>Ga0224506_10000562_pt1 | contig 30605 bp, 28 predicted proteins | sample SF_Jan12_sed_USG_2_FD_169108 | JGI IMG/M metagenome (GOLD analysis project Ga0224506, IMG submission 169108) | Sediment microbial communities from San Francisco Bay, California, United States - SF_Jan12_sed_USGS_8_1 | ecosystem: Environmental > Aquatic > Marine > Sediment | place: USA... | reverse complement strand
GTCTTTTTGTTCTTCTGAACAGCCATTACTGCTTAATCTCCTAGTTATCATCACCTGGACTCTTAATTTGAGCCAGAATACTGAAAGGGTTACTCTTTTCCTTATCCTGAATAACTGTATTGTTATCAGGATCGGCGAAAACTGTTTGAATTTCACAAACACCCTCAGGGTGTTTTATGAATTGAGGTAAATTTAATATCAAATCATCCTGAATCAAATCTACAAGTTCTACGTGCTCATCTGGTGTACACACCACCGCATCTAAATGCTTAGGTAAAGTTTTAGCCATTTCTTCATGAAATGCAAAAGCTAGATGAATATCAGCACTCAAGTGGAACGACATCGGCTCCATACAACGTTGGCACTGAACCTTAACATCACCACCAACATTACCTATAAGCTCTCTGAATCCATCATCACCTACCAAAAACTCTAACTTAACCGTCAAAGTTCCTGAATCCGACAACAAGCCTTCAACTAAGCGTTCAAAGCTGGAAACCGGTAACGTACCCTCAAAAACTGCAGCATTATCTGCCACTTTAAAAGGATCAACATGTTTTGGTAGCGGGTGAGTCAACATAGGCGCGGTATAATATTGACGAGACCGCCCCCTGTCAAAGTTTTATTACCTAATTATGCTGGTTTTTTATAGATTTTCCGATTAAATGGTGTAAACCCAGCCATAAATAGTAAAAAAATGACAAATATTGTTCTTGCTTCAAGCTCAACAGCGCGAAAGTTTCTATTAAAACGTCTGCTAACTGATTTCATTTCAGCAAATCCTGATTGCGATGAAACAGCCCTTAAGGGTGAATCACACTATCATTTAGCCGGAAGACTAGGCCAGCAAAAAGCTGAATCGTTGGCCATGCAATATAAACATCACCTAATCATAGGTTCTGACCAGGTCGCAACCTTTGATGGCATTGAAGCTTTAGGCAAGCCGATGACTGATGAAACTGCATTTTTACAATTGAAACGGGCATCTGATCAAACACTGACATTCTACACCAGCATTTGCCTGCTTAATTCTGAAACAGGAGCGGTTCAAACTGATATCGTAACGACAAATGTAAAATTCAAACCACTATCAGATGCTCAGATTCATGCCTACCTTCAAAAAGAAGACGTTAGATTTTGTGCAGGAAGCTTTAAGGCAGAGTCTTTAGGATTAGCTCTTATTCAAAAAATTGAAAGTACTGACCCTTCCAGTCTGATTGGCTTGCCGCTTATCAGACTGACCGAGTTTCTTATGCAGGAAGGAATTGACCCACTGCTATTGTAAATTAAACATTTGACGACTAAACACTTTAGAAATCTGACTTCCCATACTAATCCCCAAATCTTTCGAGAACGCTTCCCACGGGGAAGGAGATGGAGTGAAATCTACTATTTCAGGGTATCCATACTCTCTAGCAACTTGACTGGTAGATTTCAGATCATCGATTAATCCCATTTTCAAGGCTTGTTCACCTGTCCAGAACAAACCGGAAAATGTTTTAGAATCCTCTTTTAGGCGATCTCCCCGCCCTACCCGAACGGCACTAACAAATTGCTCATGCACGTTATTTAACAAGGTTTCAAATAATTCTTTTTCATCTGGACGAACGGGAGAAAATGGATCTAAAAATGCCTTGTGTTCGCCTGCAGTAAATTGACGACGCTCGATTCCTATCCTGTCTATGACCTCAGAAAAGCCAAATGATGCTGCAGTTACACCTATTGAACCAACAATACTGGCTTTATCCGCATAAATATTGTCAGCCGCCGCCGCCAGGTAATAAGCACCACTAGCACCGGAATCAACAATGACAGCATTGACCGGGATATCAGGATACATTTGTTGTAAACGATCAATTTCATCATAGATATACCCACTTTGTACTGGACTCCCACCCGGGCTATTAATTCGGATAACAATGCCTCGGGTATCTTTATGTTTAAATGCAGATCTTAAACCGGAAACCACGTTATCCGCCGAGGCCTCCTCACCATCAGCAATTACCCCCCTAACCTGCACAATGGCGGTGTGACCACCCGTTGAAAATTCTCCACTATCTCTAACACCTTCCCAAACCATAAACAGCAAAACAAAAAGGTATATAAAGGTAAGTGACTTAAAAAGTATCCCCCAACGCCGACTTGCTCTTAGCTCTCTTGAATTTGCCATCACGGCTTTTTCAATGAGAGTCCAATGCTTATTTTCTTCAGCAACTTTTTGTGCGGCTAAACGTCGTTCTTGACTGGCGGTTTCTTCGCCTTCTACAGGCTCATTCCATTCGTTCAAGTCATTCTCCTCAAATTAATTTTTTTAACGGCTTTTCCAGACGGGGATCTAACGGCGCGCTCACCTGAACTTTTTCACCTGATACGGGATGATTAAATTCAAGACTACTGGCATGCAGAAACAATCGGTCAAATCCGACTTTTAGCGCCTGTTTATTTACGTCATCGGGACAATATTTTGTATCTCCTATTATGGGACAACGCATATATTGGCAATGCACTCGAATTTGATGAGTTCTTCCTGTAACCGGGCTCGCTTCCATTAGGGTATAACCTTTAAAATGGTCTACTACCTTGAATCTTGTGAGGCTTTTTTTCCCGTCATCGGTCACCTTGACCAAACGTTCACCAGAAGGCAGCGAGAATTTATGTAAAGGTGCTGTAACTTTTGAAATCTTCTTTGGCCACGAACCGGCAACTAGACATAAATAGGTTTTAGTCAACACTTTTTGTTTAATATCGTTCTGCAATTGTTTTAACGCACCACGCTTTTTAGCCAGCATCACACAGCCCGATGTATCTTTATCCAATCTGTGAACCAACTCAAGATAATGCAGGTCATCACGAATTTGCCGCATAGACTCAATTAAACCCAGCGATACACCACTGCCACCATGAACCGCCAACCCTGAAGGTTTATTAATCACCATCATGGCGTCATCTTCGTACAAAATTGACGCACTTAATTGTTCTGATACTTTATCACTTACCTTAGCGTGTGCCGCCCGGACAGCAGTACGCACAGGAGGAATCCTGACCTGGTCTCCTTCCTGTAGCTGATATAGAGGCTTAATACGTTTGCTGTTAACTCGAACCTCTCCTTTGCGAATCACACGATACACCCAGGACTTGGGAACACCCTTTAGTTGCGACAAGAGATAGTTATCTAACCGCTGACCTGCTCTTTCGGAATCAATGGTTACTAGTTGTACTGACGACAAGATGTAATTCCTAATTTAAGTATCATTTTAAAGCCAACATTACATCAGGCGTTTATCGCAACTGATCTGGCAGCCTTTATATATAGGTGCGATCAATGATAAACCATACATGACTTTGATTCACTGTTTCTAGCGGTCCATTACCACATAAATACTTGTACTGAACTATAATAAATTCAACCCACAATCCACGAGATCATTATGATTTACTCAATTCTGACCAAGTTTATTATAAAACATAGAGTTAATTGTGGTCATTGCAGATCGTTTGATTGCCGCTCTTTAATATTGCTGCTATATTCCGATCTGCCGAACTAATGGCGCTAGATTGATACCTTATAAATGAGCTATATTAAATTCGAATCAATACTTTTTGCACACAATGCAAAATTAAAAATTTGAAGCCGGAGACAATCTTTATCTAGAAGAACCGGCTAAGGCTGTGACACACAAAGAAGTGTCCATACCGACGACAGACAAAATCTCTCCGGTATGAAAAAGATGAACAATCTATTATATGAGAAGCAAGGCCCGAATTACCTGATGTATGTAGTGTTTGCCAAGGTCATGAACCCGGCACTACCAAGTATTGCTGACATGCCGATTGCATGTAAGACAACAAAGGTGCCAGCATAGCTGGTTATTTATCATATCTGTGGTTAATTTACAGATTGTCGCTCGTTTGTAACGAAGTAATACTTAGCACGTGTAAATATTTTATGGCCTCGCTTTTTCCGACATCCAAATTTGGAAAGTGAGCATAATAACTGCATGAAACGAATTTTAATAAATGCAACCCAGTCCGAGGAAATACGGGTTGCTCTGGTTGACGGCCAGAAACTATACGACCTCGATATTGAAAGTGGATTTCGCACTCAGAAAAAAGCGAATATCTACAAAGGAAAAATTACTCGTATTGAACCTTCTCTAGAAGCTGCATTCGTAGAATACGGCTCTGAACGCCATGGATTCCTTCCTCTTAAAGAAATTAGCCGCGAATATTATAAAAACCCCAATGTAAAGGGTCGCGTCAACATTAAAGACGTTATCAAAGAAGGAACAGAAATCATCATTCAGGTTGATAAAGAAGAGCGAGGCACGAAGGGTGCTGCTTTAACCTCGATGATTAGCCTTGCAGGACGCTATTTAGTGTTAATGCCAAACAATGCCAAAGCTGGCGGCATTTCACGACGAATTGAAGGGGATGATCGCTCTCAGCTGCGTCAGGCACTTCAAAGCGTCCACATTCCTGAAGGTATGGGCATCATTGTTCGTACTGCCGGCATTGGTCGAACTTCTGAAGAACTCCAGTGGGATCTCGACTACCTGGTACAATTATGGAACAGTATTACAGCCGCGTCTGAAGAGAAACAGGCGCCATTCCTTATTCTGCAAGAAAGTAATGTCATCTTGCGAGCCATCCGTGACTACTTGCGCCAGGACATTGGTGAAGTACTCATTGATCGAAAAGAAGTTTTTGACTATGCCATGGATTTCGTTCAGAAAGTCATGCCAAGCTACCAGAGTAAACTGCGCTTCTATAGCGAATCCGTTCCGCTATTTAATCGCTATCAAATCGAAACCCAGATTGAAACTGCTTTCCAGCGCGAAGTTAAACTGCCATCGGGTGGTTCAATTGTTATTGACCCTACTGAAGCACTAGTATCAATCGACATTAACTCTTCTCGCGCTACCAAAGGTGGTGACATTGAAGAAACAGCATTAAACACCAATATGGAAGCTGCTGAAGAAATTGCCCGTCAATTGCGCCTGCGTGACATGGGTGGTTTAGTGGTAATTGATTTTATTGATATGTCTCACAGCAAGAATCAGCGTGAAGTAGAAAATCGGCTAAAAGATGCAACTGAATCAGATCGGGCTCGCGTTCAAATCGGTCGAATTTCACGATTCGGTCTGTTAGAAATGTCACGTCAGCGTCTCCGCCCTTCCCTGGAAGAGACCAGTGGTCATGTTTGTCCTCGCTGTAATGGACAGGGAGTTATTCGAGACGTCAACTCACTTTCACTCGCTATTTTGCGTTTGGTCGAAGAAGAAAGTCAAAAGGATCGTACCGCCCAGATTCGAGCTGTAGTTCCTGTACCTGTAGCAACTTTCTTGCTAAATGAAAAGCGTGCTGCAATCGCTGAAATTGAAACGCGTCAAAAGTTAAGTGTTCTTGTTATTCCAAATCCAAACATGGACACACCTCACTACGAAGTGATTCGTATTCGCGATGACAATGAAATTATTTCAGAAAACGAACCAAGCTATGCAATTAAACTGGAAGAGTCTGTCTCTGAAAGCGACACTACGGCTAAGCCTGTTGACAAAGTTGAAAAACCTGCCGTATCGTCGATTTCAGCTCCATCTCAGCCAGCACCACCTGTCACTAGCAAACCTGGGCTTCTAAGCAGTTTAATCAGCTGGATATCTGATGTATTCTCACCAGAGAGATCGAAGAAAAAGTCAACACCTCTCCACAGAAACCAGAGTAGTAAATATAGAAGCGATTCTCAAAATAGAAATCGCCCTGGAAACCAAAGAACCGGCCAGGTAAATAAAGCCAGACGTCCGAATCCAAACCAAAAGCCTGCTCGACAAAAGCCTGCCCAGGCAAAAGTACAGACACAGGCCGAAGATACCCAGGAGTCAACTTCCGATAATCGAAGACCAACTCGCGATAAGTATGGCAACATCAGTAGCGAAGACAAAGGTCGTAATCGTAAGAGACGTGGACCTAATCAAAGAAGCCGACGCCCCCAAGAGCAAGCTGGAACGACCACAGATATAGATTCTGTTAATACTCAACAGCCGGCAAGCGATGAAAGCAAGCCGTTAGATAGGTCTAAAGCAGTGGTAGCGAGTGATGCATTCAAACCGACTGAAACACCCAATGTAGCTGATGCTCCTATACAGCGGATACCAGAAGCAAAGACAGAAGTAACTTCCAACCTGGAAGCAAAGACCGAGATCACTGAAAAGTCGGAAGCAACTGTTACCAAGGAAGTCGCGTCTAGAACGGTAGCAACTATCGTAGAGCAAGCACCTAAAGCCGAGCAGGCAGCAAAAGAGCAACAAAAAGAAACTACCGAAGAAAAACCGGTAAAAGCCAAGCGCGGCCGTCCTAGAAAAACTCCTGCTAAACCGGCAGCAGAGACAAAGGAAGCCTCACCCGCTCAAACTTCAACCCCAACAGAAGGTATTAGTGTTGGAGCGCCTGCTGCACCTAAGCCAGAAATAGCTGAAGTAAAACAAGCAACTACCATTACTTCTGAAACGTCTGCCGAGCGTCCAGCTAAAAAGCGTGCCTATAACGACCCAAGGGAAGTTAAGCGCAGACAAGAAACTGAAGCTAAAAAAGAGTAATTGAAATTTTCACAAAAAGGACCCCAGGGTCCTTTTTTTATGCCTGCCATTTAATACCTTTGGGTAATTTCGCCATTGGTCTAGTTAATTTTTCTTACAAATATCTGCACACTAGCCCTCATCAAAATTAATAATAATATATTGGGGCAAATTTATGGACATAACCAAACGTACCTATAGCCAGGAATATCAAAATGCAGCATCAAATCCTGATGAATTTTGGTTGAATCAAGCTCGGAAGCTTGATTGGTTTAAAGCACCAGAAACTGGCGTTTCAGAAAGAGCTCCAGGCCTCTATGAATGGTTTAAAGATGGTGAACTAAACACTTGTTACCTTGCACTTGATTATCACGTCGCTAATGGCCGCGCCGACCAAACAGCCTTAATTTATGATTCCCCTGTGACCAACACCAAACAAAAATTTACCTATGCCGAGCTATTAAAGCGCGTTTCAAAATTTGCCGGCGCTCTGGAAGACCTGGGAGTCAAGAAAGGTGATCGAGTTGTTATATACATGCCTATGGTACCTGAAGCGGTTATCGGTATGCTGGCGTGTGCCCGTATAGGTGCTATTCATTCTGTGGTATTTGGTGGTTTTGCCGCACATGAACTCGCGGTCAGAATTGATGACGCACAGCCTAAAGTCATACTATCAGCGAGTTGTGGTATTGAAATTGAAAAGGTAATTCCTTATAAGCCTCTTCTTGATACCGCGATTGAAAAATCATCGCACAAACCGGAACATTGCATCATCCTTCAACGCCCCGAAAAACAAGCTGCCATGAAAGCTGAGTTTGATCTTGACTGGCTTGAATTAGAAGAAAAATCAAACGAATCTATTCCTGTAGCGATGGCGGCTACTGATCCGCTTTATATCTTGTACACCTCAGGAACAACCGGCAAGCCCAAAGGTGTTGTAAGAGACAATGGTGGTCATGCCGTGGCTATGCGATACAGCATGGATGTTGTATATGGCATAGAACCTGGCGACGTCTACTGGGCCGCATCAGATGTGGGCTGGGTTGTTGGGCACTCATACATTGTATACGCACCGTTAATTACCGGATGCACCTCGATTCTTTACGAAGGCAAGCCTGTAAGAACGCCCGACGCAGGTGCATTCTGGCGCGTTGTCGAAGAATACCAGGTTTCTGCTTTATTCACTGCTCCTACAGCGTTCAGAGCAGTCAAGAAAGAAGATCCGCAGGCTGAACTTTTGAATAAATATGATACCCGCTCCCTAAAGAAAATATTTCTGGCTGGTGAACGATTGGATCCACCAACTTATCACTGGTTGAAGGAAATGACTGGCCTACCGGTACTTGATCACTGGTGGCAAACTGAGACCGGCTGGGCTATCGCGTGCAATCCTGTAGGTATTGAAACACTGGAACCAAAGGCTGGTTCGGCAACCATGCCAACACCTGGCTTTAAAGTAGAGATTCTTGACACCGAAGGCAAAAATGCTGAGGTCGACGAACAGGGTGCTGTTTGTATCAAACTGCCGCTGCCGCCGGGGTGTCTGCCAACCGTTTGGGGCGACGAAGCACGATTCAAGAGTTCATATTTGAATGGATATCCTGGCTACTACCTCACCGGCGATGGAGGCTATATTGATAAAGATGGCTACCTATTCATAATGGGTCGGACCGATGACGTTATTAACGTTGCGGGCCACCGATTATCAACTGGCGAAATGGAAGAAATTGTTGCTGGTCACCCTGCTGTAGCAGAATGCGCTGTGTTCGCAGTTAACGATCAATTAAAGGGGCAATTGCCGGTTGGCATGGTTGTCCTTAAAAACGGAGTTGAAGCAGACCACAAAGAACTGGAAAAAGAACTTATTCAGGAAGTACGGAAGCAGATTGGTGCAATTGCCTGCTTCAATAGAGCGGTAATCGTTGATCGTCTGCCAAAAACTCGCTCTGGTAAAATTCTTCGTCGTACCCTAAGACAGATTATGAATGGTGAAGAATACCAGGTTCCTTCTACTATTGATGATCCAACAATACTTGATGAAATCATTGACCAGCTAGAGAGTTCGAAAATGTAAACTATTCAGCTATAAACAAACACCTATAGAGACAATTAGGTGTTTGTTTTGGCACTGTTCAATCGGAACAAATTCTCTATACCATGCAACCTCGCCTACTATCTAATATAAATCCAATGCTTCCGTCCCAACAAACAATCAGGTTATATTGATAGGATACCCTAAAAAATCGCAGACACATTCAACACAACTGAATTGACCTGAGAGACCTAATAACCATGCGTAAGTTAACCGCTATTTTATTTTCAGACATTGTAGGATTCTCAAAACAAATGGCTGAGAACGAAAATAAAACGCTGCAAATATTAAAAGCCAATACCAGAATTCACCACCAGGTCATAAAACAGTTTGGCGGAACCGTAGTTAAAGCCATGGGCGATGGTTATCTGTGTACGTTTAACAGCAGCGTTGACGCAGTTTTGGCTGGTGCTCAAATAATACGACTGGTTAAAGCTTTGGACCAGTTTGAGTTAAGAATTGGTATTCATGTTGGTGATGTCGTACACAACAAGGGTGGCATGGCAAAAGGTAGAGACGTCTATGGTGACGGAGTGAACATTGCGGCCCGCATAGAAAGCAATGCTCCAGGACAGGGAGTTTGGGTATCTGAAAGGGTTGCTGCAGATTTGGAAAATCATCAATTTATCGACCTGAAATCTGCTGGCATGTTTGAGTTAAAAAACATTCCAAAACCCATGGAAATTTATGAAATCGTCATTGATGAAAACCAGCAACTTGGCAAAGACACCGCTGATCCAGGTTCTAATATCGCAATAAACCAAAAACAAAGATTACAACGGCTAGGTTCAGTTCTGATAGTAACAGTTATAGTCATTTCCGGTTGGATTGTCTGGCTAAATTGGCAGGATCACAACGCTCCTGACTCAATTGCGGTATTACCCTTACAGTTTATTGGTTCTGATTCAAATTATGATTATCTGGCGACGTCATTTACGACCGATCTTTCAGAGGGACTGGCATCCGTAAAGGCGTTTAAGGTTCTGTCACAGGCCACTGCTGTAAAGTTAAGCAAATCCAGTCAATTTTTTAGTGATCTTGACGTTGATTATGTCATTGAAGGTAACGTCAAGAAAACAGACACCCTGATACGCGTCTATCTGTCTATGGTTACGGCAGATGACGATGAAGTACTCTGGTCGGAAACCTTTGAAGGCATAGAACAAGAATTTCCTTCCTTTATTAAAACAGCTATCGAACAAATGGAAGCCAATATTATCCAATAAATTCAAACAACTGCGACACACTTTCTATAAGGCAAATAGAGTTTAGCACTCGGTATCCAGCAAAAATAATTCCATTAAATCATAACGCTATTAAACCGTTACAACGTGAGACATTCATCGCTACATCACCACATAAAATTGAAAAGCAACACTAAAAAAATCAATTTTTTACTTTTGATATCCCACTAACTGCATAAATTACGGTGTTGGAGATAAAGTTTTAGAAAAAATTTATCTCCCTAAGCTATTGTAAATTAACATTTTTTTACAATTAACCGTTATTATTTTACAAATTAGATGAAATTTTTCACCTAATTTGTAGTTTTTCAACATATACTGACCTGAAGCAAGAAAATGCAGTGTAATTTGTGCATCCCATATTTTGCATAAAATAATAAAAAATGAATGCTCTGCATCACATTGTCTTTACCCTACGTAGAAGCATGTTCTATCTAATAGCTGTGTGAGGTGTTTAATGCTAAGCAACAAATTCTGGCGGCTTTTTGCCGTTTCAATTCTTTGGTCAATATCTTATCTGGCACAAGCCGAGTGGATATTTAACATGACCCCGGGCGTAACTGAAATTAGTCGCTCTGTTTATGACCTTCACATGATTATTTTAATAATCTGTATTGTAATTGCCGTGATTGTATTTGGTGTCATGTTCTACGCCATGTTGAAACACCGAAAATCTCAGGGCGCTGTCGCCGAAAACTTTCATGAGAACACGATGGTTGAAATAATTTGGACCATCATTCCTTTTATCATATTAATTGGCATGGCGATTCCCGCTACAAAAACACTCGCTGAGATATATAGTAAAGAACCTTCGGACGTTACAGTTGAAATTGTAGGCTATCAGTGGAAGTGGCGTTATCGCTATTTAGACGACGACCCGGAAAAAGAAGTTAGCTTCTTTTCCAATATGAGCACTGATCAAAAAGAAATTGATAATCAGTCGCCTAAATCGGAATTTTATTTACTGGAAGTCGATGAACCTTTGGTATTGCCGACTAATACCAGAGTCCGTTTTCTAATTACCGCAAATGACGTCATTCACTCGTGGTGGGTGCCGGATCTTGCAGTCAAGAAAGACGCTATTCCTGGAATCATCAACGAAGCATGGACTAAAATTGATATAGAAGGGCTCTACCGCGGGCAATGTGCTGAATTATGCGGTCAGGCACATGGCTTTATGCCGATTGTCGTTGATGCTCGTAGCCCCGAAAATTTCCAACAGTGGTTAGCGGATAAACAGCAAGCCTCTATGGCTGAAGCAAGTCTTAGTGACAAAACCTGGACTCAAGCGGAACTTATGGCCAAGGGTGAAACGGTTTATCAAACCTTCTGTGCAGCCTGCCACCAGATTAATGGTGAAGGCATACAGGGCGCCTTCCCCGGTTTGAAAGGCAGCAAAATTGCGTTAGGACCGGTTGAAAACCATTTAGACATGGTTATCGACGGTGTCACAGGTACTGCCATGCAAGCCTTTGGAGCTCAGCTGTCAGATACCGATATAGCAGCAGTTATCACATACGAGCGAAATGCCTGGGGCAACGATACCGGTGACATGGTAACGCCACAGAATGTTATTGAATTCAAGACCGGACAATGAGGAAAAGAACATGACAACAGCAATCCAAGGGCACGAAAGTCATGGTCCGGCAAAAGGACTAACCCGATGGCTCTATACAACGAATCACAAGGACATTGGCACGCTTTATCTCTGGTTTAGCCTGGCTATGTTTTTTCTGGGTGGGATATTTGCCTTGGTAATTCGTGCTGAACTGTTTCAGCCCGGTTTACAACTGGTACAGCCTGAATTCTTTAATCAAATGACCACTATGCATGGACTGATCATGGTATTTGGTGCGGTAATGCCCGCTTTTGTAGGGCTTGCTAACTGGATGTTACCCATCATGGTCGGTGCTCCTGACATGGCGCTTCCGAGAATGAACAATCTCAGCTTTTGGATATTACCCTTTGCATTCGCCATGCTAACCAGCACCTTATTTATGGATGGGGGCGCACCTAACTTTGGTTGGACTTTCTACGCACCATTGTCAACAACCTACGCACCACCTAGTGTGACCTTTTTTATATTCTCGGTTCATATCATGGGCGCTTCATCGATCATGGGAGCCATAAATATTATTGCGACCATATTTAACATGCGCGCTCCCGGTATGACCTGGTTGAAGTTACCATTATTTGTTTGGACCTGGCTGATTACCTCATTTCTATTAATTGCGGTCATGCCTGTTTTAGCTGGCGTCGTGACCATGATGTTGATGGATATTCATTTTGGCGCATCATTTTTTAATGCTGCGGGAGGGGGATCACCGGTATTGTTTCAGCATGTGTTCTGGTTCTTTGGGCACCCTGAAGTCTACATTATGATACTGCCGGCATTCGGTATCGTATCAGCTATTATTCCAACCTTTTCTCGTAAAAAACTGTTTGGATATGTTTCTATGGTGTATGCAACGGGTTCCATTGCATTCCTGTCATTCATTGTCTGGGCACACCACATGTTTACCGTTGGAATCCCGCTGGCAGGTGAACTGTTTTTTATGTATTCAACCATGCTAATCGCCGTGCCTACCGGGGTAAAAGTTTTCAACTGGGTGGCTACTATGTTCAGGGGATCTATAACCTTTGAGACACCGATGTTGTTTTCTATAGCGTTTGTCGTTCTATTTACCATTGGAGGTTTTTCTGGGCTCATGTTGGCCGTAGCACCGGCTGACTTTCAATACCATGACACCTATTTCGTCGTGGCTCACTTCCATTACGTACTAGTGCCAGGGGCAGTGTTTTCCATTATGGCAGCAGTTTATTACTGGCTACCAAAATGGACCGGAAATATGTATGACGAAAAACTGGGTAAATTCCATTTCTGGTTATCATTTATAGGCGTAAACGTGACCTTTTTCCCACAACATTTTATTGGGCTGGCAGGTATGCCAAGACGCATACCCGACTATGCACTTCAGTTTGCCGACATGAATATGGTCAGTAGTCTGGGAGCATTTTTATTTGGGGCCAGTCAGCTCGTGTTTCTATGGGTAGTCATTAAAACGATTAGAGGTGGCGAAAAGGCACCAAACAAACCATGGGAAGGTGCTGAGGGTCTGGAGTGGACTTTACCCTCGCCCACGCCATACCACACATTCTCAACACCGCCAAAAATCGATTGAGTTCTTGGGAGCCGACATGAATAAAACAAAAAGATCTCATCGTTCAATTGTGGTGAAATCGGTAATCATTGTTTTCGCAATGTTGGCGTTTGTGTTTGTTGGCCTCGTGCCCATGTATAACCTGATTTGTAGTTGGACCGGAGTTACCGGGCGTACTGGCGGTCCATACGATGTTTCGGCAAATCAGGTCACTGATTCAACCCGCACAATTCAAGTACAGTTTTTAGCGAATAACAATGATGGTATGACCTGGGAGTTTTACCCGGAAATTCGATCTATTGACGTACACCCGGGTGAATTACAAACGGTTATATTTAAAGCGGTTAACAATACTAATAGAACCATGAGCGCCCAGGCAGTACCCAGTGTTAGCCCATTTCAGGCAACAAATTATTTTCACAAAACAGAATGTTTCTGTTTTCAGCAACAACAACTTACAGCAGGTGAAGCGGTCGACATGGGTCTTAGATTCATGATCGATCCGGATCTCCCCAGGGATATTGACACACTGACGCTGTCTTACACACTGTTTAATGTCACTCAGGTGGCTGCGACCGGAGAAAATTATGGCCAGTAATACAGAAACTGAAACCTATTTTGTACCCGCACAAAGCAAGTTCCCGATATGGATGGCATTTGGGATGTTTCTTACGGTATTTGGTGCGAGTAAATGGGTTCAAGGCGGTAATGCACTCATTTTTTTATCAGGAAGCCTTGTCCTGGCTATCGTATTGTATCAATGGTTTAGCCATCAGGTGTCTGAAAATATTCAGGGCCTGGTTGGCCCTCAACTTAAACGCAGTTATGTATGGGGCATGGCCTGGTTTATATTTTCAGAAGTGATGTTTTTCGCCGCATTTTTTGGGGCACTTTTTTACATAAGAGCCTTTAACCTACCCTGGCTCGCTGGCGAAGGTGCTTTTGAAAGTACCAGCATGCTTTATGACAACTTTAGTTACAGTTGGCCACTCCTTAGCAATCCTGATAACAGTCAGTTTCTCGCTCCAGAAGGCTATATTCATGCCACCGGCATTCCTTTATTGAATACCATTATACTATTGGCATCGAGCATCACCTTGACGATTTCACACCATGCACTGATTGCTGCAAAAAGATTTCAGATGCAGCTTTGGCTAGGCATAACGGTATTGCTCGGTATCATTTTTCTATATTATCAGGTTGGCGAATATCACGAAGCATATACAGAGCTGGGGCTCACTCTGAATTCAGGCATTTATGGTTCTACCTTTTTCATGTTGACCGGCTTTCACGGTGCTCACGTCACGATAGGAACCCTGATGTTGTTAATTATGTGGTTTAGAGGACAAAAAGGGCATTTTAAAGCAGATGATCATTTCGGTTTCCAAGCCGCTGCCTGGTACTGGCATTTTGTAGATGTGGTGTGGTTATGTTTATTCGTTACGGTGTACTGGCTATAGGTTTTTTAATAAAGGCCACTCCATGGGGCGCGCATCGCAAGTTGTCCGGTAGATGCAGCCCACATGAGTAGCCCTACCAGGCAAACTGCAATACCAACTCGCATCCATAACAATCTGGACAATCGTTTTGGATCTCCTTTAAATAACGCATGGAGCCCTGAAGTCAGTACCAACATCATTAGAATAATTAACACTAAAATTATAATTTTTAACATGATGCTATCTCACATATGAACAAAACGGGTTGGATCTACAGGTGGTGGTTAGTTTTTTTGCTAGGCGCCATGGTACCACTACTTGCAGGTCTGGGCATCTGGCAAATGGATCGTGCCACACAAAAACAACAACTAATTATGCAAATTCAATCGAATGAGCAAGTTTATTCATCGTCTATCGGTTTGGACCTGGACCAATTTACTCAGGTTGATATTGAGGGGCGTTATCAGAATGAGTTCTATTGGTGGGACAACCGGACATCTAACGGGCAGTCTGGTTATGAATTATTGGTACTATTGGAAATCAAGCATTCAGTCTACCAAAAGGCACTGGTAAATTTAGGCTTCATTGCCGACACAAAAAGTAGAACGCAACTACCCGAAGTACCTAACATGCCAAACGCAATATACTGGCAAACACAGGTGCGTAACGTTGACTTTGGCTGGCTCCAGTCTCAACTGGTCAGCGGCGAACTTCCTATTGACCAAATAGTACCTGCCATTTTTGAGCTGAAACCTGGTCAACCCTACGGGCAGCAACCTAACTGGCACCCAGTTAAAATATCACCTGCGAAACATATAGCTTATGCGGTTCAATGGTTCGCCCTCGCCCTCTCATTAACCTTGGCGGGTATTATTTTAATGTCAAAACAACGAACAAAAAACAGGACTATCTATGAACACAGCCATTAACACTGAGTTATCCACACCACCAGAAGCAGAAAATCGATCAGGAAAATTGCTTGCAGCAAGTATTTTAGGTCTGCCAATTATAATTGTAATGGTCACTTCGTTTATGTACTTCAATAACTGGATGACACCTTCTGGCCGAGTAAATCATGGATTACTACTAACACCTGTGATTCAGGTTGATCAACTAACGACGACACCTGCACCGGAAATCGCCATCGATAAATGGCAATTAATTCTTCGTGTTGAGGGTGCTTGTGATAGCTCGTGTGAAAACTGGGTAAAAGATCTAAGGCAGCTACATGTGGCACTGGGGAAATTTGAATCGCGCGTTTCCCGGCTCTACCTATCAGATCAAGAGGCTCCTCATGTGGTAACCGAAATAGGTTACTACCGTATTATAACGGGTTCGTTAAGGCCCCTTTCAGAATTATCAGATGCATTGAGTATGGAATCCAAATCAAAAATATCAGGAAATACGTCAATACTTATCGCCGATCCTCTTGGAAACACGATGCTACATTACGATCAAACGACAAACCCTAAGGACATCATCACTGATATCAAGAAAATGCTGAAATTATCGATGATTGGATAAATATTATGGAAAACCCGATTAACCAGCAATACTGGCTAAAGAATCTAACAATAATTTCCATTGTTGCCGCAGCCGTCGTTATCATACTAGGTGCTTTTACTCGTTTAAGTGACGCCGGATTGGGCTGCCCAGACTGGCCAACCTGTTATGGACACCTTTGGATACCTGACTCTCTATCTGAGATTGCCATAGCCAACAGTGCCTTTCCTGATACTCCTGTACTTGAAGGTAAAGCCTGGCCTGAGCAAATCCACCGAATAATGGCCTCTAGTCTCGGATTATTATGTTTAACCATGTTGATATTGGTATTAAAGCGATTTCCTTCGTCCTATTGGTTTAAGCCGGTAATGCTTCTGGTTGGATTAGTTACGTTAACCGTTTTCAGAGCATTTCTGGATGACAAACTCGACATTCCTTTATTGCTGGGTCTGGTCTTATTTTTCGGCAGTATTTTCACAGTACCGCATTTTAAGCAGTCTAATAACGTGAAACTGAGTTTATTTATTGCTGGCTGGGTGATATTACAGGGTTTATTTGGTATGTGGACTGTCACTCTAAATCTCTGGCCTCAGGTTGTCACTGCCCACCTAATTGGTGGTTTCACCCTTATCTCTTTGCTATGGTGGCAGCTATTAACGCTCTCTTCTACAACAAAGCCTGGTTCAGGCACGCAACATAATGCTATCGCGCTCACTGCCATCAAACCTCGATATATTTCCCTAAATAAGCTGGCATTGGCAGGTTTGGTTGTCGTTATCATACAAATTTTCCTGGGAGGCTGGACCAGTTCAAATTATGCCGCACTGGCCTGCCCCGATTTACCACTCTGTCAGGGACAGATTTGGCCTGACCCCGATTTTAGTAAAGGATTTAACCTATTGCAGGATATTGGCCCGAATTATCTGGGTGGCACCATGGACAACGCCAGCCGTATAGCGGTACACCTGTCGCACAGGATTGGAGCAATTATAGTTACCCTGATTCTACTTATACTGGCTGGAACACTTTTTATCCGTTCCTACATGGCGTTATCCCTTACACTACTATCGGTCCTGGGCATTCAAGTTGTGCTAGGAATCAGCAATGTGGCTTTTTATTTACCCCTTTCGGTTGCTGTGCTGCATAACGCAGGAGCCGCGTTACTGCTATTAATACTAGTAACCATAAACTACCATCTCAACAAGAGGGCTTCACTATGAACCAACTGGTTATTGAATTCAGATCCAACTGGCGCGATTATCTGGAAATCACTAAGCCCAAGGTCGTAGCACTGATGATTCTTACATCGGTAGTTGGCATGTTACTAGCCAGTGAAGGCCTTCCTAATCTTGTTACACTCGTTGTCGCTAATATCGGGATTGCACTGGTCGCAGGCGGAGGCGCCGCATTTAATCACCTAATTGATGCCCGAATAGACAGTGAAATGGCCCGGACTCGGGCAAGACCTGTGGCAACAGGCCGATTAACCGAGCAACAGAGCCTGGCATTCGCTGCAGGTATTACCCTGTTTGGCATGTTAATTCTTATTTTATTTGTAAATATGCTTACCGCCTGGCTAACCCTGGCCTCGCTGGTGGGTTATGCTTTTATCTATACCGGTTATCTGAAACGAGCTACTCCCCAAAACATCGTGGTAGGCGGTTTGGCAGGGGCTGCACCACCACTGTTAGGTTGGACCGCAGTGACGGGCACTTTAGACGCCTATCCCTTGTTGTTGGTATTAATGATCTTTGCCTGGACGCCGCCCCACTTCTGGGCTTTAGCCATATTTCGTGTTGACGATTACAAAAAAGTCGGCATTCCCATGTTGCCTGTAACCCATGGTATTCAATACACGCGACTGCAAATTATGCTGTATTGTCTAATTCTGACGGCTGTAACCTTGTTTCCAGTGGCGACAGGACACAACGGTCTCATCTATTTCATATCGGTATCTGTGCTAAATATACGATTTATTTGGTGGGTTTTAAAAATGCGCGGCCCGGAAATAAAACAAATAGCCTATTCAACATTTCGCTATTCAATCAATTACCTGATGTTATTATTTGTGGCATTATTAATTGATCATTACTGGACTATTGGAGTGTTCCCGATTGAATAAAAGCATAGTCATTACAGTTGGACTATTAGTTGCTGTGGTTTTCATTATTTTTTCAATGCAATTTTTAAGATTTCAAAGTGTCGGTCCATTAACTCCTGAGCAGCTACAAAAATACAATACAGTTATACTCAGTGAAGCAAGACAACTTAATGCCCTTCCCTTATTAGACGAGAATGGCGTTGAGTTTAGTATGGATCAATTCTCTGGTAACTGGAGTCTGATTAATTTCGGCTATACCCACTGCCCCGACGTCTGCCCGACCAATTTATTAATGTTAAGGAGCCTCAGGGCCAAATTCGTCAGTGAAGGTAAAATTGCACCTCAGATTTACCTGGCGACAGTTGACCCCAAACGTGACAGCCCAAGCCGACTGAGAGAATATCTTGATTTTTTTGATCCGGGTATTAAAGCCCTTTGGAGCGATGAGCAGAATATGTCTAACTTTGCCCGCCAGCTCAACAATCTGTTCCTGAAAGGAACGTCAAAAGCCGAACTGGATTACCTGGTTGATCATAGCGATAATATTGCTATTCTTGATGACAACGGGGCCTTTATTGGTATTTTCAGACCCCCCCATGAAATGGAAGACATAGCCTTTGTCATGAACCACCTAATGAATCAGTAAAGGCCGAGGGAACATAAAGTCATGCCTCCCAGCTCTCCATGCAGATCAATGTCGCTTGATACGCTCAGGGTAGTAGAGGAGGGTCAACCTGACACGAACTACCGGTGCTATTGAATGTCAGATGATAGGACTCACCCAGACCATCGAAATTAAAAGTCTGGGTGACGAACCAGGCGTCTTCTGGTTCCTCATTACCCCAGTACCAACCTGAGGGTTCTTCTTTTTCAATGGTAGTCTGCACACTGTCAGGAGTAATACCCTTGGCTAGAAACATGTCCTGAATTTCCTGATCACAATCACTCCAGCCATAATTAGCCGGGTTACATCCTGCCAGGGTCACAGAAACTATTGTCGTCATAATGATTTTAGGCAACACATTATTCATTTATAAATTCCAATATAAAAATATAAGCCGCACTATAAGTTAAATAAATAATGAGTGTTAGCAAGATAGTCGCTTTATTCAGTTACTATTTAACCTAGTGTTCGGCGACAATTAGGGCTCCTCTGAAAAGAATATTTAGTGTGCTCTAGAAATCAGCCTACCAACGATAACTTAGCTGTATCCCAAAGGAATATTCTGGTACATAACTAATAGACAAGAGACGATCAGGATGCAACAGCATATTGTTGGCCAACTGACCAAAAAAGTTTCCTAAGGCATAGCCGGCCAATACATCGGAAGGATAGTGTTTCTTTCCTTCAATTCTGGCCCAGCCTGTTAATGCAGCAACAGTCAGGGTAGTGGTTTGCCATATATGCTGTGGTATTTCGTGGATATTGTGCAATTCGGCTATATTTGCAACAGACATTGTCGATTGTACTGCAGCACGGGAAGTATGCCCTGAAGGGAAACTCAATCGATCTGACTCATCGGGTCTCAGCTTATTACTCTGAGTTTTTATTAATTTAGTTGTAAGGTATGTGGATTCCAATGCCATACTGCTGAAAATGAATTGCTTTCCTCGATAACGCCATACTGTTTCCTGCTCTGGAACCGGAACCAACAATGAACTAACCAATAAATTTAGAGATCCCAAAGCATTTAGTTGATCACTAGCATTGCGGGCATTAAAACTACTGCCAAAAACTGGATTAGTTGCACTAGCCCAATCTGAAATCGCATGATCTTCACCTGAAATCGCGACTAGCATTGATCCTAGAGCGGGAATCCAGGTTTGCTGGTTTGATAAAGCCAACCATGCAGAGTCACTTAGTGGGGTTAATTTCAGCCTGCTGGTATTCTCGGCATATAGTGAATTAGACAACAGGCCAATACTTAATAGTAATGCTATATGAAAAATAAATTGTTTAAGCTTCCATTCGATCATAATTTATTGTTACCTTATTTTGCATTAAAAGACAGCAATGCCTTTATGACTATCTTCTTTAGTCAGCTATAAATATGGCGAATAACTTAAAGCTTTCTACAATGTGTTTATAATAACGCCTTACCTACTTCCTGAGCCTATTGATTCATGTCTGACCCGTTGACCTATATTTCTGCTTACCCTCCGTCACTGCAACACCAGATAGCTGACATGATAGAAAAGCAAACTCTGGGACAGTACTTACTCAATCGATACCCCAAACCTCACAATATAGCTAATGATAAAGCGTTGCGAGTCTATGTAATGGACCTAAAAAACCGTTATCTGAAAAAATCTGATCCATTAAGCAAAATTCAATATGACGGAAAAATTCATGTTATCAATCATGCATTGGGCTTGCATAGCTATGTTACTCGTATACAAGGTAGTAAATTGAAGAGCAAAAATGAAATAAGGATTAGCAATATATTTAAAAAAGTACCTGAAGTCATGCTCAGGATGATTGTAATACATGAACTCGCTCACCTAAAAGAAAAGCAGCATAACAAAGAATTTTATCGACTCTGCCAAAATATGTTGGCTGACTATCATCAGATAGAACTAGATGTCAGATTATTACTGATACACATTGATACCCAGGGCGATCTATACAAATAACTCCAAGCCACTAAATGTTAAACCAAACTGAAATATACGATTGCCAACTCAATACTGGACTTCAGGAACTCCATATTAACCCCGCAGTAAAGTCGACTAATTAGCAAAGCCGGCTAATCTCTTTTCTCCTGTCTGGAGAGTGAATCTTAACTTTTATCTGTCTTATCCAAATACATATTCGCATCAGCAACTTGAATCAATTGATCTAAATTGGCACCATCTTCCGGGAAGGATGCGACGCCCACACTAGAGCCAAGTATAAATTTTTTATCATCAATCCGTATTGGCTTGACAATACTTTCTTTTAATTTTTCCAAAAATTTAAGCAGTTGTGTACTATCTGAAAATTTAGAGATCAAAGCCACAAACTCGTCGCCACCGACACGAGCAATAATATCTGAATCTCTGAAGTTTTTTTGTAATCTCACTGCCATTTTCTTCAGAACCTGATCACCCACTTTATGACCATACTGGTCATTCACTAATTTAAATTCATTTAAATCGATGTACAACAAATGGAAATTACCATCATGTTGTCGAGCACCTCTAATACGATGATTTGCAACACTGGTAAGTTGTCGACGGTTTGGAAGACCTGTCAACCCATCGTGTAAAGCCTGATATTCAACTTTCTTGTGGGCTTCAACAACCGATTCTTTTTCAAGTGCAATTTCCTTATTTAAAGTATCCAGGCGTCTATGGGACAGTGCATTATTAAATGCAATTGCAACAAAAGGCGCCAAAGCTTCCAGTAATTCAACATCTTCTTTTTTAAATCGATTTTTAATAGATGATTGAAGTGACCAAACCCCTATAATCACACTGTCAATATATAGCGGAATAAAAATTCCCGATTGCGGCATTAGGCCGTCAGCAGCAGTTAACGACTCAACCGTTGGTGTATAGTCATTTATTAAAATGAGCTTGCCACTTTCAACTACTTTAGTCGATTGCATTCCCGGGGTATTAAAAGGCCGAATCACCGCCGGCTGTGCAACACCGTCATCGACCAGAACTTCAAATTTAAACAGTTGGCTTTCAGGTACGTACTCGGCAATAGAAATAAAATGAACATTGAGTTCTCGATGAACCACAGCATATAGACTTAAACCTATATCACCGATATCCAGGGTGCTAGCCAGTTTATGTCCAATTTGATTAATAAGCTGCGTTTTTTGGTGAAGCAACTGAAGCGCTTTAATATTCAGTTCCTTAACCAAATCTTCTCGCTTTAATCGCGCTATTTCTTTGGCAACAATCCGGTTTGACTCCGTACTGGCCATCTGCTTGACAAATAACAATTGTTGCATATTAAGTGCTGCCTGGCTTTGTTCATAAGCGGCCGTATAATTATGTTGACTCGCTAGAAACAGACTATATGCCTGGTGTAAGTCGAATAAAAACCGATGTGGCCAAGGCTTTTTGTCCAGTAAGAAAGCGCGCCTAAACGTCTGATCCGCTAAATCAATCTGATTCAATTCAAAATACAGATTGGCCAATAGGGTTAGCGCAACATACCGATCAACACCCTGTTGGTCGAAGGTTGGAAAATCTATGAGCTCCAGCAGTCCTGAGATGGCCTGCTGAGTTTCACCACGCTTCTTTAAATACTGAATTCTTAAAATGCCAATATGAAACAATAACTGGGTAAAATTAACTTTGCGGGCATATTCTTCTGCCAGGGAAATATACTGGTCAGGGTTTGTTTCTTGCTCATCCTGAATCATGGACCAGGCTTTAACGTAATTATAATCGGCCTTATGTTCATCTGAAAAGGAGCTAAAATCCTGAGCATCCAATTCAATAATCATTGCCTTGGCAGCAGCCCAGTCACCTTCTGAGCAGTGTAGCAAGGCTATATTTATTTTGGTCGCAAAGTAGACACTATTTACTTCGACTTGCTCCAACATCGTCAAAGATGTTTCGTAATGTTGCAGGGAAACACCAAATTGCCCGAGAGACTGAAATGCCCATCCCATACCATTGTAGGATCTTGCTATTTGAGAAACATCCTGAATTTTCATGAATTCAGCAATGGATTTTTGGAAATACTCTGGTGCCTGCGGATAACGGCCAGCATAGGAATGACACCAACCTTGCATAAATAATCCGCGTCCCCGTAATTCCATTAAATCGGTGTTTTTTGCTAACTCCAATGATTTTTTGGCAAGAGTCATTGCACCATCAGGATCTTGTAGCATCAGATCCCAACAATCATCCTGCAATGACTTTATTTTTTGCTGCAGCAAATCTGTGTTATTCATTGTTTGTATTGTATGCCATAAGAATCTGAGAATGTATTACCAATAATTTTAAATATCAATAAATCTGTAACCTGTATGGCAACACCTGATGCATAAAGAAGAAAATATTGATGCACATTAGCCATTAGCAGGAATATAGTATCCAGTTATCGGCAGTTACACAGAATTATTTACCGGGTCAATTCAGGCGCTGCATTAACAGGCTAAGGCCCATCAAGAATCAACTTTTGGCCGATTAAACAGACGCACACCCTAACCACCATCTAGCCAGTGATCAACATGCCAGCTATCGCTTATCAATTTCACTATTAAGCTGTGTTCATCACGAGCAGTACCCATGCATTGAAATAAACAAGTCAAACTGGCATCGTTGAAAATAGTTGTCAAATGGCTTTATTCGTTCAAATGATCCTCTGGACCCATCCAGGTAACAGGATTATAGGCAACTTCCCATAAATGCCCATCCGGATCTTTGAAATAGGCACAATATCCCCCCCAAAATGCCTTCTGCGGTGGTTTAGTCACCAGGGCCCCTGCATTGGCAGCCAGCTGGATTACCTGGTGTACCTCTGCTTCTGAATGCACGTTATGTGAAATGGTAAATGAGTTATAGCCAGATCCTTCAGGGCTAACCTGGGCATCCTCTGCCAAGGCTTCTCTTCCATATAAACCCAACCAGGTTCCATTTAGATTAAAAAAAGCCACGTCGTCATGCGTTCCCTTTCGGGGAAAACCCAGGCCATCCCTATAAAACGCTATCGAGCGCTCCAGGTTTTTTACACCAAGTGTAATCATACTCATTCTGGGTTGCATCGTTGTATCTCCATGAGATTATCTCGAGCCGTATAAAAAGGTTATATTATGGCTCAAGTATGGAAGTTTCCTACAGCATTATAGACTGCCTTTCATTGACGATATTATAAGGTAAATTACATCAGGTGACATTGCATACACAGTGCACTTTCAGACAGATCCCAAACCAATTCACCATGGTATACACTATAAGATTCGTGACAGGTAATACAACTCATCTGCCCACCCGGCAAGGCAAATTGATACGGCAGTAAATCAATGGATTGCAGACTACTCAAACCAGAAGTTGATTCGAAATTTTTCCCGATGCTATGTCGTTTATTGGTTCCATTTAACTCAAATTTGTCAGCATGACAATCCAGACACAAAAATGAATAACTGTCGAGTGGTTCATATTGTGGAAAAGTAACCAGATGTACGCGATTCTTAAAATATTGGCCATACTGAGTCATTTGACTAAAGAACTGGCCATCATGACACAATGCACAAAAGTCTAAATCAGGGTTAGCCCTGATTTTACCATGTAACTCCGGAGAATGGATTTCATGACAGGTGCTACATGCAAATACATCATTATTAGCTAGCGGAAAATCTGGTGGCATGTCCTTTAAAGTATGAAAATCAACAGGATGACTGCTAAACTCCAAACCAGAATGACATGTCAGACAAATCTGTTGTTGTGAAGCAACCAGGAGTTGACTGTTTGTCTGGGAAGGCGCATCAAATTGGTGGCATCTCGAACACTTCAGGTCATCCAAATGCTCAGAAAGAGCGAATGTAGATATAAAAACCAGAGTGGTTGCACAGAGCACCTGAAAACGAATACGAATGCATGAAAACAATGTTCGAATACTATCCATGAAAGCACTCCATTGCGTATTATAGCAGTAAATCTAGTCGTGGAGTCCTACAAATTCCAATGCATAATTATCATACTAAATCGAATTAACCACAGTAATAATACGGTTAACAGCCTTTGTTTTTATAATTATTCAACTCGCTAATTTAAGTTATATAAAATGAAAGATAGGTTTCAGAATTTACCCATAACTATTGCAGTAACCTTTGTAGCCTATAGTATAGCGATACCGTCTACTTACAGATTCAAGACTAGAGTTTGATCTTCCAGATAACCTAATACCTACACCATTGAGGGTGTCATTATGAGCGACAGGAAACAAAAGACTGAGAAAACTGATAACACCTTCGATTTCAGTACCAAAAAGAAAGTATCTATCTGGGTATCACAGCATCCATACAAAGATATTCCTGACGAATATTTTGAAGAAACGTTTAGCCGTAACAACACTCGGGCCACTAATCTATGGTCAAAAAACTACCGTATAAAATACTTTAAACCCGATGACCTGGAAACTAATGGCGCAGAATCAGGAACTATTGATGTTAAATCTGCTGCTGCTGAATGTTCATTCTCGTCATCTTTTATGAATCCCTTAATGAATAGAGCACGCAAGAAAAAGATTAATGACATCACCTGGATGATCCTTATTTATGAGATGGAATATAACTCCAAATTAACAGGTACAGAGTCTGATGAATTCACCAAATTTATGGGTGCTTTTAATTATGACGATTCGGCAGATAGCCTCACAGACGTAGCAGATAAGCCTGCTAATGATCCTTTCAGTTTTAAGAAATAAGTAAGGGTAATTCATGCATTATTTGACCAAATTAAACCTGTATCTCAAATGGTTCGGTTTTTTCAAAATTCCTTTGGTATTTTTCGTCAACCCTAAAATCATTCAATTGGATGATGAGTTGATCAGAGTAAAAATAAAATTGAACCGAAAGACCAAAAACCATCTCAATAGCATGTATTTTGGTGTATTAGCAACAGGGGCTGACATTACTGGCGGCCTGCTGGCGATGGCCATTGCTCAGCGGAAAAAACAGAAGATTTCAATGGCGTTTAAATCAGTTTCGGGTGAGTTTATAAAGCGTCCTGAGCACGATGTTGAGTTCGATTGCAAAGATGTTCAATTGATAGCTGCAATGCTTGATGAAAGTAAATTAACGGGTCTGCGTATAAATAAAGTCATTCAAATTGTAGCGACCTGCCCCAAGAAATCGCTACTGGAGCCTGTTGCAAAGTTCGCCTTGACACTGTCCATCAAACACATACCTTAGGTGGTCTAGTGATTCATATAAATCTTCAGCTTCATTGAGCATTAGGCTGGTTACAACAATGGACTAAGCAGTCTTGTAAGTTGCTCAATGATTTTTCTTGAGATAGACCGAGTTCGCCAGCGTTCAAGGTCTATCGTATCACTGGCGGAATTATATTCCTCAATAATCCCATCAATTATGCTACAGAATTCATGACTACTGACCACAATAGTAATTTCAAAGTTTAGCCAGATGCTTCTCATATCCAGATTCACCGAGCCGACTAACGCAATCTGCTTGTCAATCAAGACACACTTGGTATGTAATAAACCATCACGAAATGGACAGATTCGCACGCCACTGATCAGTAATTCTTCATAAAAAGAATGTCCAGCATATTTTGCCAACCAGGAATCATTTTTGAACGGCAAGTAAATACTAACTTTTACTCCCCTCAGCGCAGCCCCTTTTAAGGCTAAAATGATTGAATCATCAGGTACAAAATAAGGCGTTGTAATATCGATTGATGCCTTGGCATTGTATATTGCCAGTAACAACAAATGTATGAGATTTTCATTTGCTATTGCAGGCCCCGAAGGAACAACCTGAATTGGAATACCATTTTCGATCGCCAGGGGTAAACTTGTTCTTGATTCAACGTGGTCTAGTCGACCTTCCATTAACCAGTCATTAATAAACACTCTTTCCATTGACGGGATAACAGGCCCTCGAATGCGAACCATTAAATCAATCCATTCGCCCACATTGGCATCCTGATTAAAAAACTCCGGATCGGCCAAATTCATTGAACCTGTATACGCAATGTCACAATCAATCACAATTAATTTTCGATGCATTCTTAAATCACGACGTCTAAGTGTTAGCCGGAAGAACGTGGCCTTTAATGCCTCAACAATGACGACACCCTGTTCAACCATTTTTATAGCCTTCTCACCTGCTATAAAATCTCGGCTACCGATGCTGTCAAGTATCAAACAAACATTGACACCGCGTTTACTCGCTACCACCAGCTCATCGAGTATTGGGTCGACACGTCCACCTTCATGGCAAATATAAAACTCAATAAATATCGTTTTACTCGCACCCTTTATATCCTCTAGCAACCGATCTAAAGCGACGTTTGAGCTTGATAAAATCTCGGTAGCGTTCCCGCAGTATGGAGGCAATTTGATCGAACCATAGGTCTGATCCCATAAGGGTTTCGCCGGATCATCATCTCTAACAGATAAGACTGAAGGTTGAAGTGGCATATTCTGAATGAAATCTATGTATTTTAGAAAGGCAGACTTCGCTTTATTTTGACGATATTGGCCGATAAAGGACTCCCCGAGTATGACATATAACAGGGCTCCGACTAACGGCAGGATGATAACCAGCAGTATCCAGGCAAGTGTTGCTCCTACAGTCTTGCCAGACATTAAAATACGTCCGCCAACCAGCAGGACAACAAGAATATAGCTAACGAAGGCAATTACTGCATACCAGCGCTCTATGAGTACAAACCAATCCATCTGATTATCAATTCACCCGGTATTAGTAAGTCGGCAGAGATACATCTGAGAATAGATCATCCAGGTCAGATTTACTACTATGCGCCATCGCGTGTTCCACGAGTTCGCGATTTAAATGAGGTGCAAATTTTTCGATAAATCTATACATATAGGCCCTCATAAACGTTCCTTTGCGAATGCCTACTTTGGTAACAGATGCTTCAAATAAATGGCTCGCATCAATGGCGACCAGATCATCATCAAGCCCGGGCTCAATAGACATACTGGCAACAATGCCAACCCCTAACCCAAGCCGAACATAGGTTTTAATAACATCAGTATCTGCTGCGGTAAACACTACCTGAGGTGTTAGTCCCTTTTCAGTAAAGGCATCATCCAGTTTTGATCGACCCGTAAATCCGAACACATAGGTAACTAATGGAAAACTGGCAAGCTCTTCAATTGTAATAGAAGAACGATGGGCTAAAGGATGGGTTTTTGGAACAACGACACTTCGATTCCACCGATAACAAGGAAACATTACAAGATCGGAAAAATGTTCCATTGCTTCAGTAGCAATCGCAAAATCAACCGTGCCATTTGCAGCCATTTCAGAAATTTGCATCGGGGTTCCCTGATGCATGTGCAGAGACACATTAGGAAATTCATGAATAAATTCATCAATCACCTCTGGCAAGGCGTAGCGAGCTTGAGTATGGGTAGTCGCTATAGAAAGGCTCCCTTTTGAATTATCTGAAAATTCCTGAGAAACCTGTTTGATATTTTCGACCTTCTTAAGTATCTCTCCGGCAACTTTTAATATAGCTTCACCCGCCGGGGTTATACGAGTGAGATGTTTACCACTTCGAGCAAAAATTTCGACACCCAGCTCATCTTCCAAAAGCCGTATTTGCTTACTAATACCTGGTTGGGATGTATAAAGAACCTGTGCCGTTGCAGATACATTAAGATCGTGATGTGCTACTTCCCAAATATATCTGAGCTGTTGTAATTTCATATACTCCTCCGAAGATATTGTCAGCTAATCTAGACGTCTAGTCAGAATTTTAGACTAGATCCAATTCAACACAATTTCCACAAATATTTATAAATAAATCAATTTTTATAACCAATATGTAGAGTATTAACCATTTACGTTATTTGCTTTCAATTCTTTCACTTCAAATCCCAATATAATTCCACCCTAAAAAGACGATCAGCCTGTTAAATTAATGGATTGTTCGACTATTCTGATACATCTAATAAAATAGAAGCTGTCTCTGTATAGCCCTAATTAAACTAAGGTTCTATCATCTTCTATTGTGTAGCTTTCATTTATTGGATAAAGGGTATCAAATCAATGTCAACACTGCCGAACGTCGCTTATTTCTGTATGGAATACGCACTAAAAACATCTATTAAAACGTATTCTGGTGGCCTGGGAGTTTTAGCAGGTGACTATATGAAAGGCGTAAAAGACAACAATTATCCACTTATAGGTATCGGCTTAAAATGGAAACAGGGTTACGTAAACCAGACCATAGATTCTAAAGGCAATGTTGTTGATGCATTCCCCGAGGCTGACTATTCAATTTTAGAAGACACTGGAATCAAATTTAACGTTAAAGTCTCTAATAAAGATATTGCAGTTAAGGCCTGGAAAGTAGCAGAGTCAGTAGGCGTAAAATCGCTCTATTTACTGGATACTGATCTTCGTGAAAATTCAGGTGATATTATTACTGATCGTCTTTACGGTGGCGATCATATCAAACGAGTTGAACAGGAAATCATTTTAGGTGTTGGCGGCGTTAAATTTTTAAGAGCGGCTGGTTTTCCCATCGATGTATATCACTTCAATGAAGGTCACGCGCTGCTAGCGGGCATTGAGTTGTTACGAGAGCTAATGGAAGATGAAGGTTTATCCTTCGATGACGCATTGACTGCAGTAAAAGCAAAAACCGTCTTCACCACACATACTCCGGTACTGGCAGGTAATGAGCAGCACGATATCAGCTACCTAATGAAATTGGGTGCCAATCTCCATTTAACTAAAGCTGAAATGGTGTCTTTAGGTGGCAATCCTTTCAACATGACTGTTGCGGCATTACGGATGTCTCGCCTGTCTAATGGTGTTGCTCAACTTCATGGCGAAACCGCTAATAAGATGTGGGAAGAGGTTAAAGGCAAATCAGAAATTATCGCCATCACCAATGGTATTCACCATGGAACCTGGGTAGATGAAACAATTTACCAAAACCGTTTAAATAGTAACGCTCTATGGCAAAGACACATGGAACTGAAACGTGAATTGCTGGCACTTATTAAAGAACGCAATGGCGTAACCCTGGACGAAGATACCTTACTCATTGGTTTTGCCAGAAGAGCAGCGCCTTATAAGCGCTCTAATCTGGTTTATAACTCCGGTAAGCTTCTTCGTAAGCTGTTAGCCGAAGGCAAATACAACATCGTATTTTCTGGTAAAGCCCACCCTGCTGACCAAAATGGAAAAGAAATCATTAAAGATCTGGTGGCATTATCCAAAGAATACCCCAAGCAAGTTGTCTTTCTTGAAAACTACGACATGACTATTGGCGCAGCGTTAACACGTGGCTCCGACATTTGGCTTAACAACCCGCGTAGACCCTTGGAAGCATGTGGTACATCTGGCATGAAAGCCGCTATGAATGGTGTGCCTAACGTGTCTATTCTTGATGGATGGTGGCCAGAAGCTTGCCGTCATGGAGAAAATGGCTGGGCAATTGGTGATGAACAGGTGCCAGATAATATAGAAAAACAGGATAAACGTGATGCTGAATTTCTAAGTAGCGTACTGAGTGAAGAAGTGATTCCAACGTATTACGATAATCATGAAAAATGGGTCAAAATTATGCAGGCAAGTATTACTGATACCTACAATGAATTTTCTGTAGACACCATGTTAGCGAATTACTTCAAACGGCTGTATTAAAACCAACGACCCAAAATAAACTTTCAAAAAAAGGAACCTTAGGTTCCTTTTTTTATTAAAAACCAAACATAGATCTGCTATCTGTTTTCAAACGAATCTCCAATAACTTACCTGTTGTCGACGATACATCACAATATGCCCAAGAACGCTCTGACTTCCCCTTTTCGTTTTCAAAC
>Ga0224506_10000561_pt1 | contig 30632 bp, 29 predicted proteins | sample SF_Jan12_sed_USG_2_FD_169108 | JGI IMG/M metagenome (GOLD analysis project Ga0224506, IMG submission 169108) | Sediment microbial communities from San Francisco Bay, California, United States - SF_Jan12_sed_USGS_8_1 | ecosystem: Environmental > Aquatic > Marine > Sediment | place: USA... | reverse complement strand
ACCTCACGCCAATCAATAAAATATTTATGCGGTAATTGATGAGGTGATCGTTTTTAATTAATAGTAATAGCCACAACGAAAAAGCAGCAGACTGTGCTGCTGCCTTAACATTGCTTTAGACACTTTACCGATTAAGCCGGTTGCTTTATTCGCCACTGTCGGCGTCTTAAATAAACAATCGACGCTGCCAACAATAACACTAGCACAGGATTAATAGCACCGCCGCCATCGCCAGCACCTGTATCAAGCGATTGTGATGCGTCCAGCGGGAAGGCGTCAGCGTTGTCGCCGACACCGTCACCATCACTGTCTAATGACTCCGCTGTATCTAACGGAAAGGCATCGGCGCTATCAGGCACGCCGTCATTGTCATCATCGGTGTCAACATTGTCGCCGGTACCATCAAGATCGAAATCACTATCCACCACCGCCGTCAGATTCGAAGTGGCATTGATGTTTCCACCATGACCATCAGCTACCGTAACGATCACTGCAATCTGTTTTCCTGTTTCGTTTGTGGTCAGCGTGTAACTGCTACTGATGGCGCTGACAATAGCAGTGCCGTTAGCTGTCCATTGATAACTGTAGGTTAATGCATCACCATCGGCATCGTCCCAGCTGCCAGCGCTGCTGCTCAATACACTGCCTACGACAGCAGCACCGGTAATGACCGGGGCTACCGTGTTAACCGGCATGGTGTCGACTATGGTTCCAGCGGAGCTTGCGCTCATGATGCCGTCGCCACCATCACTCACTGTGACGACGACTGTGATTGTTTTGTGCGCATCACTGGTTGTTAGCGTGTAACGATTAGTGGTTGCGGCTGCAATATTACTGCCATTCACTTGCCACTGATAGCTATAGCTGTAGCTTGGAACATTTCCATTCCGATCGGTCCAGCTGCCATTAGTGGCCGTTAATGTGCTACCAATCGCAATCGTTCCGCTAATCACTGGTGCAATCGTGTTAACAGGATAACCCAAAATTATTACCGTTTGTTCAATTTCATCCAGCTGCACATCGATTGCACTGAGCATGTCATTCAGTGCATTGATATCGGCAACCGTTGCAAGGTCGGTAGCGGCAAGTGCCTGAGCGACGTGAACAATTTTTCGTTCCAGTCCAGCCTTTCCGACTGTCATCGCGCCATTAACCACTTCACTCTCTGCACCCAGCGCGATGCTATCATCTGCGGCATTACCAAAATACAAAACGGATCTTTTGCTAAACCAGGGCACTGTCACCAGGTCATTAATAATCGTAGCGTCACCCTGCACCAGCACGGGTTCACCGGCGGGTATCAGACCCACTGTCGTACATGTATAATAACCCGCACCTGAATATAATTCTGTTGAGCAATCCTGTGCAGGATAGCTACCATCGCTGATTAAAATTGTGTCAATTTCTGTTGAACGAACCTGAAACTGGAAATTGTCACTGCCACCATCATTATTATTATTAGCGATAGTCATCCAGCTTTGGCCCAGAGCATTTGCAGCACTGTTATCGAGAAATCGGATACGGGTATTGTTTTCTTTCAATAGCAGTGTTTCAGTGTCAAACACAATATCGATAACGCAGTCATTACCACTGCAAAAGTTGCCCTGCACAATCATGTCATCGTTATAGACAACATCTGCATCAGCCTGAGCATTAAATAACGCCATTAAAAACACTATCTTAATCATCAATTTTCTATTCATAAAGTCACCTCCTGCAGATTGTTTTATAAGCTATTAATTCTGTTTAGAAGGTCATCAATTCTTACGTTCAAAGCATCAATGCGGTCATTAATCGGGCTAACTAATGCAGGAATCTGTGACAGGTTTATCGCATCGGTTGGCTCAACACCCGGTGCCACATGCATGATGCGACGCTCCATCGCTGTAGCACCGACTGAAATTGCATTTTCCTCAACCGTTGATCCTGCCCCCAGGGTGATACCACCCCATGGTCCGGCTTGCATTAGCAGTACATTGGTATTGCCCGTTACATCCTTGATAACAAAATCAGCCGTACCACCCAGCCCATAGTCTGTGATACCGATTGACCAGTCGTTTGACGGAAAGCCACCGGTAGCGCTTGTGTCATCAAACATAATCAGCGGATCATTGGCTTTAAGCTTTAAGGTGTCATAACCAAACTCCTCACCATCGATACAATCCACGCCTACACAAGTCGAGCCTGTAACAATCAGATCATCAATAACAAGCTGATCACTCAGTGCTGAGTTTGAATAAACAATAGATGATACTGTCCACGCAAGCGCTAGTATGTGTTTTTTTATTTTCATTTGGTTTGTCCTGTCAGGTGATTTAACTGTACAGAGGAATATTGCCCCCCTACTTTACTTATTATTGTTTTCCTAAACTTTCTGCTTAACTATTATGTATAGAAGACTGGTCCGTTTGATTTGAGTTAAACGTTTAAAGCACTCTGCCCTTTAATTTTTGACACAGCTGGACACAACTGTATGCAGCGTACTTCGGCTATTATTTCTTTCGAGATTAAACGTATGTGACAAGATAGCGTCTCAGGCAGACGCCGGTCTATTAACATAAGTTAGTATTTAGATTTTATTTACAGAGCGTTGCGTTGTATCAAGATGCGATATTGCCGCGGCCACAGCTGGCCGGCAAATCGAGGTTGGGAATAAATGCGATTACTATTCAGGGTTTCTAATAATAGCCAGCTCTATGCTGGCTTCAGTAATTTTCTGCCGGCATTGGCAGCCTGAGTCCGGTTATCGACGCCGAGACTTCTTAATATGATGGTTACATATTGCCTTACTGTACCTTCACTAAGATTGAGCTTGTCGGCAATCTGCCGATTGCTGAGGCCTTCGACTAAACACTGGACAATTTCTATCTGGCGCGAATTGAGTGACACTTCGCCTGTGAGTTTGTTTGCTTGCAGCGCGGCCGGTGGAAAATATTTTTCGCCAGCCAGAACTTTTTCGATGACTGAGATAATGGTTAATGAGTCAGAGGATTTGGGTAAATAGCCAGCAACACCCTGTTTTGCAGCCATCTGTATCGTTTCAATTCTGTCGTCAGCAGAGACAACGACAACAGGTGTCGTAGTACGCGCGCAGACGGCCGGCAAGCTCGACACACCATTTGATCCAGGCATATTGAGATCGAGCAGAATGAGTGAAAAGTCGTGATGCTCACATTGCTGATAGGCTTCGGTCATGCTCGCTGCTTCTATCACGTCGAACGCACTATTGTGCTGGGTAATAAGTTGCTTTAGTCCATCACGAAAAAGTGCGTGATCATCACATATCAATAGTTTCATCCGTGCTCATTCATAAGCTGCTTCAAACTCTAAGATACCATTATTTATCAAAACTGTATTGAATAAATGTCAAGTTTTACGACTTTAACTTATTTCCTCGCAGTCCCGACACTATATTACGATTGAACACTCGTGTTTATGTGATAGGATTTAGCATAAGCGAGGAATAAAATTAATATGTCAGCAATTGAACTAGAGGTACAGAATGAACGGGTAAAAGCACTTTATCTTCATTCGAACACAAGTCTACTGGGATTACTGATGCTGAGTATCGCGGTATTTTATTACTTTTGGGGGAAAGTTGAGCAAGAGTTGATTGTGTTGTGGTTTACTGCTTTATTGATCACGTTTACAGCACGTATTGTATTATCCTGGCGTTTTAAAAAAATATCTAATACTGACTTCAGTGCCACTAAATGGAACTGGCTTTTTACTCTAGGCTCGGTGTTATCGGCGACAATTTTAGGCTCATCTGCTCCCTTGTTTATCGATTTTTCTGCGCCGAACTCGGCTATTTTTTTAACCCTAGTCATGTCGGGTACAGTCGCTGGTGCGATGGCGGCGCTTTCATCATTTCTTCCTGCTTTTTATCTTTTTTCACTTGTCTGTCTTGCTCCTTTAGCTTATCAATTCTATGACCAGGGGGGAGAACTCTACATCTTCTCAGTTTTCATCACCTTGTTTCTTATTATGTACTCTTCTTACGCAAGAAATATGCATGCAACACTGACCACATCTATACGACAACGGTTTGAGAATATTAACCTACTCGAAAAATTATCCGAGCAAACCCGCATTGCAGAGCAGGCAAGCAACGACAAGTCTCGTTTTCTTGCAGCCACCAGTCACGACCTTCGTCAACCGCTTCATTCGCTGGGTTTGTTTTTACATGTTCTCAAAAAAAAGCTCGGCACACCTGAACAGAAGCAATTGATGAAACAGGCTGAGAAATCTCAACGTGTCTTAAGCGAACAACTCAATTCAATTATTGATATCACGCGGATTGATGCCGGGGAATTACAGGTTAAAAAACACCCCTTTCAGCTGGAAAAATTTATTAATGATGTTGTGAGCGAATTCTCTCTGTCTGCAAAGAAAGTAAACTGCAAGATTCGCACTCAGGTAACAAATGACTGGACCAATACTGACGAAGTTTTGCTGGCGCGGGTTGTGCGAAATTTTATCTCCAACGTCATTCAGCACTGCCCCGACTCAACACTTATTATTGAATCTCGCCTACATGAAGACTATATTGAGCTACTGTTTACTGACGATGGTTTAGGGCTTGTAGAGACAGACCAGGAAATTATTTTTTCAGAATTTTATCAAATCAACAACCCGGAAAGAGACCGCAACAAAGGGTTAGGCCTTGGTCTCTCTATTGTTAAACGACTGACTGAACTGCTTAATATGAACTTAAAACTTGAAAGCGAAAAAGGCAAAGGCAGTACATTTTCCATTACCTTACCGCTCTTAATTAGCGTTCCGCCAACAGTGAGTACGGACACAAAAAATAAAACAGAAAACAAACCTGATGTTGCCGGTTTATTTATTGTTGTGGTTGATGATGAAAAAGAAAACCTAGATGCAATGCGCGCATTACTGACGTTATGGGAGTGTGAGACTCTTATCGCAAGCAATGAAGACGAACTGATGAAAGAGTTTCGCTCAGCCGATTACCCTGTGCCGGATATGTTGTTGATCGACTACCGTCTGCGCGAAGAACGTACGGGTTTCGAACTCATTGAAGTAGTGCGGCACTATTTTGGCATAGTGATTCCCGCCGCCATCATTACCGGTGATACGACAATTGACCTTGAAAACAGACACACTACCGATGACTGCAGAGTACTTTATAAACCACTTTCCTCAGAAGACTTAAAAAAACTACTAAGTAGAGAAAGTCAGTGAAGACAACTTCATAATTCAATATCACCTGCCAGCCAGGATTAAATTCATCATCAAACGATCCGGATATCCATGATCATACTTACAGTGTTGAATATAAAAAATGACCCGGCAGAACAAGCACCAACGGTTCTGTTTTTGCGCTCAGCATTTATATAGCCGGCAAGACAGGCATGCTTTATCAAACCACTCAACACACCAGGTGCGAACAGTTCATGAGCCTATTCCCGATGTTCATCATCATAAACGGATGCCTGATTACCGTCTGTCAATAGTTCAATTTTGAGGTTTTAAAATATACTCGTCAGGAATTGAAGATAAATCAGAAACCTGCCCGCCGTGTTCATTGGCGAATAAGACGGCTTTTTCTTTAGTTAAAAAGGGCACGGCCTCTGCTGCGCCCATGCCACCCTTTCTATTACTACCTAATACATACCAGGCTTTCTCTGCATCTATCCAGTTACTTTCTCCCGGGTTATCCCAGTTTGCATTGGTCATATCATTAACATAGATTGCTGCTATGTTTTTTGGCTCTTCTGGTGATAAGGTAAAAGAAATCGTGTCCCTAACCGAGGTAAACCACAGCACTTTTTTGTCGCTTAATATGATTTGACCCTTTGGCCCCTTGTGATTGAGCACCGTCATTAGACAGTAATAACCGTTCGCTTGCCGTGTTAATAATTGCGCATCTGGTTTTTCAACCGGCAAACTCTTATCACAGGCCATTAATAAAACGGCCAATATAATTAAACTGATTTTTTTCATTACATTCTCTGGTATTTAAACCGTTATAGTTAGTTGCTAGAGCTCGCGGTGCTGAAATTTCATTAAAGTAATCATTAATGGCACAACCACCCAGATCAACATCACACTCAAGAGCAGACTGCTGCTCATACCTGCCCCACTTGCAACACCTGCAATTCCCGCCGCCTGACTGACCCCCTCAAACATGCTTAAATTAAGCACACGGTAACTATCCGTCGGGCTAATTAACATCAGAATAGAGAACAAGTCTTGCCCTATTATCTGACCTTCATCTGCCAATAACAGGCCAAATAATAACAAGTCATAAAGCACTACAAAAATCAGCCATACTCCAATGGCTGTGCCGGCGGCCGTTGCTCTTTCTTTAACCATAACGCTTATCATGTAACCCAGCGCGATAAAAACAGCACCAAGAACTAGCGAGGTCATCATCATTGCAAGGTAAGCCTGCCAGCCTTCTGTACTACCACCTGCCATCACAGTCATGATTAGGATTGCCCCACCATAACCAATAAAAATAGCAGTGAATAAAATTAACACATGGCCCAAAAACTTTCCCATGATAACTTGCCAGCGCGTTACGGGATAAGTTAGCAACAACATCATTGTGCCACGTTCAAACTCTCCTACCAGCGCATCAAACGACAACATCAGCGCTATTAGTGGAATTAAGTAAACACTTAGACTCGCCAGACTAATGACTGTAATATCAAGATCACTGGCACGCACCGATCCGGTCGGTGCAGATCCTAATAAAGACAAAGCCAGTGCAAGTGTGCCTAATAAAACAATGGCAGCAGCAATCCATCGGTTACGTAACCCATCTCGTATTTCTTTTAATGCAAGCACCCATAACATTCTCATAACACGTCTCCATTCATGAAGTGGTTATACACTTCATCGAGCCGTGGCGGCATAATTTGCATATCTTGTACCACATCACCTAAGCTACTTATGTGCCTGATTAACGGCATCTTTTCGTCATTAAAACAGGTCAGACTAAAGCTCTCGCTATTAACGTGACTGATGTTGACGGCTGAGCCCATTCTCTCTGCCACGTGTGATGCATCACCTGCCGCCACGGTGACTTTCAAACGTACCGGTAGCATGGCCTGCTTATAAAGCTCATCCAGTGTGCCGCAGGCAACAACGTTACCTTTATTCATAATGACAAAACGGTTTGCCCTCGCCTCCACTTCATTTAACGCATGAGATGAAATAATGGAAGTCGCGCCTTTTTTTTGCGACGCATCAATCAGCTCATAAAAATGTTGACGCAAAATGGGGTCAAGTCCTGTAGTGGGTTCATCAAGAAACAGTAACTGCGGACTACCCAACATGGCTTGTGCCAGCCCTAAACGCTGGCGCATACCTTTTGAATAAGTGCCAACGCGGCGGTTTGACGCATTACCCAGGCCAACTAATTCTAATAATTTTTCAACCTCAGCAGGACTTTCAGCTTTAAGCTGTGCGTAAAAATCAAGTACCTCACGACCTGTCATTGCTTCGTAAAATACTACACTCTCCGGCAAATATCCTAATGACAATCGCTGAGCTACTGCAGCACTGAAGGCAGGATTTCTACCGAGCACTTCAACACTGCCTGACGTTGGCCGTGTTAGACCCAGCATTAATTTTAATAAAGAAGTTTTACCGGCACCGTTATGACCGACCAGTACAATGCATTCTCCTGATTTAATCTCTAAATTAACATTATGTAATACGGTTTCATTTGCATACTGCTTATGCACAGCATGCAAGGAAATAACATTTTTTTCTGTGGTTAACTCAACCATCTGTTAATCTCTTTTTTGTGGCGGCTTCATAAGAGGCGCGCTGTCTGTTACGCCTCCAGGATGAATACCTGGAAATTCAGATTGTGCCCATTTTAATAATTTAACTGAGGGACTATTTAATAGTAACTTTGCCATTGGGTGTCGCCATACTATCTGATCAACCAAATCATTGGGACTATAGGTTTGATCTGAAATACCATTGGCATCGATATCAAAAGAGGCGTTATCGCTCCAGTAGTTACCAACTCCATTTTTTGACCATTCTATAAATCGTGTGCCCACGTACTTCACTTGAGTCCTGTTATTAATAAAGGCATTCGAATAGACATCATTCTTTTCTGACCCTGCTGTGAAATGAATACCTATCTGGCACTCTTCAAAATAATTGTTATTGATCTGGTTATAATTTGCATTATAAATAAAAACGCATTTTTCTACCCCACCGCTCACACGATTATCTTCAATCACTGAATAGTTTGCGAAATTAAAAAACAAGCCGCGCTGATGATCGCCAATAGACTGATTTCCTTTTGCAACAATACGATCAGAAAACATTAAAGCAAAGCCAACATGATTATTGATTGAAATGTTATTACTGACTTCACTGTCCTGTGTGTACATATAATGAATTGCAAAGCGCAAATCACGCATACGGTTCGCATGAAAAACATTGTTACGACTGCTATTAACAAAAATACCATCCCGACCATAACGGATGTCATTGTTTTTTATTATTGAACCGGGCGTATTCCATAAATATACACCATTCCCGCGGTCATTAATTCGATGATGCTGGCTACCAATGATGACGTTGTCACTAACAATTGCTGAATCGGGGCCTTTCAAATATACACCGATCAGGTTATTTTCAAAATGGTTTGACTCTACTCGCGTTCTATCACCTTTATCGGTGATAAAAATACCGCTGTCTTCAGTCGTTAATTCATTACCTGAATACTGAAGCTTTAAATTTTTAATAACTACATCAGGAGCAGTTACTTTAATGACATGTCCGGTTCCTTCACCATCAATAATACTGTCGTTATTACCTAATAAAGACAGACTACGACTAATATTTATTGAGCCGGTATAAACACCGGATGATAACTTTATCGTATCACCGTTGTTTGCTGAATCAATTGCTAGCTGCAACACACCTTTACCCGGTGCAACCAGGTACTCTTTAGCTTGTACTAGATAAGGATTGAACAATAAAAGTAAAAACAGCCCACCAACCAGTCCTCGGAATATACCGAAGCTAATTGATGAACTGTGGTTTTGCTTCTTAAACATCAAGCTTTACGCAGGCTCAACCAACATACGGCCACGCATTTCCATGTGCAGCGCATGACAGAACCACTGACAATAGAACCAGTGTACCCCGGGGCGATCTGCAGTAAAGGTGACTGATGATGTCGCCTGCGGTCCAACTTCTATTGCGACACCATAATTAGCCAAAGTAAAGCCATGTGCCAGATCATCAATTGCATCGTTATTGCTAACGATAATAGTGACTTCATCACCTTGTTTGACAGTAAATTTCTCCATACTGAAACTCGGTGCAACCGACCACATATAAACACGCACTTTATTACCATCGCGTATTATTTTTGAGTCCTCGGTTAATTTAACACCATCTTTTTTCGCTTGTGCACTGACATCAGCCCACATTCTATCGCCCTTAGTCCATAACGAATCTGGATTAACAACGTCGGCACGAACAATGATGCAATCATGTGGTTCTGCATAAGTTGGTCCATCGTGCAGAACTTTCATTTTTTTACCGGTGATATCGATCAGCTGTTCATTCTCTGGTTTCATCGGGCCGACATTAATGTATCGATCTTTAGAGAACTTATTAAGTGACACCAGCCATTTGCCATCGGCATCTTTGGTTTCACCCATTGAGCTGTGGTTATGACCGGGTTGATACTGAACATCGACTTTATCGATAATCGGGTTTACTTTTTTACCCTTATAAGCGGCAATGGCTTTGTCGATATTCCAGCTAACAACCTGACTATCGAGGAACAACGTTGTATAGGCATTACCTTTACCGTCAAAGGCAGTATGCAATGGCCCTAAACCTAACTCAGGTTCAGCGACAACCACATCACGTGGTTTAATTTTATTTTTAAACAGCTTAGGTAAACGCCTGACATCAAGGACAGTAACCGTTGGTGATAATTTACCATTGATCATAATGTGCTTACCATCTGGTGCCGTATTAACACCATGAGGACTATTTGGCACAGGTATATAACGTGTATATTTCGAACCCTTACGCCCATCAAGAACAGGCACACCATTGATTTTTTGGAAGTCGCCTTTCTTAACACCTTTTTCAATGGCTTTAATATCAAACACAACAGCCCAGTCACGTTCAGCAGAAGTCATCCCCGTCAGGTTTACACCTTCTTCACTGTTGTAACATGATGCGACAGCATAAAGCCCTTGATAATCGGCATCGACGTTATCCAGATTACCATCAACCATCACCTGCCAGCTCACTTCCATTTCATCGCCGTCGATAGCGGTGAAAATTGCGTGATATTTTTCAGGCTCATCAAGAATACTACCATCATTAGGTATCGGCACACGATGCTCACCATTGGCAAAGATATAACCTGTGCGCGGGTATTTTTGTGGACGCAAACCATGGATGTCAGCAGCATTAGGAATTTCAATAATCTTGTCGCATTTCATGACATCACAACGCACACGCGCAACACGTGTATTGGCTTTATCGTTCATGAATATGTAACGACCATCATAGGTGCCATCTGTAAACGACATGTGCGGGTGATGCAAATCCCCATTTGTCCAGACACCACCGCGACCTCCTGTATCAAGAAACTTTTTAGTTTCGGGTAAAAGGCCATCACGTAGAATCTTGCGGCTTTCATTGGTCTGGCCCCAGCCCGATGCACTACAGCGATTAAATACGGGTACACGCATGAGTTCACGCATTGATGGCAAACCTAAAATTCGCATTTCACCGGCCTGACCGCTACTCCAGAAACCGTAGTACTCGTCAAGATCTCCCGGTGCAACCTCCACTTTACTCTTTGCGGCGGCAACAGCTGCCTCAGGTGTCATAACACCAGTGCCTACCAGTCCTGCGAAGCCGGCCATTGCAGCCAGCTTAACCGAGCCGCCTAATAACTGACGACGATCAAGACCGGCAGCTTCTAACTCTTCACTATCATTTTTTTTATTGCTCATTTTCTTTCTCCTCGGTATCTCCGTGGCATTCCACGAGAAATAGTTAATACTCTAATTTTTACTCAAACATATTTACAACTGACTTCTACAACGACCTTCTTAAGAACTACTACTTTTCTCCTTGGTTTAATTGCATAGCAATAGCTGATTGACTTTTATCTTTTAATGTAGCCGGTTGAATATCCCTGCGCTCCTGTTTTAAACGCTTTTGTATCACCACTGGACATGCCTGATCATCAGAATAAACAACCTGGCAATGTAAACAGTACAGGCATTCGTTAACATTAATATCCCCCTCAGGGTGGATCGACTGCACCATGCATTCATTTTTACAACGCTGGCATGGAGAACCGCATTCTTTGTAACGCTTCAACCAGGCAAACATACGCATTCTGCCAGGGATCGCTAAGGCGGCTCCTAATGGGCACAAATATCGGCAATAAAAACGTTCGATAAAAATTCCTGGCAGCAATACAGCCAGAGCAAAAATAACAAACGGCCATTCACGTATGAACTTCAGAATAATGGCGGTTTTGAAGGGCTCAATTTCTGCCAGTCGCTCCGCCCAGCCTAATGAATAAAGTGAGAAGCCAAACAACAAAAGAAAGATCAAATATTTGAATGTCCAGGCTCTTTCATGAATAGCCCAGGGCACAGCTATCTGTTTTACACCGAACATTTTGGCAATCTTGTTGAGCAATTCCTGTAACGCGCCAAAAGGACATAACCAGCCACAGTAAGGACCACGACCCCAGAACAATAACGAAGCCGCTACCGCTCCCCAGAGAATGAAAATCAGCGGTTCCATTAGAAAATAAGACCAGTCAAAACCGCTTACCAATGCATTAAACATCACCAGAATATTAACAACCGATAACTGCGCATTAAAATACCAGCCAAGGCCGAATAAAGTAAATATCAGATAGCCAGTCCGGATCCGCTCAGCCAGCCGGGCACGTTTGACCAGCCAGTCCTGGAAAAAAAAGATCATCGTCAGTACTGTCAGCGCAAGTCCTAGCACAATGACCTCCGCTATCTTAAGCTGCCACATTTTTTTCCAGATTGCAGGTGCTTGTGCTTTTATAGACGATTGCAGTAACGCTGATTCAGCCTCAACAACAGGCGCGGAAAATTTCAGATACTCTTTTGGTACACTGTAATCAAGATCAAAACTGAGGAAGGTCTTTTTTGTCGGCCCAATATCACGACCTACCAGTAATTTAAGCTGCCACGGTGATGCGGCATTAAATTTCAAATCAGCAGGTGTTCTGAACAAATCCACGTCTGGCAAGTCAGGTGATCCTTCGGCTACAATTTCTCGCAGACGTTTATGGTAGCGGTCATGAAAACGAACGGATTGGTCGCCCTGAACAATCTGAAAGCGGTCAAAAATACCGCCGCGTACATAACCCGAACCTTTGAATGAAAATCGCCCGCTAGCGGCCAGTAAAATTGCCACTTCACCCGGCTTTATTTTTTTCAGAAGATTCTGGTATTCTCTCTCACCCAGCAGACTACGACCAATGCTGGGAATGGAAACAACGGCTGCAAAGAGTTCAATAAATGTCTCGTCAGCATCTCCTTGTTCAGGAAACTCTTGCGCCAATACATTGCCTGAGTCTATAAAGGCCTGGTTTATCTGACTCAAAGTGATTTTCAAACGGCGTACCGAGCCTTCTTTAAGCAGTGTGTTCCAGTCCTTAATGAGATTTATATGCCTATTCACAACAGCGACAGGGCCTATTTGTTTGCGCTCAAGCTCAAGTCCGGATAGGCCATAATGGCGCGCGACCTTTATGGCACTGCGCAAAATATTGTCATCCATGACCATCACCGTCACCGTGGCTCCGGAGACAATATCGATTTTATGATCCTCTGAACCACGTACCAGATTACCGACATCCAGCCCTTCATAATCTTTGAGCACAGCCGTAATGCGTTTTTCCGGTATGCCTATTAAGACGATAGGTTCATGATGTTCAACCAGTAATACTTTACGGATAATGCCCTGCATATCGATCGCTACGAGCTGATGAATAGGCTTGCCAGAATAACCAATTGTATTGACATAATCTGTGGTAAGAAAAACAAAGCCGAGTTGCTTGCCGTTTTTAAAGGCGGCAGCCACTACCGGCTCCGGCGTCACGGCACCTAATTTATCCGCCCCAGGAAATATCTTTTCAATACTGATCGCATCAAGAAAACGCGGCAGCTCTGTGCCGGCATGTGCGACATTTGAATTCATGCATTGAACAAGTAGTAACGTCACGCTTAATCGTAATATAGTCTTAACAGTCATCAATGCTTTAGCTCATTCTTTTTGTATTCAAGCAATTACAATATCTATCACTGATATAAATCGACAGACGGTATTTAATAAAATAATTGTAATGCCACTAGTAAACATATAATCCGTCTACTGAAAAATTATCGTTAATCGTCTTGTCCATTATGCTTCTGATATTTACCCTTACATTACCTAAGGAATTACCTACTATTGAAGTTGGTTATTAGTATGCGTCAATTTGTCACGGCTTATATGACCTAGATCAAGGATGCACGATTCTTAATGTCTCATTATTAACGCCATGGAAATTCTGCAAATATGCTAGCAAGCAAAGTAAAAACAACCGGCGACCTGATGTCTATTGCACTGCAGGCAGAGCGCGAAGCGATCCGTCGTTATTCGCAATTAGCCGTTAGCATGCATCAGGCAAATAATGAATCAGCTGCGTCTTTATTTGAACGCATGCTGCACGAAGAACAGCAACATGAGCGCCTGCTAGAAGAATGGATGAAACAGGAAGGCATTAAAGAAAACACAGAAATCCCCGCCATCAGCTGGAGTGATCCACAGGTCGACACCACTTATAATGAAGAAGCCTGTGACCCTCTTAATAGCTCGCCGTATAAAGCACTTGCTTTTGCCGTGCACAATGAAGAGATTGCATTTAGCTTTTATACACACGTTGCCGCTGAATCAGACAACAAGACAGTGCGTCAGTATGCTGAAATTCTGGCCCGGGAAGAACTCGGCCACGCCGCCCTGCTCAGAGCAGAAAGACGCTTAGCCTATCATGCTGAACGCAAAGCCAGCACAGCAGAACCGAGACTTGATCCCAAAGCGATTCATAATGAAAGCGACGTGCTGGCAGCAGCCATACACATCGACCGTTACCTGGCTGAAGAAGTTAGCCTGATGGCAAACGATTATGCCGGAATAGATGAACTCGCACTAAAAATACAACAACAAATTTCAGATAATGAAAAAGAACTTAATGATAAAACACGCAAGCAAGATATGCCGCTCAGTGAAGATATAATGCAAAACCTTGAACAACTTAAATTATACAATGCACATATGAATGCCCGCTTTAACAGCTCCGGCTCTGGCGTGCAGCGATTATGGGCTTGTTGTGACCGCAGCTTTGCCTTTTACGATGCTATCGTTACTACTGCCGCTGATGACAGCATCATGCAAACCGCGCAAAAGCTCTCTGCATCTGCCCTCGATACAATCGGCATTCTAAAACGCATTATCGGTAATGAATAAAGGCCGCTTTACCCTGCCTGCAACAATAACTGCCACCAGCGAGCGCACTCAGTGCGGCTATACGTCGATTTAAAATAACGATTGAATCGATTAAAAAATATCGTTTGTACCTGGCTATTATTAATGGGTAAATAGCGACTTTCAAAACTGACATTGAGTGAATACAATGAAAACACCTTTCAATACATTACTGATTATTCTGGCTCTAACATTGATTTCTGGCTGTGAAAATATGATGGCAAAAGATGCGCCTGCCGAAAGCGAACAAACGTCACAAGCTGAAAAATCAACGGCAGAATAAGCCAATAATGTTTTAAAAAAAGGCGACGGATACTGTTCATCTTTCGCCTTTTTTGTTTAAGCGATGTTCATCGCATTGCCTGCCAAAGACCGGCTCTCAGCCATTTATTTACCGGCTCTTATCAGCCCGCCCAGGCCGGCATCATCAAGTGATGTATTTAACAATAAGCGGATATCTGATGCCTTTTCCATCTTCATTGCTGTTTTTGCCAGCGCCTGAGCCTGCCCGGTCGTGAATGAGCGGACCACACGCTTAACCCTTAACAAACTGCCGACACTCATACTCAGACTGTCAATACCCATACCCAGTAAAATCAAAGCTGAAGCCGGGTCACCGGCCATTTCCCCACAGACACTGACCGGCTTGTTATATTCTTTTGCGATGCTGACTATATGTTGTATAGCATGTAGAACCGATGGGTGCAGTGAGTTATACAGTTCTGCAACCTGTTTATTATTTCTATCAACTGCCAACAGGTATTGCGTTAAATCGTTACTGCCTATGGAGAAAAAATCAACGCGCCTGGCCAGAGCCTGCATCTGATAAACAGCCGACGGCACTTCGATCATGACGCCAATTTGTGGATAGGCCAGGTCACTGACACCTTCACTGATTAGCTCCCTGTGTGCTTTTTTTATTAATGATACGGCATCATCTACCTCAGCCACATCGCTCACCATCGGCAACATCAGGCGCAGATTATTGCCATAGATATTGGATTTTAATATCGCCCTTATCTGTGTTAAAAATATGTCCGGATGATCGAGCATTATGCGTATGCCACGCCAGCCCAGAAAAGGATTTTCTTCTTCCACCGGGAAATAGGGCAAGGCTTTATCTCCGCCTATATCCAGTGTTCTGAATGTAACCGGTCGCGGTGAAAAACTCTGTAATACCTGTTTATAGATAACAGCCTGTTCCTCTTCACCGGGAAAGCCGTCACACATAATAAAAGGAATTTCAGTACGGTATAAACCAACCCCTTCTGCTCCGCTTTTAATAGAGGGTGAAATATCTTCTAACAAACCGGTATTCACCTGCAGTGCAACCGGCAGACCGTCGATGGTTTCTGATGGCAGATCAATTAATTCTGATAACTCTGCATTAATTATGCTCTCTTCACGAATTAAGCGACGAAATTCATCAATAATGGTTTTAGATGGTTTAACAAATACCTGACCACCATAGCCATCAACGATGATCTTCTGTCCCTTGATTCTGCTCACTGGCAGGTCATCAATGCCCATTACTGACGGAATATTTAAGGCATGAGCCAGTATCGCAACATGGGATGATGCCGAGCCTTTAGTAGAAACAATAGCAACGAGATGCTGCAGAGGCACTTCTGCAAACTGCGAGACAGTGACCTCTTCAGCCACCAGCACCACCGGGGCCGACACATCTGGCAGCGCCACTTTCTGCTGTTGCAAGTGAATTAACAGTCGCCTGCCCAGATCCATTATATCAACAGCACGTTCGCGTAAATACGCATCCTCCATATCATTAAATTTTTTCACATGCACGGAAATGGTTTCACGCAATGCGCCTTGTGCCCACTGCCCGGCCCTGATGCGACTGATAACAGCATCAATTAATGAATCACTTTTCAGCATCAAACCAAAGACATCAAATAAAGCCAGCTCCGCGGCTGAGATCGAAGCCTGCATTTGACGAGACAGCTGTTTATACTCATTTTCAACATTGCTCACGGCCTGTCTAAACAGGCCGATATGCTCTTCTATTTCATCACCACTAATATTTGAATCCGGCACTTCCATAAGGCTTGCAGGCGGGAAAAGCACCAGCGCATCACCTATTGCAATACCTGGCGAGCCGGCGATGCCTTTCATGTTATAAGAATGCTCTTCGACACCCTCAATTAGCCGGTTGACTTCACCCATTTTCTCGGCGTGTGAAATGGCACCGGCTAATTGTGCCGCAAGCGTGACTAAAAAGGTTTCATCGTTTGAAGAGAAACGCCGGTGCAGTGTCTGACGCACAACCAGTACGCCGAGCACATGCCGATGCTGAATAATAGGCACCCCTAAAAAGCCATGAAATGAAGCCTCATTAGTTTCAGTCACAAAACAATAATTTGAATGGCTGTGAGCATCTTTAATATTGAGCAGTTCAGCCTGATTAAAAACCAGACCAACCAGACCCTGATCAAAATTAAACCTGATCTTACCGACTGCGTCCGGGTTAAGACCATCCGTTGCCATCAGAACCAGCTGTTTGGCATTGGCATCACAAAAATAGACAGATACGGCATCGACTTTCATGACCTGGCGTATACGTTGTACGGTAATATCTAACGCCTGCTCGAGTGTGGATGCATCATTAACATTTTGAACAATGTTTTTCAGGGTATCAAAAATTCTGTTTGACATAATATTAACTGCCGTATCGTTCCGTATTCAATCTCTACAATACCGCTTTTGAGTATTGGCGGCCATAAAAAACCCCGGTGATTACCGGGGTTTATCTACTATTAAAGCCGTATTTTAAAGCTATTTAGCCGCTAGTTTATTTGCTGAACCGGCTCTTCAGTGACAGGAGTTGAAACAGTGTAACTTTCAATGCAGTCCTGAATAAAGCCTGCTCTCTCACTCTCATCGACAATACCTTCACTGCTAGCCTGTTCTGCACAATAGCTAGAAACCTCATCATCAGATTTCATATTTTCAGAGGCATAAACAGTGTTTACTGCAAAAGTGAAGGTTAAAACTGTCAATAATGAATAAAACTTCATAGGTGCTACTCCCGTAGTAAAGGTTGAAGTTGATACATCTGTCACCTTTATATGTGTGATTCAGAATGCAGCCTTTTTAAGGCTAAATTAATCGCCAGTAAAGTGAATAATTTAGCATGTCACGATCAGTTATTTAGATTAGAATCAGCAACTGCATTTTCAAGCTATTTGCAGTCTTTTGTCAGTCACTTAATAGGTATACGTTAATGGATGTAGGTTTGCTCAAAGCCTTTCTGGAAGTCAATCGTGCCAAACACTTTGGCAAGGCGGCTGATAATCTTTTTATCAGTCAATCGGCTGTCAGTGCCAGAATAAAACAACTCGAAGATGAGCTGGGCATACGTTTATTTACCCGAGAGCGTAACAATATTAATCTGACGACAGCTGGCAAAAAATTTCTTATCTATGCAGAAACCATTCTCAGCACCTGGCACAGGGCCCGACAGGAAATTGCGATTCCTGAAGGCATTGATACCTTATTAAGTATTGCCGCCCTGCCCAGCATCTGGGATGTTTTTCTTGAAGACTGGCTTAGCTGGTTCCACAAGAGCAGCACTACCACAGCCCTGCAAGCTGATACCATGCTATCGGATTCATTAATTCGGGGTCTGCTGGACGGCGTTATCGATCTGGGTTTTGTATTTGACCCGCCAAAAACACCACAACTGTGTGTCAAAGAGCTTGCGGCTGTCGCACTCATAATGGTTTCATCTGAACCTGACTTAAGCCCCGAAGAAGCGGTTAATAATAATTATATTTATGTAGACTGGGGCACATCCTTTTCTGTTTTACACGCCAGACAATACCCTGAAATCCCCGCCCCGAAACTAAGAGCCAATGTTGGCCGGATTGCACTGGGTTTTCTAAACCAGTGTGGCGGCTCGGCTTATCTGCCTGAAGCGATGGTCGAGCAGCGGCTAGGCTCAAGCCTGTTCAGAGTTGAGCATGCCCCGGTTATTAAAAAAGCCGTTTATGCTGTGTATTCCAATACCAGCAGTAAACTTGATTGCATTGAGAATGCACTGGGCTGGTTTGATAGAGACTAGTCCCAGACATCTGAGCAGCCTTTTAACAGGCGCTCCATTTCACGGTCTTCCCTGAACGTGTCAAGCCGCCGGCGTGCCGTGTTATAGATCTTTAATGAGCGCTTTTTTTCAGCTTCATGTTCGTAATTATTGAGCACTTCATCATCGAGCTCAATATCAAAATCCACATCATTACTCGTTTCTTTTACCATTACTTTATACCACTCAAACCATCGTTCTTATTAATACCTGAAAACGCATAATATTTATCAACTTGCATTGACTGTAAAGATAAATATTTTAATCGTGGTAATTAATATTAATAATCGATTGATGTCATTTCATCTTATCTCAGAGCAGCAGCCGTCAGCTCGTTCACAGCATGAAAACAATGAAATAATAATAACCATAGCTGGCTCTGGGCAGGTTTAACAAAAGCCCGCTGACGTTTATAGCGCTTTGAATGATTCAATAATCTGTTAGCTTTATATCAGCTTATTACTGATTTGATCGAAGCGACTAGCCGTCTTAATGGCCACAGGCTTAGTCAGATAATGACAATACTGTCGGTTGTCTGCGTTATCTTTATTGCACTGCGTTTAATGCCGGTTCTTGATGGCATGAGTTCTCAATAGCCAGCTGAACTGAGAATCAGAAACGGCTATTTCATATTACCAGGTGTTATCTCAACTATCGCCGTACTGTTATGATATCTGTTCAGGCGTGTGCGCTGGTTGTAAGCCTGGCGTAATCAATACACAAGCGATGCCCATGCTTTCTATGTGGACTCATCCGGCCAAATGATGTGACGTATATTATTTTTGCCCGATTTTTTAACCTCATACATCAGGTCATCAACCAGTTTGATCATGTCACGGCTGGAATCCATCAGCTGTGAAAAGGTTACAACACCAATACTGAATGTGACCGGCCAGTTTTTCACCTGCATCGCCACTAAAAGTTCCGCTTGCAGGTTTTCTAACACCGGCAGAGTAGACTCAGCCTTCAGTGTTGGAAATAAAACAGCAAATTCATCACCACCCAGTCGCGCTGCAAAATCGGGTTTTCTGATATTATCTGACAGCACAGCTGCCACGGTTACTAACAGCTCATCACCGACATCATGACTCATGGAATCATTGACATATTTGAAGTTATCCAGGTCAAAATAAGCGATGGTAAAAGCTTCAGGATAGCGTCGGCATCGGGCGTATTCCCTTTCAAGCTGCTCCTGAAAAAAACGGCGATTAGACAAACCTGTTAGCGGGTCTGTATCAGCCAGGCTTTCTTCAAGTATGAGCCTGTCATGTACGATAATTAATAAATGGAGAATGATTAAGAAAAAACCCAGCCTGACAAATGTATTCCAAAGCGGCACTAATGCCAGCGAATACTGCTGGCCGGCCGCAATATCAGCAACCAGCCAGATTGCCGCCGAGACAATGGCAATTATTAAACCTGTATTCTTTCCGGCATACCAGCCCGCGATAATAATGGGAATGGTATAAAACACCGAAAATGATATTTCAGGTCCCATCAGGTAGTCTATAACACCCAATAGCAGGCTCCATGAGAGCATCATCAAAAAGCAATAGCGATTACTTAATTGTTTAAAATACTTGTCGATAAGCTCTATCATTCCTCTACCTTATCCTGGCGGTTAATCTGATCTGCGTTAAAGCTGAAAAAACGATTACATTTTGACAGCAACTAAGCGCTGTCCTCTTTTCTGCGTTGCAACCGGGGCTCTCTTAAGAAACTCAGCCAGTGGGGTATCTTATGTTTACCAAACGGATAATAGGCAATCATAATCAGCAGCGACAGGGTAAATAAATGTGACTCTGGATAACGAAGTATTAACGCACCTAACCAGTCCATCTGTAAAACAGGCAGTGTGATCACTGTAAGAATCAGGGTCCATGCCAATCGAACAAAAGCGGTATGACTGCCCATTTTTTCTATTGATGAGAAGAAACGATCAACCAGCGATGTAATAATAACAATCGGCAGTAATATTAAATGGCCTTCTGTAGCCAGTGAAAAGTGATCGAGCACCGAAACCCCTATTACCATACTGCTGGCTACCAACGTAAAAATAATTGAAAGCCGCGGTGTTCGTGACATCTGATGGTGGAACGTTGGCCGCCCAAAATAAACTAAAAGCAGGGTAATTGTGAGGATCAAAATTGTTGTTTCACGCTCAGCATAAGTAACCGCAAGCGCGAGGATAGTCGGTGTAAAAACGCCAAAGCTGTGCACCCCCCAGAGCTGCCGGATTAAACTGCTTATTAAAGCCCCCAGAGGCAACAGCATTAACAGGGCAAGCTGCATACGCGTATCGGCAGGCAACCTGTCAAGCATGAACACCTGGTACCATTCAGCGCGTAAATTATCAGGGCTGCTTAGCGTCGCCGGTATGCGTTCAATATTAATATCATTTGCAAACACATAATCATCAGTTGTACTGCGTTTACCCGCCAGACGCCCCGATACAATACCTTCACCGTATTTATCAAAAGCAACATAATTAACCGGTAACTGACGCTGGAAACCAAGGCCCGGGTGATAAGCTGACCAGCTATCATTTATATACACTTCTACCCAGTATTGGGGATTAGCGAACGGGTCATCTTTGATCTCAAGGCCGGTTATCAGTCGTGCAGGAATACCGGCTTTGCGGCACAGCGCAACCATTAGCCGTGCCCGCTCATTGTGATCGGCCGAGCGGGAAGCAAGTATCTCTGCTGCATGCCGTGTTTGTTTTGCTCTATGACTGGAAAATTGCTCAAATATCTTAAAGATACGCTCGACGAGTTTTTCGCTATCCGCCTCATTGACACCAATGCGGACAAGTTCTGCTGACAATCGCCGGTCTTCCAGTTGCAGTAATTCATCATCGGCAAGAAAAAACTGTCGCCTCTCACTCGACAATGCCTTTGTATTGCCTTTATGAAAATGGGGCGTCTGGCTAAGCTGCAAGGTAAACTCGGCTACGGTCTGATATTTGCCGGCCAGATCCGGCCGAAGCCGTATTGAACGCTTAGGTATGGCTGTATTTGTCGAGGCGGGTAGCAGTCGTAATCCGGCATGATTTAAACTGCGGCCAACCAGGCGAATGTTCTTTGATTCATAAGGTGGCTGGATGCTGATAACCGTCTTTTCATTGTTAATGACATGACTGCTATCAATAGTAATTAACCAGTTTTCATCGCCGTGAGCTGGCCGCCCATCAAGTGTGAGATAATGAATAACAATCAATACAATCCCCATTAAGGATAATGCAAACGCGAATCGACGCATATAAGATGCTTCATTCTGTCTTTTTTTATTGATACTCATCTGTCAATGCTCAATGCTCAATGCTCAATGCTGGCCATTATTAAAAAATAATGCTTTATTTTTGCTATAATATCCAGTAAATAACAGCTTAATACACAACATGTAATAGATTTTAGCCTTATGACCATAGCCACTTTACGAAATATATCGATAGCGTTTTTCCTCATCATGCATCAGCCTGCCGCCAGTGCGTTACCCACAATCGGCTGGGTAGAAGCGGTACACATTCTTCCTGAAAGATTTAATATCGAGGCAAAAACCGATACGGGTGCCGATCATTCATCCATCGATGTCGTTGAATGGAAAAGTTACCTGCATAATGATCAGGAATGGATTCGTTTTAAAGTGCTTAACAACAACGGTGATTTACAGGTATTTGAAAGAGAACTTAGCCGTTATGCCATGATCAAGCGCAAGCGAGCCGAGCCCGTGAAACGCCCGGTTATAGAAATGTGGTTATGTATTGGCAAACAAAAATTTCTGGCTCCTGTTAATTTATCAAAAAGAAAAGACTTCAAATATCGCATGTTAATCGGTCGCAGCCTTCTCAGCGGCAATTACCTGGTTGATTCTGCGGCTAAACGAACACTATCACCTGAGTGTGCGCTATAGCTTTTACCATGCGGCGTACTCAAACCCAAACTCATTAACGGCCCAGCCGTTTTTTTGATTGCACAAAAACACCGCGTTGAGCGTTACAAATAATGCTATCGTTAGCACGGATTTTAAGAGCCAGTAGATTTTCAGATAGATGAAGCCTTACGGTTTCCTGCCTGCACAGAGAATCATATAAACAGGAGACAAAATGGCATCCGCTCCCCCTATAGAAGAAGAAACGACCAGCAACCCTCTCGACAATATCATTGGCAGCTTAAAGGCGGGTGATGACTCAGCGGTTGTTGCCCAACTAGAGCAGCTGCATATTTCCGACGTCGCCGCGTCGCTGGAATCTTTGCCCCCTGATTTACGCCAGCAACTCTGGGAAATATTGCCTCAGGAAATTGAAGGTGAAACCTTAACTCACCTCAGCGAAGAGGTCCGTGCCCGCATTATCGGTGACATGGAAAATGCCGAGCTGGTTGCCGCTACCCAAACCATGGAAGTCGAAGACCTTGCTGATGTCATAGACGAATTGCCCGAAGATGTCAGCGAGGCCATTCTCGATTCATTGAATAATGAACGGCGACAGCGACTGGAAAACACACTTTCTTTTGCTGATGGCACAGCGGGTCGATTGATGAGCACCGACGTCATTAGCGTTCGTACCAATGTCTCTCTGGCTGTTGTATTACGTTATCTGCGTTACCTGAAGCCATTGCCATTACACACCGATGCGCTCATGGTCACCGATGAAAACGGCATTTATCTGGGAAAGCTGGCGATCAGCACTGTTGTTTCAGAACACCCTGAGACCATGGTAGGCGATGTTATGCAAACAGACATCGATCAGGTTCAGGCAAATGCCAGTGATCATGATGTCGCCACTTTGTTTGAGAGGCGCGACTTAATTTCTGTTGCCGTGCTCGATGAAGCAAATCATTTATTAGGCCGAATTACTATTGATAACGTGGTTGACATTATCATGGCCGAAGCCGATAAAGCCTTGCTCGCCAGTGGTGGTCTAAAAGAAGACGAAGACCTTTTCTCACCGGTTTTTTCCAGCGCAAAACGCCGCGCCGTCTGGCTTGGAATCAATTTACTCACTGTTTTTCTCGCCGCCTGGGTTATTGGCCGCTTTGAAGAAGTACTGGATAAAATTGTGGCACTGGCTGTGTTAATGCCGGTGGCGGCGAGCATGGGCGGCATTGCAGGCAGCCAGAGTTTAACCTTAACAATTCGTGGCCTGGCAATGGGCCAGGTGACGAGCGCTAATTTGCGCTGGTTAGGCAATAAAGAACTGGCCGTTGGTTTACTCAATGGTTTGGTCTGGGCGCTGGTCGTAGCACTGGTGACCTATGCCTGGTTTCAGAATACAGGCATTGCCCTGGTCATTGCCGCCGCGCTGATGTTAAATCTGATCGTGGCGACGTTTTCAGGGGTTTTAATTCCTGTTGTATTGACGCGCATGAACATTGATCCGGCACTATCCGGAGCCGTTGTTTTAACAACCGTTACCGACGTGGTTGGTTTTTTGTGTTTTCTGGGTCTGGCGACATTATTTCTGCTGTGAAGATAATAATTTCAGCTACAATATGCCCGCACAAGTCATATACTAAAAAAAGATGTCATTAAAGAAATGAAAGGGTTACACATCATGAAGCCACAATGCATTAACGTCGGCTGGCGAGAATGGGTTTTGTTACCCGAACTGGGCCTGCCCGCCATCAAGGCTAAAATTGATACCGGTGCCAAAACATCCTGTCTGCATGCTTTCTCTATCGATGAGTTTATTGTTGACGGTAAAAAATGGATTCGTTTTGGCATACACCCTCACCAGGATGACACCGATACAGAGTTTTTCTCTGAAGCCGAAGTGATAGATGAACGCATTGTTTCAGATTCAGGCGGCCACAAAGAAAGCCGCTATGTTATATCCACCAATGTGGTGCTTGCAGGCCAGCGCTGGCCTATCGAAATCACGCTCACCAACAGAGATAATATGCGCTTTCGCATGCTGCTTGGCCGCACTGCGATGGTACATAAAATAATCGTTGACCCCGCTGGCTCTTTTTTACTGGGCAAACCTGAAAATAATACAAAACAACAAGGCTAAATGATGAAAATTGCTATTTTATCCCGCAATAAAAACCTGTACTCTACCCGACGCCTGATTGAAGCCTGCACCCAACGGGGGCACGATGCCGTGGTGCTTGATGTGTTGCGCTCATACATGGAAGTGGTACCCAGCAAGCCAGAAGTACATTTTAAGGGCAATACGCTTGAGCCTTTTGATGCCGTGATTCCAAGAATCGGCGCCTCGGTTACTTTTTATGGCACCGCCGTTTTAAGGCAGTTTGAAATGACGGGCGCCTTCCCTCTGAACGAATCGGTTGCTATTTCCCGTTCGCGCGACAAACTGCGCTCGTTGCAGCTGTTATCCCGTAAAGGTGTCGGCCTGCCCAGCACCGGCTTTGCACATCACCCTGACGATATTGATGATTTAATCAAGATGGTTGGCGGTGCGCCGCTGGTGATTAAACTGTTAGAAGGCACACAGGGTATCGGCGTGGTCTTAGCAGAAACTAAAAAAGCGGCGGAAAGTGTTATCGAAGCATTTATGGGCCTGAAAGCCAATATCATGGTGCAGGAATATATTAAAGAAGCAGGCGGCGCGGACATTCGTTGTTTAGTGGTTGGTGATAAAGTGGTTGCCGCCATGAAACGTCAGGCTTTGCCCGGTGAGTTCCGTTCCAACCTGCACCGGGGCGGCTCGGCATCATTGATTAAAATCACGCCGCCCGAACGTGCAACAGCCGTTAAGGCCGCAAAAATAATGGGCCTCAATGTCGCCGGGGTTGATATTCTTCGCTCCGAACGTGGCCCTTTAGTAATGGAAGTTAACTCCTCGCCCGGGCTTGAAGGCATTGAGATAGCAACCGGTAAAGATATCGCCGGCATGATCATCGAACATATAGAAAAAAATGCCAAGCACAATAGAACAAAAACCAAAGGCAAGGGTTAACAGCCATGCCCGACAAGCCGCTTACAATTAATGGTGAGACTTTTGCCCCGGGTACGCGTACCACAGTAGAGTTGCCGGTGGCTCGCTTGTACACCCATACCTCAATGAGTATGCCCATCCATGTTGTCAGAGGAAAAAAAACCGGACCTCGCATGTTTATAAGCGCTGCCATTCATGGTGACGAAATTAATGGCGTTGAGATTATTCGCCGCTTATTAAAACTGCCTGTTTTAAAACGCCTTTCAGGTACCATCATCGCCGTACCCATCGTCAATATACACGGCCTGATCAATCACTCCCGTTACCTGCCCGACCGGCGGGATTTAAACCGCTCATTCCCGGGCTCTGAAAAAGGCTCGATTGCGGCAAGATTAGCCAATCTGTTTATGCAGCAAATTGTCTGTCAGAGCACGCACGGCATTGATCTGCACACCGGAGCCATCCATCGCAGCAACCTGCCGCAAATACGCGCCAATCTTGATGATCAGGAAACCGATACATTAGCCAGAGCATTTAATGTGCCGGTTATTATTTCGTCCAATATACGCGATGGTTCTTTAAGAGAATCCGCAGCTGAATACGGCATCCCCATGTTGTTATATGAAGCAGGCGAAGCACTCCGGTTTGATGAAGTCTCTATCAGGGCCGGTGTTGACGGTATAGTCAATGTCATGCGCACCCTGCAGATGCTGCCACCTTCTCGCAGTAAATCGAAAACATATACTGAACCAGTAGTGGCCCGTTCGAGTACCTGGGTGCGTGCAGCAGACAGTGGCATTCTGCGCACCATGGTACCGTTGGGTAGCCGGGTAAAAAGAGGCACCTTGCTGGGCGTTGTATCAGATCCCTTTGGTACCACTGAAGAACAAATCACTTCTACCTGCAATGGCATCATCATTGGCCGAACTAACCTGCCACTTGTCAATGAAGGCGATGCCCTGTTTCATATTGCCCGTTTTGAAGACGTCAGCGAAGCTGCCGACAAAGTCGATGAATTCAACGAAGAACATACGCCCGAGACGATCTCCTCACCTCACCCCGAGAGCCCGATTATTTAAACCCTGCCCGGCGTCAATCATCACAGCCTAGGCTAAAAATCCTCAACAGCGGGTATAGAAAACTCAAACTCGCCAATAAGACTGACAACGGGGTCAAATAAAGCAGCTCAAGCCTGAAACAGATGCCGATACATATCTGAAGCCGCTAATGACACCGTTTCACGGCCAGGCTGAGACAAGTCTGCAGCTGTTCGACAGGCTAATGTACGTATAACTACCTATATTTATCAGTAGCAAAGGCCGAGTAAACTATGACGGTTTAGCTATTTAAAAGGGAGTGATACACTGAATGTTAGACCAAATTTCAATATCAGACTGCAAAAAATATATTCAGGTTATTTGTGATAAAAAATCTGGCATTAACGATTTAAAACAAACAGTTCAGCATGTTATGTCCCTCTACAAAGTCAACGGTATTGATAAAGTGTATATCGATGAACGTGACAGAGCCTACACGCCTTCAACTGTCGAGCACCTGCAAATCGCGACGTTTTTATCAGAAACAACCTCGGGTCTGATAACATTTTCAGTCTTGATTAACGAACAGGTATCTAATCGTGACTTTTTTAAAACCGCCGCTTCACTTAGAGGCTGTTCGGTGGCTTATTTTAATGAAAGATCGTCTGCCCTGTCATGGCTAATGTCTTAATCTGGAGCACGCTGGTATTCTAAATTATGCGCTTTGGCTCAGCTTTAAAAAAAGAGACATCAGTCAGTCATCGTTTAAGTACTTGCTAGCAGCTCAGAGCTGGCACACTGCCGGCAAACCTTGCAACCGTTAGCAGAACCATTGGCTAAGCATCAGTAGCTGACAGCCTTGTCACAGCTTATGTCGTTATTGGAAGCCACCGGTTTTTGCCATGAGCCATGTCTTTTTGGCAGACTAGAGACAGCTGTTATTTTCCGTTTTGATTTTGTATTGTTCAAAATTTTGCATCCGCTGTGAACAATGAAGAAGCCGAACCACAACCAGCACAAATTATATTTGATGTGTGTCTGCACCTATTTTTGAATCAAACTTAGACGATGCTAAACAGTTAGATTAAAACCCTTGAGTTTAATGGTAATCGTGATAGTAATGCCTGCATCTCGCGCTGGTAACTGCAGAACGATGCGGCATAGATGGGCAGACAGAAACGGTATTGTCAGGGCTTTTTTTAAAATGATATTTTTGTAAGCATGTTATAACTGATTTTTTGATGCTTTTGAAAGTTCAAATGACCCTCTTTTGTTGTGTTCTTCGATTATTTTAAGCCGGTCTTGCTCAGGCCGATTTTGACTGAGCTTATACTTGCATTGAATGTCTGATATGTTTATTTCAATACCGACAATAGCTTCAAGCAAAGCATCCTTGTAAACGGCTTGCCAGGGTTTTTCTTGCCCAGACTCATAAATTTTCGTAATACCATTCACAATATGACGAAGCTTTTCTTTTTCAGTGATGATTTTAGCATTGCCGTATAGATGAACAGACTGGTAATTCCATGTGGGCACACCCGGTGAGCAATACCACGAGGCAGAAACGTAATCATGCGGGCCTTGAAAAGTAACTAAAATCTCTTGCCCTTCAATGTGCTGCCATTGAGGATTTTTTTTAGCCAGGTGACAAAGCAGTGTCTGATTCTGCTCACAAAAAACAAAAGGCAGATGCGATGAGAATATTTTACCGTCGACTAATGAAATTAACTGCCCAAAAGAGTTGCCTTGTATAAAAGACAATATTTCGGCTTTATCTGTGACATTAAATACTTTTGGTATATACATATCTTCCCTGAGTTACAACGTGCTGTTAATCACTGCATACTTTTACGCTGCAAGTGCTTGCTCTATATGAAAACCGTTTTAGAGACATCGTTTGGTAAAATTATTAATCTCTTTAACCGATGTGATCCTGTAAATATCTTTATCTTTAGCTCGACGCTGGATCTCAGCGAACAGCTCGGCTGTCCAGAATCCGGGCGACAGCCGCAGATATTTCCAGCTTGCCAGCGTAGCTTTAAAAACCGAACATCCTTCAGGCCAGCCTTGTGGTTTTACAAACCAGCTTTTTAGCAGCCTTTTGGTTACCCACCAGTAGTGAATATAATAGGGCAAATCAACGTAAATGAGCGTATCTGCCGCATCAATACGCAGCCAGAACGATTCTAATGTTCCAAGCCCTTCAATTATCCAGCTGTCAGCATCGAGTAGTTCGGTATGCTTTTTTGAATACATTTCAGCTGAAAAACGCTCACCGTTTGTATTGTATTCAATTAAATCTAAAGCACACAGTTTGATACCTGTTTCAGCAGAAAGCTTGCTACTCAAAGTAGATTTTCCGCCTCCTGGCTTACCAAATACAGCCACTCTTTTCATTTAATGAGGTTAGCCTTCTCTCGGATCATGCTTGCATGTAACATTTTACGCCGCTGCAATTTGTTAACGCCAACTACCGTCAGCTTGACATGTAAGACCGGAAATAACTGTGCCAGCCGGATAAAGAACACCATCAAGGTAACACTCTGCAAATGCGGACACACTTAAAAGCATAAGTATCACGGCTAAATATAATTGTTTCATTTCATAATCTCCTTATTATATTGGTGAAGTGCAAGTATTTGAGACGCGGCCCAATAAATCTAACTCTGTGCCAACCACTATGCGCTCTGCCTCAGAGGGAAACAGATTTTTTGCCGTTTCCGGGCTGACCCAAACATGGTCAACATCATTTTCCAGGCAATAAGCACTGCCATATGACTTCCAGGCTCCAACCCGAATCATGCTTTTAGTAATCGACTCTTTTCTATTGTCGAATATTGAAATTGTTTTCCTGTAGAAGTCATTGCCTTTAGTCTCGCAAAAGGCCGCTATACCTTTGTCAAGATCAGGCTGATTGGTTATATGCAGTTTGATATTAAATTCCCGGGGTAAAAACATTGCCTGGCCGGTTTTCTCTAAGTCAATGATGGCCTGTGAAATTACGTCAGTCGATGCAAGGCTCTTAATTCCAGAAATCAATAACGCCTTGTCAGATGCATCAAATGCAGATGGCTGGGTTAAGTCCAGTTGCTTACCGACTGTAAAGCCTCCTGCATCCCCAAATTTGACCTCTGCATATATGCTTTTGTTGGCGTCAATTATTTTGGCTCCCAAAAATATGCCAGTAACAAATATAACAACTCCAGAAATTCCAAGTTGAACTTTAGTCATGCTCTTCCTCCTTGTTAGTGAGTGACTTTATATCTGAGCTAAGCTCACATTAACGTATGCGCACCCTGTCGTATACGTTTTTTTAAAAAACATTACAGATAGCTTATAACCTATTTTGTGCTGTTTATAAAACAAGCCAACTCAGAACACATTTAACTTGATCTTGTAAAGCCTGCAGCCAGTGGCGGTTTATCGTCACTTGTTAGGGCCTGTCATCGTTGGCATTAATCGCTATAAGTATTTTACTCAGCTCATCAATTTTCTGATGCAAGCGTGTGATTTCTAAATCTGTTTTCAAGCTTACTTTGTAGTTCTCTGTTATATCTAACCTGTCTTTTTGAGTTTGCCTGTTTTGCGACATCATGATCACCGGAGCTTGCAACGCGGCAATTGTGGATAACATCAAATTCAGCAATATATAAGGATAGGGATCGAAAGGCTGTTTGGGGCTGACCAGTAAGAATGAGTTGACAGCCATCCATACTACCAGAATGCTTAAAAAAATGATTATGAATGTCCAGGAGCCACCAAAAGTCGATATTTTATCAGCGAGACGCTGACCAAAAGACAACTGTTCATGAAATATTGTATTCACATTTTCAACAATAGGTTCAGCATCTACAATGCTGTTAATAACCTTTTGCTCGGGTGCTTCAAGATCCTTGTAGGCAGAGCCCAAATGCTCTCTGGCTAATTTATTAATTTCTTCTTTCATAATTAACTCTCAATATATAAATTCTGGCCTGGTAGAAAATTTAAGCCGGGTCAGAGCCCAGCTTTCTCTTATACACTGTGTTTTTCA
>Ga0224506_10000560_pt1 | contig 30659 bp, 34 predicted proteins | sample SF_Jan12_sed_USG_2_FD_169108 | JGI IMG/M metagenome (GOLD analysis project Ga0224506, IMG submission 169108) | Sediment microbial communities from San Francisco Bay, California, United States - SF_Jan12_sed_USGS_8_1 | ecosystem: Environmental > Aquatic > Marine > Sediment | place: USA... | reverse complement strand
TTGGATTTTCTCCTTGCAAAAAATCCAACCAGTAATCAATCGCGCCTAGAGTATGGACAAATATGTTCCTAATTGAGTGAAAGCTCGCTTCCCTGTTCTCGGTGAATTCTTCCCAAGACAGTCTTGTAAGGCGTTCAAAATATCTATGTCTCACGCTGTCATTGTATTCCAAGAGTTTTCGGACATCAACCAATTTCGACACCTCAAATATCAAACCAATAAGCGGGTATTAAAGCTGTATCACATTCTTATGTTAGCAGTCGCTAAAACAAAAAATGAAGTTTGTGCAGATGTCTGCATCGGTCGTCAGTTCGAGTGCAATTCATGCTACCTTAAGTTTTTAATATTAGCAGTGTTTGCTTTGTGGTTGGCGACTCAATCGAAACAGCAAATCGTGATGTAACGACAATGGCGATTGATAAAAAACAAGTCGAGAAGTCAGTTAAGGAGTGGTTCACAAAAACTGCTAATTACGAATGGCGCCGTCTGCAGCAAGATCCTTACCATCAAATTGAGTTTTTTGTCACCAAGTATTTTCTTGAAAAATATCTGCCAAAGAAAGGTCTAATATTGGATGCTGGTGGCGGACCTGGCAGATACACGATTGAACTGGCAAAAAAAGGTTACGACATTGTCTTGTTCGATCTAGTCCCAGAAATGCTAGAACTTGCTGAAAGAAGAATCAGAAGTGCTGAGGTCTCCAGAAAAGTCAGAAAGATAATTCAAGGGTCCATCGAAGACCTATCTGTTTTCGATGACGAAGCATTTGATGCAGCCCTATGCTTGGGAGCACCCTTGTGCCATTTGTTGACTGAGGAGCAAAGGGAAAAAGCTGCAGTAGAGCTTGTTCGTGTTGTCAGAAAAGGTGCGCCTGTTTTCGTTTCAGTTATTAGTCGCATCGGATTATTAAGAAGCATACTCGTGCAGTTTCCTCACGAAATGAAATATGCAAAACATCACTGGGAGGTTGGAGATTATATTCCAGGTTTACAGGGGGAAGGCTTCACGGCAGCACATTGGTTTATGCCAGAGGAGCTGCAGACGCTTTTTGAGAAACAAGGGACGGAGATACTAGAACTGGCAGGTTTGGAAGGTCTCTCTTCTCACCATGAAAAGAAAACAAACAAGCTTTACAAAGACAAGGAAAAATGGAAGCTATGGACTGAAATATTGCTGGAGACCTGCACACATCCCTCAGTTGTTGGAAGCTCTGAACACTTCTTACTTGTATGTAAGAAGTAAAGATGAAAAGTAAGTTGTGGGTGTTATCTCTAGGCGTACAGAAAAGGAATAGGATATTCGGTGATATCTTCTTTATTGTCAAATGTGGAACAATTCCATAAGAAATGCAGATTTGGAATTGCTTATTAAGTCAGCATCGTTAACTCGATATTGGTGAATCTTATGTCGGTTACTTTGCGCGATGCTCAACACCTTTGCTGGAAGAATTTTAGCAAAATCAATGATAGACTTGACCCAGAGAGAGGTAAGGGCTGGACGCCGTTTGTGATGGTTACGGATTTGCTAGAGGAAGCGGGCGAGGTTGCTTCAGCGGTTAAGGGATTGGAAGGGTTCAAACCCCCTGAAAAGCCAAAGACCAAGGAAATGCTGGCCACAGAACTTTCAGATTTGCTTTACATAATTTTTGTTTTAGCAGAGCATTACGGCATAGAGTTGGAAGAAGCTTTTCTGCAGACGGTGAACGATTACGTGTTGAGATTTGTTAAATAGATAGAATGTATTGTGCATCTATTCTTTTGTGCCAGAAAACACAAGAAATGCAGGATATTTCATTCCATGCTTGTCGATTAGCTGACCTAGACTCTTCGCTACATCTGCATCAAACCAAACTTGTGCATGACTCAGGTTTCGTTTTGCAAGGTCTGGCGAAAACCAAATATTGGTTTCAACCTTTTCGACATGGATATCCGCTAGTTTGGCTCTTTTCATGGCTTCAGTTAGTTCATGTGGCTCAGAAAATGAGTCTCCGCTTTCTTGATGAAGTCTGATGTAAGCTTCTTCGGCTTCGTTTTCGGGTTCTGTGCACAACTCGGTTATAGCAACTTTTCTGCTTCTTTTACCGATACGCGCCATCTCTTTGACAATCTTGGGCATATTTTTGGGTTGCTTTAATTCTTCAAGAAAACGGCAACTTGCAACAACATCAGCAGTTTCATCTGGCATGACGTCTCTGAGATTAATTGCGTCCGCCTGAACAAAGTTGACGATTCTCTTAACACCGTGTCTACTTAAGCGCTCAGTAAATTCTTCGAAATATTCGTCTGAGACATCCACAGCCAGCACTCTTCCTTTTTCTCCAACTGTTTTCGCTAGGGAGACTGTAAATCCACCTTGTCCACAACCTACGTCAACAACTGTCATGCCGTCATGTACACCAATCGTTTGCGCGAGTTTCAGTTTTAGCTCAAGAAGAGCAGTTTCGAGTAGTTCCGTGTCTGTTATGCGCCAGCTCATCCATATCTCCCCGAGAAAACAAGATATATCAAGCAATCTCCCGTATTAGTTTCTTAGCTTTTCTTTCTATTTAGTCCCTAATTTACTTGACTTTCTCAATTCGTTTCATTTTTGGGTGTTCATGTTGTGAAGCGAGGGAAACCATAACAATATTTAAATATTGTTATGAACTCCTCCTTTGCCATGCAACATATTGAAAAAGACGTTGCCAAATTCAAGGCGAGGGTTTTTAAAGCTCTAGGAGACCCTATTCGACTTCAGATCATGTTGTTTTTGCGAGAGGGCGAAAAATGTGTTTGTGAAATTGTGCCACGGGCGAAGATAGCTCAACCGCTAGTTTCTCGCCATTTGAAGATTCTGAAGGATTGTGGACTGGTAAACGATAGAAAAGATGGAAATAGAAGGCTCTACTCGGTTGCCGATCCTAGAATGTTTGCCGTTATCGACGCTGTCACTTCGGAACTAGTTGATGCCATCGCCACTCATATGATTACGCAAATGGTAGGGAAGAGGTAGAAACCTTGAAGCAGGAAGAGAACTCCCGAAAAAAAGAAGTATCACTTGGGATTTTTGAAAGATATCTGACCCTTTGGATAGCTGTATGCATAGTTGCTGGTTTGCTGGTTGGAAGATTTCTTCCGCAGTTCGGGCAGTTTATGGATTCGTTGAAGTTTGGGCAATTATCAATACCAATAGGTATTCTTTTATTTTTCATGATGTATCCAACCGTTGTTGGAATACGATTTGGTGACATAAAAAAAGCAGCAAAGAGACCTAAACCATTGCTTGCCACGCTAGTCGCAAATTGGTTGATAGCTCCGCCTCTGATGACCCTTTTTGCGAATTTGATGCTATTTGACCCTTTACATAAAGCAGGGGTTATTTTGCTCGGGTTATCGCCATGTACTGCTATGGTGATGTGGTGGATGTTCCTTGCAAAAGGAGACATGGCACAAGGATTAATAAACACTGCAATCAACGCCCTGCTGATGCTTTTCTTGTATGCCCCTCTAGCGGCTTTGTACTTGGGTGTAAGCAGCATTCCAGTTCCATGGGACTTGATTGCTATAAGCGTTTTTGTTTTTATTGCTTTACCTGTAGCCTCCGGAGCGATTTCTCGAAAATTAATAATTGACAAGAGAGGAGAGGAATGGTTCACAAATTCATACATTCCAACTGTAGGAAAGGTGTCCATTATTGCTCTGTTGACAACGTTGGTTGTGTTGTTTTCATTTGAAGGAGAGATTATCCTGAATAATCCTTTACTTGTAGCTTATCTTGCAGCACCTAATTTGCTGCATTATGCCACGATGATCACGCTGACCTATCTGCTTGGATATTTTGCAGGTTGGGCTTACGAAACCGCAATAGACACCACCATCATAGGGTCCAGCAGCCACTTTGAGGTCGCTATAGCGGTTGCCACAACTCTGTATGGTATCGGTTCAGGGGCGGCGTTGGCAACGGTTATAGGACCTTTGATGGAAGTGCCTCTCATGCTTTCAGTGGTCAAGCTTGGTTTACACACAAGAAAATACTTTCCAAGAAAGAAACACTAGTGGGAACGTTGAGAGAAGCTCGAATACAGAGTCAAAAAAGCTCGTCGCCAAGTTGAATGAACTGGTCCCTATAGAAAAACAGAAGGAATTAGAACGCATAATGACGTCTCAAACAGCCAGAAAAGAGCGTGCGTTGGAAGAGCTTCGGCAGAGTTCGCCAGAGACAAGTTGGAAAAAAGGGGCAGGTAGCTCAACACAAAAACTAACGGTTACAAATGAAAAGTGTCACCCTAATCGTCCGCCAAACTGAAATAAGCAGAATATTTCCAAACGGTTTTCAACTTCAACTTAAAGATGACGCTTCAACCTTTGACGTTATCAAGGCTGCGGATGAGGAGACAAAGAAAAAATGTGCAAATTTTCCAGTGAAAAACTATCACAGTCTGCTCCACATGGTGTACCATCCCCAAGAAAATAGATTCTACAAGCAAGTGGCAATCCAAGCACACGCAAAATCAAAACCATTTCTAGCCATCAGAGAGGCACTAAAAATGTCTCTGCCAAACGAAAGTACCATATTCTTAATTCCTCATGGTGGATGTCAAACAGATTGGGAAGAGCCAGCTACATGAGGCGAAAGAGCGAAAAAATGAGAAAAGACGCTAAACCTTCTTGTAAACTATGTCTCTCTCTCTAGCGCGCTCAGCCATCTTTAGCCCTATACTTTGTCCAGCCCCAGCTTGTGGAACATTCTTGTGCTCGATCTGCATAGATTCGACGACTTGCTCAAAATCTGTGTTCGGTCCTTTAATCACAATGCTGTCGCCAACGGCCAAAGAATCTGTAAGCTCAACAACGGCGACGCTGATTTTTGCGAAGAAGTGTGTTATATGTCCAACTTCAACAACTTCCTCTTCACTCAAACACCTCATCTCCTAACATAGAATAACACGTATAAGCATAAATAATTTATTCAACAACTTCACCTTCAAGATGGGTTGAAAATGTCCTTGCAACCTTTACGCTCAAGGTCTCGCCAATCAGATCACGAGTCTCTTTTATCACGATAGGTTTGTAAGCAAAGTTGCGTCCCACCCAAGAGCCTGAAATCTTGCCAACCTCATCGATCAAGATTTCACCTGTCCAGCCAATCCAACGTCGATTTCTCTCGAACGCGATTTTTCTAGCAGAATCCGCTAACGCCGTGCTTCTTCGTTTAATCTCTAGGGGAGGCACAACATCTTTTTGCATTTTAGCGGCTGCTGTTTTAGGTCTTGCAAAAAACTTTGAAACATTAACTATATCAGGTTCGACATCTTCGATTAGCCGCCGAGTTTTTTCAAAAGCTTCTTCGCTTTCACTTGGAAAGCCGCAAATAACATCTGTGGCTAAAGTTATCCTTGGAAAGCTTCTTCTGAAGGCATTCACTATGTTTTTGAAGTCATCAACCGAGTAAAATCTGCGCATATGCTTCAGAACTTGGTCGTCACCGCTTTGCACGGGTAAATGAACGAACTTGAAAATTCGTTCACTTCTGAAGACTTGAATCAGATTTTCTAAAATATCAGTTAGCATGTTCGGCGTCATCATGCCCACGCGAACACGAAAGTCTCCTTTGATGCTGGACAAGGCGGTAAGCAGTTCCGGGAGATTCGTGCCCTGGTCTCTTCCATAGCAGGCTGTGTCTTGCGAAGTAACCCAAAACTCTCGAGCTCCAAAGGCTAAATCTCGTTTCACTCTATGAACAATTTCCTTAACACCATAGCTTCTGAGGTGTCCCCTGGCAAAAATTACACAGCAGTAAGCGCATGAGCCAAGGCAACCGTAGTTTACAGGAACAATGCTTATCGTTGGGTTTAGCCGCACCCGAGGAAGAGTCAGGCTTGGCTTAGTACTCACAGCTTCTTTCAGGGCAACGACTTTTTCGCCTTTAGAAACTTGCTCCATAACCTCAACAATCTTGTCGCCTATCGCTGGCCCTGCAACACCGTCAAAACGCACCTCTTTGCATAACCTCTCAAAATTGATTAGCGGTAAGCAGCCCACAGCAATCAGTTTTTTGCCTACGGGAACCCTTTTCAAGATTTCGATCATGCGGTTTTCCGTCGGTCCCTTAACGGCACAGGTGTTAAAAACGGCAACGTCTGCCTCTGAAACGGAATCCACAAGCAAATGCCCAGCCTCAACTAAGCATCCTGCTAGGACCTCACCGTCAGCCAAATTTGTAGAGCACCCGAAGCTTTTAACGAAAACCCGCATAAGACTCCATCGCAATACATTAAATGCTTTAACAAGAAATAAAAACATACAGGTTACTGGTAGCGATAATTTACAAGAATTTGAAACAGGTCTAGTGTAATCTTTATAAAGACTGGAACCAACATATTTGAATCATATTTATCCCATATTATATAGAGCTATAGCCTCTTTCCTCAGATTGTGTAGCTACCGGAGGGAGAGACGTAATGAAGTTAATTACCCTTTATCTGCCCGAAACCTATCTTCAGGCGTTAGACCAGCTTGTGTGTGAAAGATTTTATCCGAACAGGGCTGAAGCGATTCGTGTGGCTATACGGGATTTGATTAACGCTGAGGTGTGGCGGAGGAACAGGGTTGGCTAAGTTGCAGTCAGCGCAACATGCGCTCAAGTATACGTGGCATGGCGCGGCAAATGATGGAGTAAGGCAGCCAGGCAATTGCTGTATAATGGTGATTGGTGTTGGAGGAGCTGGCAACAACACTGTGACCAGACTAATCGAGATGGGAATAACTGGTGCAGAGTGCATAGCGATAAACACTGATGCTCTTCACTTGAGTGCTTCAAGGGCGCATCAAAAAATCCTGATAGGTGAAAAACTCACTAAGGGGCTTGGAGTAGGCGGTGACCCAAAACTCGGCAGAGCAGCAATTGAAGAATCAAGAAAACACGTTGAGGATTTGCTTTCTAATATTAACATCGCTTTCATAACATGCGGTTTGGGCGGCGGAACCGGAACGGGTTCTGCTCCAGTCATTGCGGAGATTGCTCGAAGAAACGAAGCAATAGTTGTGGGTGTAGTCACAACTCCTTTCCGCATCGAAAAAGGGCGAATGAAATACGCGGCCAATGCTTTGACCGAAATGCGCAGGCAATGCGACACTGTTGTGGTGATAGACAACAACAAACTCATGCAACTTGTGCCACAGTTACCAATAAACGATGCTTTCAGAGTAGCAGATCAAGTCTTGGCAAACATGATCAAGGGAATCGTCGAAACAATTTCAGCTCCAAGCCTCATCAACCTTGACTTCGCAGATTTCAAAACGATCGTAGGACGAGGCGGAGTAGCCGTGGTCGGAGTAGGCGAATCAGACGCCCCTAATCGAGCAGAAGAAGCCGTGAGAAACGCTTTGAGAAGTCCATTGTTAGATGTTGATTACATAGGTGCAACTGGGGCACTGATTCATGTGACTGGCGATAATCAGATGTCAATCGAAGAAGCAAATCGTGTAGGAGAAATTGTGACAGAGATGATGGATGTAAACGCGCTGGTCATTTGGGGCGCAAGAGTCAACCCGGAACAGAATGGTAAATTGAAAGTAACTCTAGTCATGACTGGTGTTAATTCACCGCATATCCTGAGCGGATTCGGAACAATTGCACCGCAACTCTTCAACCTAGAACCTTATGCAGAACCAGAAAAGCCATTAGACGTGAAGCTAGACCTCTACCAAATGGAAAACTTTCAATAATTCTTTCTCTTCTCCCTTTCTTTACATCAGTTTTGTTGTTCTAGATGTCTTCTTGCTTACGGAAGTGTGTCTTTCCATCAACAACTTTTATTATGACTTATGCTTTCTTGTCGAAATCTAATCGTAACCGCATCTGCGGCGCGTGTGATGATTGATAGATCAGTGAAGTGCATGAGCCTCAAATCGTACCCACGTCTATATTTCGAGCTTCTTTTTGCCGGATTTACAATAGTCATGGGCATGGGTCTCGTAACATCTTTCCTTCCAATTTTTGCTGACGACCTCGATCCCTCGGGAGTTCTTGTTGGACTCACAGTATCCGCCTTTTTCCTTTCTAGGTTATTCATCGAATTGCCTGCTGGAATAATCTCCGATCGCATTGGAAGAAGGAAGCTTCTCATAATGGGAATAGCTCTAAGCGCCTTTGGTGCCTTTCTCTGCTCCCAAGCTACAATCAGTTATGTTCTAATCCTCGGACGAGCCGTATGGGGACTAGGAACAGCTCTCTACTTCATGAACAACGCGGCTTTGGTTATCGACCTTTTCAACCCTGAGATACGCGGCCGCGCATTAGGCCTCTTTAATGGCATAGAGTTCCTTGGGGGTTTCATCGGCGCACCTATTGGAGCCTTTTTAGCGGGAATTCTGAATTATACAAATGTTTTTTACTTCACTCTTGTTCTGGTTTTGAGTTCCTTCGGAGTGGCTCTATCCTCTAAAAGCCTTAAAGCATTTAGAAGTAACCAAGCCAGAGATTCCAGTCCATCGCTCAAGTGGACGCTAACGAATCTTAAAAATTGGAGCATCTTCGTTGTCTGCACGATTTCCTTTTTTCGAATGCTCATAATGCAAGGGATCTTTGGCACCGTGTTTCAACTCTATCTTAACAAAGACCTGCTTTTTCCTTTGGAATACATCGGTTTAATCATGGCTATCCGAACTGGAGGTCACATCGTTGCCACAGTGAGTTCAGGCTTCCTCTCAGACAGATTTGGAAGAAGACTTATTGTGGCAATGGGTTTTCTAATCGATGCGGGGTGCCTAGCCGCTTTCACTGCAATATCAAGCCTAGACATATTCCTTGCTGTGGGCTTCCTAGAAGGCTTGGGAGAAGGCCTTGTCTTCACCAGTCTAATCGTGTTGCTATCCGACATTGCTCATCCTTCTGCAATGGGCGGAGCTCTCGGTTTCTACCGAACTTTTATGGATTTGGGCGGTTTCATAGGACCCATGGCGTTCATGCTCATCTATTCCAGTATAAACCCATCTACTGCTTTCTTAGTAGCGATAGGCATTAACATTATGAACATAATTTTGTTGACATTCATAAGAACACTGCACTCAACCAAAAAAGAAGTCATCGAAGCAATTCCGAAAAATTAGCCGTATCTTCTTTTGAAGAGTAACAGTTGCCTTTTCAATCTTGTCTTTAGAGGAATTGCTCCACCAAATGGCTGGCATATCCCCTTGCTTATTGCTTTGATTATCTCTTCAACAGTCCGCTCAGATTCTATAATAGTATAAGCGCAGCCTATTTCTGGACCGTAATGAGCATCGCTCCCTGCAACTTGAGCGACTTCAAGACGAGAAGCCATTTTTTTGCTTCGCTTCACGGAATGTTTGAAGGGAAAAGCTGAAGAGTTTATCACTTCCACCGCGTCAAGCTTTGAGTTTGTATGTTCTCCTAAGCTTATCTTGAAGAAGGTTACTGGGTGGCAAGCGACTGCTATGCCTCCAGCTTCATGAATTTTGTCTACAGTTTCGCTTATACTCAGCCATTTTGGAATTTGTTCTTGAACGTTTAGCCCTAGAACATGCCCATCTGAACTCGAAACTTCGATTCCTGGAATAATTGTAAAATCCGTCTCTTTAGCTATTTTTAGCGCTCCGTCTATTCTGTTGTGGTCTGTTATTGCGAGTCCATCTAATCCGCGTTTTTTAGCGTAGAAGATTAGCTCCTTTGGAGTTACTAGAGAGTCATAAGAGTAGCATGTGTGGATGTGAAGGTCAATTTTTAGACGCAAAATTCCACAGCCATGATAAGCTTTTACGCTGTTTTCGCCGATTTTTCTCGGAGTTTTCCCAACTTTTCATCCAGTTCTTGGACGCTGGCCTCTATCTTTTGGAACAAAGGTTCGGGTTTAGATATTTTGTGGTTGGCTGGCAACGGTTTCAGGGCTTCGTCCCATTTTTGTTTGTGAACACTTTCTGGCAAGCTGAGGGTTTTCCAAATTTCTTCGGCAGCAAATGGAATGAACGGGGCTGACACTACTGCTAGGGCTTTGACAATTTGTGCTGTGACGTAGAGGATGTTTGCCGCTTTGGCTTTGTCCTTCTTTATTAGGTTCCACGGTTCTTTTTCATTCAAGTATTGGTTCCCGACGCGACTTATGCTCATGACCGTGTTTGCAGCAGATTGCAGCTTACAATCTTCGATTTCCTTTGCAACTGTGTTGACTTTGTCTTTGAGTGTTTCCAGAATCTGGTTCGCGTCTTCGTCTAAGGCTGTTGGCTGCGGAATTACGCCGTTGAACTGCGTGTTTATGAACGTTAATGTTCTGTGAATGAAGTTGCCAAATGTGTCGTTAAGGTCAGAGTTGACTTTTTCGATGAAAAGCTCCCATGAAAAGTTTGTGTCCTTTGTTTCAGGTCTGGTTGATGCGAGGAAGTATCGCCAATAGTCTGCTGGAAAAAGTTCTAGGGCTTCGTCTATCCAAATGCCGATTCTCATGCTTTTGGAAGCTTTCTCACCTTTGAATTGGAGAAATTCTGTGGATGACACGTTCCATGGCAATATGTAGTCTTCACCAGAGGCTAACAGTAGAGATGGAAAGATGATTACGTGAAATGGGATGTTGTCTTTTCCAATGAAATATAGGGTCTTGGCATCTTTGTTAAACCAGTGTTCTTTCCATTTTTCTGGTTCTCCGCGGTTGTCAAAATATTCTATTGTTGCTGAAATGTAGCCCAAGACGTTTTCAAACCAAACGTAGAATGTCTTGGCTTCTGCTCCTGGGAAGGGAGCTGGTATTCCCCATTCTACGTCTCTTGTCATGGCTCTTGGCTTTAGTCCTTCTTTTATCAAGTTTAGGCTGAAGTTTCTTGCATTGGATGGTAACTGTTTGTTGTTGTTAATGTAGCGCGTGAGTTTTTCGGAGAATTTTGGTAGGTCAAAATACCACTGTTTTGTCTTTCTTATGATTGGTCTAGTCTTACAGATTGCGCAGTAAGGTTCTATCAGAAGTGCCGGTTCTAGTAGTCTGCCACAAGAATCGCATTGGTCTCCGCGTGTAGGTTCATATCCACAATATGGGCATTTTCCTTCTACGAATCTATCTGGTAGGAAGCGGCTGCATTTATTGCAGTAAAGCATGTCTGTTTCTTGAGTAAAAACATACTTGTTATTGTAGATTTTCATTTGATGATTTTGCACAAATTCTTTGTGGATTGGGTTTTCTGTTCTTGTGTAGTTATCGAATGAGAATCCCCATTTTCTGAACAGTTCAACAATTTGGGCATGAATTTTGTCGGTCAGTTGCTTTGGTGATATCCCTAGCCTTACAGCTTCAATTTCTACTGGGGTTCCATGTTCGTCTGATCCGCTTACCATGACGACATCTTCGCCTATTAATCGGTAATATCTCGCAACCACGTCAGCGGATAAGACCTGAACCAAAGTGCCCAAATGGGGAAGATGATTTACATATGGCCATGCACAAGAAACTAGAACTTTGCCGAGTTTAGCGCACCCCCAACATTTCCAGCATGATAACCGTGTAAAATATGAACTCTATTACTTAATCATTGTGCAGATGAAGCACTTAGGACCTAATTTACTAGAAAACTATCTGACTCCGAGTATGATGAAAACAAAAATGAAAAAATGTGGGAAGTTGTTGGTTATTCTGTTTTTTGTTCTCTTGCCCATGTTACTTGTGGTTTACGTCCTGAGAGGAACATTGTTGCGGCTATTATGATTGTGCAGATGATTATTAGCACTACTAGGATTGTGAAGAGATTGACAATTTTGTCCATGTTTTCAGAGAGCGTATATTGTGTCGAGCTAATCACACTGAGATAGATGGAATCATCTGGTCCTTTGGGATATGTGCCTCCGCCATAAGCGTACCAAGCTCTAATTCTGATTTCTCCACTATGAGCCCTACCATCAGTCGGTATTGTGAACGTGTCCGTGCCAGTCCAGTTCTTGCCTGCCAAAACTGCTGAATTAGCTTCCGGGACTATGATGGTGTTGTTGCCGTCCCACATAGGACTGTACCATGGGTATTCTATTGTGACGTTTTTCAAGATGATGTCCTCTGGACCGGCGTTGTGTACCCACAAGTGCAGCGTCACTGTGCCGCCTGGCTTGTATTCAGTTTTATCTGTGTACGCAAAGACATTTACATCTGGAAATGCTTGAACTAATGGTGCAGATGTTAAAGCTGCTGCTACAATGATTACGAGGAGTAATAGAAATTTTCCTTTCACCGTAGTTCACCTATTCATGCAATGTTAGCTCGATCTATATTTAAAACTTATCATAGACAGAATAGAATTCCGGCTAATTTTCGCAATAGTCATTCTAGTTGATTACTTGCAAGATTTTCATAACATTCTTGGACGGAGCATCTGTCCTTATGCCCTTCGGGTTGAAATGCGTTAGATATGCTTGGAAACCTTCGTCTTTAAGCGCTTCGATAACGGTTTTAACTGAAGGACCTGGCAGGGCTAGTCTTTCGGAGAGTTTGTCAATTACGTAGTATGTGATTGGAGCTTCTGCCTCATCTCTTATGAGAGCCAGAATTTTCCGAATTTTTCCTCCCTGTTTGAGTGCTTTATGTCTTGCTTCTTCTTTAATGAGTTCGCAGAAGTGTTTGTCAGATATTCTTCCTAGCCATAATGGTCCAGCGAAACTAAGTTTTGAGTTGCATTCGCTGCATTTTCCAGAATGTTCAGAATGGAAAACCTTTTTCGCGTTTTCTCTGTGAAAGCATTTGAAACAGTGTAGTATGTAGCCCATGTTTTTTATTGTTTCGTCGGCCTTTTTTGCGCCGTAGTTTGTTCTTGCGTATATTCTTGAGTAGTGATGCGTGCTGTGGCTGAAGAGCACACGCATGCTTATGTCGTATTTTGCTGCTGTCGTGGCTAGGCATCCGGCTAATAGTCTTATGGCTATTTCGTGGCAGTACTCCGTGCGTAGAGGTTTTCCGCCGTATTTGCGTACGCATGCTCTTGGGTGGACCCCGCATAATGGTGCCATGTCAGTTGCTGTCAAAGCTAGCAGACCGTCGTTGCGCAGGGCTCGGATTGCAGAATCTAGGTAGGGCACGGGAGAGCCGAAAGGGTCTATGTCTATGGCGTCAAATCTTCTGCGTGGCGCGCCGTAATGTGCCAAGAGAAGGTTTGCATCTTCATTTTTTACGGTTACGCATTTTTCTAGCTTGTTCATTTGAACGTTGTGTTTTGCTAGTTTGAAGGCGTTTGCGTTGATGTCATTGATTAAGACTTTTTTGACGCCTTTGACCTCTGCGGCGAAGCGTATTCCTCTGACTCCGCAGCCTGCTAGAGGCTCGCAGACAGAAATCTCGCGGTCTACCAGCCTCTGGTAGGCTTGTAATGCTAGACCTGCCAGGTCGCGATTCAATTCCATGATCGGGTTGAAGAAAACCGGCGCCTTTGAAGGCGCATAATCAGAAGGCTTTTTTGCGAATGCTTCAAGTTTCGGAACCAAAATCTTGATTTTGCCTTCCTTCAGTGTTTCTGTTGGAAAATTCATGTGAATGGATAGAGCTTAAGTGTATTAATATTCTTTTCTTGTCGATAATCTAACTGTCTGAAACCATTAATTATCTTACCTGACGATTGCAACTTGAAACTCGACTATATCGGGTCTGGGTCCAATTAGCACCTCGACAGTGTATATACCTGGCGGAACTTGTTCTCCTTTATATTTGACCTGTTTCCATGTTAGCCCTAAAGGCAGTTCAAATTCTTCCATGGTTGAGAGCGTTTGGCGAATCTTTAATGAATAACGACACGTACTGAATATGTCTCGGTCACTGGAATCCAGTATTCCGTATCCAAGAAGATTAATGCCCTTTTGTAGGGGACCATCGAAAATGTTCTTCTGGAATATTCTCATTTGAACGGGCTCACCTAGGCGGTAGATGTCCTTGGCTACTTCAACTCTTATCTGCCCATACGAATCCGTATCTATTATTCTCGTTATCGGCACAGATTCTTGAGTTGTGCGAGTCAAAGCTACTACTGTAAACAATAGTGCGCATGCAGTGACAACTGCTGCAGTGAAATAGATTGTTTTTCGCAAATTGAGCACCTTCGGCTAACTTAATATGATGCAAAAGCATATTTGACTTCATCTGCGTATTCTGAATAGACGAATCAAAAGAATGAGAAACATGCACATCTTGCAAGTTTTCTCAGCAGTTTTTGTAGAATTTTGGTCCTATTACGGTTAAGGTTACCATAAGAGACTTCTTGCAAACACATCACAAAACTTGCGAAATTCCCTTTGAGTCGTATTGAAGTCAGGCGAGAAAAACGTTTGTGAGAATCGAAATGCTTTAATGTGTTACCAGCAGAATTGTTTAGTTCTATACTTGGTTGATGTTTATGAAGGCGTTTATTTCAGTCGACATGGAAGGAATGCCCTACGTAGTCATTCCAGGTCATCTAAGCTTGAAAGGAACTCTTTACAAGGAGGCAAGAAAAATCGCCACAAAAGTCACCGTGACCGTTGCCGAGGAGCTGCATAAAAGCGGATTTGATGAGGTAGTTATTGCTGACAGTCACGGACCGATGGTCAATCTTTTGGTTAATGACTTGCCCGAGTACGTGGAGATTGTCCGCGGTTATCCTCGACCAATGAGTATGGTTGCCGGCGTAGAAGGATGCGACGCCGCAGTTTTTCTTGGATATCACGCAAAATTTGGGACACCGAAGGCTGCGTTTGACCACACATACAGCGGCAGCAGCGTTCACAAGCTAGAAATAAACGGAGTGGAAGTAAGCGAATTCCTTCTCAACTCTTACGCGGCTGGAGATTTCAATGTGCCTGTCATAATGGTTGCAGGCGACGCTCAACTCATCAAAGACGACGTCAAGAAATATGCGCCGTGGGCTGAAACAGTTGCTTTGAAGCATGCTCTGAGCAGAGTTTCCGCAAGAAGCTTCAGCATGGCAAAAATTGAAAAAGAATTAAGGAAAGCCACTCTAAGAGCTGCTGTAAGCTTCAAGAAGAATAAAACCAAGCCACTGGTGACTAGGAAGCCGGTAAACGTGAAGATAGGCTTTTTGGCAACCCACTTTGCAGACGTCGCAGCACTAGTGCCTACTGTTAAGAGGATTGACGGATTAAACATCGAGTACGTTGCTAGCAACATGATTGACGCTTACAAGACATTCGAATTGCTGGCGCTTGCATCAGCCGGCATCTCTGCACTTCTCACAAACGCAACATGATGCCATATTTTTTATTTTATCCTACTCCGTAATTAGATTCACGGAAAGGAGAAGTCAATTTGCTGAAACGTTTACTGTTTCTCACTGGCAGTCCCGGCATAGGAAAAACAACCGTTCTACATAACATTGTTGAAAACTTGAAGGCGAGAGGCTATACCGTAGGCGGAATGATCAGCCGTGAAGTTCGTTCATGCGGAACGCGCGTGGGCTTTGAAATTCTGGATTTGAGCAGTAATAGACATGGCTGGCTTGCGCACGTCAACCAACCTAGTGGACCGAGTGTCGGCAAGTACCGCGTCAACCTAGAAGACCTCAACAGTGTGGGGGTAGAAGCCATTTTGAAAGCTGTTCAAAATTTCGACATCATAGCCATAGATGAGATTGGACCTATGGAGCTGTTTTCTGAACCGTTTAAAGAAGCAGTTAGAAGAACTATTGAATGTGGAAAGCTTGCGGTTGGTGTTGTTCATTGGAAGGCAAGAGACAGGTTGATAGATGAAGTGAAGACAAGAGAAGACGCAGAAATGTACGCGATTACATATCAAAACAGGGATAAACTCCACGAAGCCATCGTTGACAAAGCCCTCGAGTTTCTGAAGCGCAACCCTCGAAAGCCGTGATACTTGGAACACACCTCTTCACCGGTGTAATTGAATCTCCAATAAGTATTCTGTTTTCATAAAGTAGTTATTTTTATTATGATACTAGACTTCTCGAGTGATAATAAATTGAGTGCATTAAAAGAATATGAAGAACTGCGAGACAAAAGGGCAGTATTGGAAGAAGAGTCGCGCTCTTTAGGAGATAAACAAAAGACCCTAGACGAAAGAATAAAGATACTCGAAGAAAAGATAGAGATCCAAAAACTGGAAAACCACAACAAAACGTTGTCAAATAACATAGGAGAACTCGAAGCCAAAATAAGCGAGCTAGAGAAGAAATTGACTGAACCACCCGAGGAGCCAGTAACTTGGCCCGTAGAAAAAGCAACACCGGAAGCGGAAGAACCCGTAACTGAAGCAGAGGAAACACCGTCAGAAACTACCGAACCAACGGAAGAAGAACCGACGGAAGCCGATGTTTTAGTGACAGCTTTCGAAGAACCAACAATAGTTGAGCAACCTCAAGAAGAGCAAAAAAAGCAGCATGAAAAAAAGAAGCGTAGGCTCTTCTAGGCGACGAGTTCGCAACAGCCCAGCATAGTGTAGACTCGCATCTCTGAAAGGACTAGGGTACTCTATCGACTTTTATTTCCCTATGACCCTAACCTTTTCCGAGGTAATCCACGGCGCAACTAACTGCTCGATTTTTCTCATGTTGTTTCCAAGTGCTGAAACATTGTTTAGAACATCGAAGATTCTGCCTGCCAGCATCGCGCCTTTGACAGCGTAAGCTATTTCGCCTTTTTCGATTTTCCACGCTGGAGTAGCTACCACAGAGAACTCTCCGCTGGATGGGTTGCTACTGTGTGCTCCTTGGAGAAATTGTACGAGAATGCCATTGTCCACGTCTTTTATTAGGTCTTCGGGTGACTTGCTTCCGGAAGTTAATGTAAAGTTGGTAGCCTGTATGATTGGGGTTAACATGTATTGTGCTCCAAATCCAGCTCTTAGTGCGTTTCCCGTGCTTTGGACTCCATCTTTATTGGCTGTATAACAGTCGTACAGATAGTGGCGTAAGACTCCTTTTTCGATGATTGGGGTTTTTTGGCATGGAACGCCTTCGCAGTCGAACTTCCATGTTTGTAGACCGTTCGCCATCAATCCATCATCGTAGATTGTGACAAGCTCGGAAGCAATTTTCTCACCGATTTTTCCTTCGAGTGCCGACTGTTTCCTTTGGACTTGATCAGCCTTGATCGCGTTTATGAACGTGAAGTACAAGAGCAAGTAAAGCGCTACTTGATCGAATACTACGGTAAGATCTCCAGATTCGATTTTTCTTGCTTTAAGTGAAGAGATTGCCTTTTTCGCTGCCTCTTTTCCAATCCATTTCGGATCAATTTTGTAGACTCGTTCTGCATTGAATTCCTGACATATGGGAGTGACTTCCTGTCCTTCTCGAGCAATTGTTGCAAGACCACAATCAATGCGTGTGCCTTCGTCGAAAGCTTCCACTCCGTAAGAGTTAACTACTGTTCTTGATGATACGTGAGTTTCAACTGACCCTTCAGCTACAAACACGCGGTTGTCAAAGCTTGCAGCTTCATTCAACATTATTGACGCTATTTCCACTAACTCATCGGAGGAAAGGGCGACTAACTTCTTGTCATACGCATTTTGCGTTGAACTAAACCTTTTTGGACTAGAGAATCCACCCCAGTTTTTGTCGGGCTTGCTTGCCTTTGCTGTGTGAAAAGCTTCGATCGCTGTTTGTTCAATGGACTTGTCAGTCAGCACGTTAGTGTATGAGAAGCCGACTGACTTGTTGCAGACAACTCTTATGCCTAAACCTTGGTCTTTCTTTCTCATGTTTTTAGCGATTTGTCCCCGTTCAATGTTTACTGTGGTGGATAGGATTTCGCTGAGAAAGGCCTCGGCTTCATTTGCTCCCTTCTTTGTTGCGACGTTTATGGCTTTTTTGCCAAAATTGATGAGGTCTTCTGGTTTAAGCTCCGCCACCTATTAACACCTCCTTCACTCTTGTGTGCGGACCACCAGCACCGCAAAATGCTGCTTGTCCTTTTCCACACACTCCAACATTTAGCTCGAAGTCCTTTCCAACTGCATCCACTCTGTATAATGTTTCGAGTGTGTTTCCGCTGAATGAGACGTTTCGTACTGATGCGCCCAATTCGCCGTTCACAATTTCGTGTGCTTCTTGCACTCCTACTTGGAATGTACCATCTAGATTCGCTTGTCCTCCGCGGTAATTCTTTATGTAGTAGCCGAGTTTGATATCCTCAAGCATTTCTTCAAAAGAGCGGTCGCCTTTTGTGAAGTATGTGTTTCGTTGTCTGATGATAGGCTCATAGCGGAAATCTTCAGCCCGTGCGTTGCCCGTGGGTTTTGTGCCATATTTCTGGGCTGTTTCGCGGTTGTGCATGAGACCCACGATTTCGCCGTTTTTGATTAAAGGTGTTTTTTGAGCTGGCACTCCTTCGTCATCGTACTTGTACGTTCCAATGGCGCCTTCAATTGTGCCGTCGTCAACGATGTTGACAATCTCGGAGCCAACTTTCTTTCCGAGTTTGTCGATTAAAACGGATCCAGCAAGTGTGAGGTCTGCTTCTGCTAGGTGTCCGAAGGCTTCATGCGCGAAAACACCGATGATTTGTGGACCGATTATGGCTGGGTATGTTCCGCCTTTTGGAGTTTTGGCTTTTAGCTGGTCAAGACTGCGCATTGCTGCTCTTCGTCCTATTTTTTCTGGGGTTTCGGTTTCGAACACTTCAAAGCCTGTTGTGTATCCGACCACGTCGCTCCCCAGCGCTAATTTGTCTGCTTCTCTTGCCCACACTACAGTCGACAAGTAAAGGTAGAGTTTGTCTTGTTCAATATAGGTCTTGTCGCTGTTTGCGAAGTAGTTAGTTCCTGAAATGTCCAGGTAGTTGATTGTGCAACTTTTCACGTTTTTGTCGCAATCAAAAATGATTTTGTCTTCAGCTAGGAGCATGTTGATTTTTTTCTCAGTGGGCACCTCTTTCGGATTTGCTTTTGGTTTGATCGTGACTCTTGCTTCTATGGTTTTGATGTCTGCAAGTTTGGCTGGTTCTTTGACTCTTAGGCTGGCTGCTTTTGCCATTCTACAGGCTTCACTGACAGAATCCATAAGCTGCTTTGGTTCCAATGTTCCATTAGAAGCAAAACCCCACGCGCCGTTCACCAGCACTCGAATAGCAGCGCCGTTTTCTATTCCTTTCCTCACGACTTCAATTCTGCTGTCTTTTGACGTGATTACCGTTCTGAATAGTCTTTGAGCCCGAACTTCTACGTATTCTGCGCCTAGTTTTTGACCTGAATCAATTATTCTTGTCAGTTCATCTTTCAATGAATAGTCTCCCCTCATTTTTTGTTTTATAGAAGTCTTTATTTTGAGACTTTTTCTATAAATGGCTGTCGATTTTTTTACTATGGTTAGGTGGTTTGCGCGACAGGCTTAAGAATTGAAATTTCTACATTAAATAGTGGTTTAAATGGGCAGGTCAATAGAAGTTTACATCAGAACGGAGAGGCAACTAACTCACACCCCAATTTTCGTACAAACTGACCCTGGCCACGGGTGCACTCATGCTTACGGCGACGGAGTGATGCAAGCATTCGGATCTAAGGTAGAGAAAGTGTTGCCGGAAAACGAAAAGCAAGCCTTGGAAAATGCTAAAGCCGTTGCAAACGATAACGGACTTGAAATCAAGGTTTATGATCTTTCCACGAGAGTTGGCAGATTTAAGGCTCAGTTCAAAAAGGTTGACATGACCCCGACTGTTCTATTTGGCGGGCAAAGAATTGCAGGTAACATAACTAAAAACAGTTTGCTGAGCATCGTGAAACAGTATCATAGCTGATATGCACTCACTAGATTCGTTTGTCCAAAGTTCGAAAGTGCCGGCAAAAAGAACAATTTAGCAAAACGATTACGGTAGATTCTCTTTTTGAGGAAACGATGGCGGTTTTGTGCGATGAGAAGAATGCAATGTTGTGTTTAGTAGTCCTCGCACCATATTTCGTAGTAGCTTTTCGGGTGATCACATACAGGACATGTTTCAGGCGCTTCTTTGCCCTCAAACACGTATCCGCAGTTTCTGCACTTCCACATGACAGGCTTGTCCCGCTTGAATACTATGCCTCGCTTGACGTTTTCCAAAAGTTTTCTGTATTGTCGTTCATGATAGGCTTCGACTTTTGCAACCATGCGAAAAATCCTTGCCGCCTCTGCAAAGCCCTCTTGCTCAGCAACTTCCGCAAAATCGGGATAAAGTGTTCCCCATTCCATTTTCTCGCCTTCAGCCGCAGCCAGTAAATTCTCTGCAGTTGATCCAATGACGCCTGCTGGGTAAGAAGCCTCAATTTTCACATGCCCGCCCGTCAAAAGCTTAAAGAAAAGCTTGGCATGCTCCTTCTCGTTGTCAGCCGTCTCCTGAAAAATCGCTGCTATCTGTTCAAACCCGTCTTTCTTGGCTGCACTAGCAAAAAAAGTGTACCGCGTCATCGCCTGTGACTCCCCAGCAAAAGTGGCCAGCAAATTCTTCTCAGTCTTACTACCTTTCAATTCCATAGCTCTAACCTCCATTCAAACCTCATATTTGGCATAACACACATAAAAAACATTTCGAGGCTCAGATAGCTCTCTCACACAGAAGTACCTTCAATGAAAAACAAAACCACGCCTCAAGTCACAAAAATGTCGACCTCTAGCAACTGATCAAATCGGCAAACATCGAGGCGCATTTTTATAAGACTTCACTTTCATATCGGAAGAAGGTTGATTTTCCAATGAGCAAGAAAGAGAAAGAAATCAGAAAGCTCATGAAAGATGCTAGATCGGCTGTTGAAATTGCCGACCTCAAGAAAGCAGGAAAGAAACTACATCAGGCAATTGAGATAGCTAAGAAAACAGGAAATAAAGTGGTACTCGACCAAATTTCTGAGTTCATTCAGGAGTTTACGTACAGCAATAATACGCAATCAATTGAATTGAACCTCATAGAAACAGACGGATTCATTCTGGACATTGGTGGGGGAGGAGAAGGAGTGATCGGCAAGTTAAACGGTAGGCAAGTTGTTGCGATTGATAAGAATGAAAGAGAATTAGAAGAAACTCGAAATGAAGCATTGAAGGTCGTAATGGATGCCACGGACCTGAAATTTCTGCCAGAGTCTTTTGACGTTTGCACTTCTTTCTTTTGTCTTATATACGTGCCAAAGAACAGACACCTGAAAGTTTTCAATGAAGCACGTCGCGTTCTGAAAAACAACGGAAGATTCCTGCTGTGGGACGTTAGAATTCCTGAGAGATTTGGAGATTATAAAGCATTCATGGTTCGCTTAAAAGTCAAACTTCCAAATGGAGAAATAGAAACTGGGTACGGAGTGAAATGGCAAACGCAGGACATTGACTATTTTAAGGAGATAGCAAGGAAAGCGAAATTTAACATAATGAGTGAATGGAGCAAGGGCGAAATTTTCCATCTAGAAATGACAAAAAAAACGTGACCACCCCAAGAAAGGCTAGAAATTCATTACAAGAACTCAAGTGTGTTCCATTCTGCCCACACTACATCGAAAATCGCACGCGCCAGAATCAATCGACAACTTTGCAGAACCAAACGACAAAACGCATATAAGTTCGTCGTGAATGTGGCACACCACGGTGAATGAATTGGCACATTCAGATGGAAAGCCGATCGACTATGAGCATGAAAAGGCGGCGTTGCTCGAGATTCATAACGAGGATCGCCAGGCGCACTTTGCGACAGACGTTGAGTCCTTACTGGAATCAGTGCACGAACCACATATTTACGTACGTGAGGGGGAGATTCAGCACCTCTCTCGTTCCGACTTGGAGAAGACGTTTCGTGAGTACTTCCGGGACACGACGTTTCTCGAGTGGGACGACATGGAAGAGCCGATTGTGAATGTGTCGGAAGACGGGACGATGGGATGGATGGTCGAGCGGTTGAAGGTCCGCCGCATAATCAGAAGTGAAGGGGGAAAAGCAGAAGAAAGGCAATTCATCTATGCGGGGATCACGGTGTATGAGAAGCGGGACGACACGTGGCTCAAGGTAGCCAATGCTTCAACATTCAAATAGCGAACAAAACAAGAAAATGAAGCTTCTTGACATACTTATCTCCATACCACGAAGACTTAACAGAACCCAGCCGAAACTATTCAGGAGTCAACCTCATCGTTTAGCTCGTCAGCGATTTCAGCATCCTTAAACTTGGAAATTGTTCTGAGAACAAAGTCTCTCAGGCAGTACGGCATGATTATCCAAGAAAAATCGGGAGGAACATGGTTAAAAGTAAATCTTAACAACAAAACTTAAAAGCTAGTAGTTATGCCGGTAGAGCAACGACTTCAAAGGTTCGCGTGTCTTTTTTGGTGTAACTGCCTTTGATTGCTTCAATGAGTATGGTCCATATGCCTTCCGCTGCACCGCTTGCTAAAGAATAGCTGAGCTTGTTTTCTTGTTGGAAAAAAACCTAGGGGGTAGGGGTCGGAAAAAGCTAGGGTCAGACAAGATTCTTCTGCAGACGCGGAACGACTCTTCCAAAAACTCACTGCAGTTTGCACTTAGCTTTTGCGTCCCAGCCCTTTTTTCAACATGAAGTCTCGCAATTTCCAAATGCTTTTTATCGCCCTTAACGTTGGAAACCGTGGTTTTTCGAATAGACAAAATGTTATAGTCTTGAAACCCTAAGTAACCCATGAATGTGAGTTTCCATGTTGATTGCTGGCGTTGACGACGCTGGACGCGGCTCCGTAATCGGTCCACTAGTCATTGCAGGAGTCCTAATGAAAGAAGAGGATATACCCAGGCTAATACAATTAGGCGTCAAGGACTCTAAGCTTCTATCTCCACGTAGACGAGAAGAACTTGACATCGAAATCAAACGCATAGTCCAAAATCACACTGTAATAAAACTGCAGCCAAAAGAAATCGACAGAGTTGTGGAAACGGGCAGAAAACTTCACAAGCTAAACCGCCTAGAAGCCCAAACCATGGCAAAAATAATAGAAACCCTCAAACCAGACAAGGCCTACGTCGACGCTTCAGACGTCCTAGAAGAACGATTCAAACATCACATCCAAGAATGCCTATCTTTCAAAATAGAAATAGTCTCGGAACATAAGGCAGATAGAACCTATCCCATAGTATCAGCGGCCTCGATAATAGCAAAGGTTGAAAGAGACAAAGAAATCGCTGAGCTAGCAAGCAAGTACGGCGACTTGGGCAGCGGATACCCAACAGACCCAAAAACGATAGACTTCCTTAAGCAATGCTTAGAAAAAACAAGCACATATCCGTGTTTTATCAGAAAATCGTGGAAGCCAGCAAAAAGAACCAAAAGAGAAAAAGATTCATTTCAGAAAAAGCTCATCTAGCGTTCGCAATCAAGTCTTCAGGAGTCTTGATTTTTGAAAGCTCTTCTTTATTAATACACGTTATGTCCTTGTCTACGAGCTTCTTTTCTTCAGTTATGAGAATCGGATGTGCCTGAACAATCTTGCTGACGCTCAAAATCTCGTCCACGCGCCTATTCAATTCGCGCTCGTTCTCATTTGCTACCCCGCCGATAATCTTCATCTTCTCCTCAGGGACTGCAATGACGAAGTCAAAAGGCGCCTTCTTCATCGTCTTAACGTTGTAACGGTCAAACTTTCCGCTGATTCTCTGAAGAAGCTTATATTTGGCAAATACACGTTTTGCCTTGGTCAAGAAACACGTTCGATGACCCTTTGACTTCCCAAGAATATTTATGGATTCAGCAACAGGAATCCCCAGAGTCCACGCTAAATTGTATGCAACCGCAACTGAGGCCTTAGCCATTCCATGCTCGTAACCGTAAAGAGTCCTTCGAGAAATACCTACCATCTCAGCCATCTCACCCACGGACAAACCCAGTTTCTGTCTTCTCCTCTTAATCGCCTGACTGTCAATCTCGACATAATAACCTCCAGGGCCGGCCTGAACCAAAGGATACTTTTTACGAAGCATAATATTCTCAAAAGTCTTAGAAGTCATAGCCGAAACATTATACCGCGAATAAACAGTGTCGTCCTCCAACGGTTTTTCGCGCGCTTTCTCGCTCACCAAAATCGAAGTTGCTGAAAAACATTCAGATATGACCTTAAGCTCCGTCGAGTTGCCTGGAGAAAGATTGTCAATGTCTAGCTCAAGCTTGACCAGAATAAGCGTCTTACTCTTCCTCGCCGCAAAATCAAAGCAGCTTGGCCGAGAGCAACATATTTGAGAAACTGCAAAACCAGCCTCTCTCAACAAGGCTTCCGTAGCCTCTATCTTCTCCCTCCCCTCAAGAATCATCGAATCGTCACACAAGAAATCATTAATATGGTCAAATATAAACTATACTTATCTTCTAGAAGACTGTACAATAAACTTGGGGCGAAAAATTTAAGTTTAGTTTATATCGCTGGTTTATTTGTAGGCGACAATTTTGAGTAAACGAAGAAAGGCCTTAGGCGGAGCGGCTCTAGGCTCATTCATTTTTCTATGCTGGTTTTTTATTTGGATAAACCTACCCAAACCACCTTATCAGCACGTTCCCATCAGACTTTAAACGGAGAATTTTATGGGATTCCCGTCAGAACTAGTAATAGAAAAAACTGGGCAGGCGTGGGCTAATGAAACTGGAGAAGTTTGGGATAATGCAACTCTGGCGCTGGCTTCGTACACATCTACTGATGATGCCTTTTTAGGAATAAAAATATGGCACCTAGATTATAATATCGATCCGGACGGGGAAGAATGGCTCGATTTGGAGAACGTAGAAGTCTTGGTGTTCACCAAAAGAGGCGATCTAGAGCTTCGCGAATTAGTTCTGCAAGCGAACGGCTCAGTGAAGGGAAACAATCTACAAATATGGGTTTCCTCTGCTAATATCTATAACTTGAAACTAGTTCGACAAGACCTGAATGGTAACAGTGTACTAGTTTTTAGTGGAGTTGGCTATAGCAACAGGACAGGCTTCACAGGAGACGGAAGGTATACGATGTATGACCGATTTAAATCCTCAATTTACGAGCTAAACGTGACTATAACTCTATCCTATGCACGTGGACCATTTGGGTTCTACGGCACAACTGAAGTTTCAACATCCCTAAAAATAACAGTAAGAGACTGAGTTGTTAGCCACAAAGAAGTAAGACACTGACAGAACAGCGTCAATCAGGCAACAGAATCCGAAATAAACGCCACATTTGAGAGTTTTTCAGCGACGTCATTATAGGAAAAAACAAACGAGGAAAATCTCAACTACACGTATCTTCTTAACTTCCAGAATCAGGTTTGCGCAACTATCATTGCATGCGCTTTATCATAAGGTTCCAACTGCACAACTTCTTCTACGTGAAAACCGCGATTCTCCAAAACCCTGACTTCTTGCTTATAAACTTCAGAAGGCTCCTTCGTAACATCAATGCTCTGCGCTTTTACGGCCAGCATCACCCACCCCGAATCCTTAAGAAACAGGTCAGCATTATCTGCCAGAATCTTAGCCTGCTCAGGCTGCGCAATGTCACAGTAAATGTCATCAACCTCTCCGTTGACAAACAATGAGTATTTCTCCGGAAAACGAGCATCCTCAAGTATGGGCACCATGTTAAGCCTATAGGCGCACACGTTGTTGACCAGCTCTCTTATGGATCTTGAGGCGAACTCCACGCAATAGACGCGCCCGTTTTCGCCCACTATGTCTGAAACATGGCTAGCCGTCGTTCCAGAAGCCGCGCCAAGATAAAGAACACGATGGTCAGGCCTTATTGGAACAGTCTTAAGATTCTTTATAATGGCTGCTGCAAGTTTGCTTCTAAAGGCGTCCCAAACGCGATATTCAGCACCCTTTTGTCTTATGAGTCTCTCACCATAAACATTTCTGCCAAGCACCGAATTTTTCGTTGCGAGCCTTTGGGCACCATTCTCAAGCGTTGCTTGATATATCGCTGGAAACTGCGGATGGGGTCTAACCCTTTCGTGCACGTCGTTTCTTTCTCCACTTCTTTTCGCGCTTAGGCTTCTTTTCTGGGATTTGAGGTGGCTCACTGTATTTTTGACGAATCTCTTCAATTCTCTTTTCCAAATCAGCCTTTAGACCTTCAGCTATGTACCGCGTTCCAAAGGCGTCTGACCTCGCAGCTATAGCCAACTTTCCAGCTAAAGCCCTGGCGATTTTTCCCCTCTGCCACCTCTTAGCCTCATGCAAAACAGGGTGCTGAAAGATTATCCCATGCTTCGGAGGTCTCGCCCCCGTTTTCAATGAGCGAAACAGGGCTTTTTCTGCGCCTAAAACTTGTATTGTGCTTGCTGGTCGCTTAGCAAGGTTTGTTAAGCCACCGGCAATCGCTATTAAACGTGCTCCTAGGAGAGAACTGACCATGGTCTTTACGTTTGGAGCTACTTCTTCCATAGTCGTGTCTAGGTAGCTTTCTAAGCTCTGTCTTAGCTGATACAGGCTGAGCACATCCTCGCACAGGGCTTGAATCTGCTTCATGTCGGTCTCTGCCAAGTCTGCACCCATTGACTTTAGGGCTGTCTTGGCTATTACTTCAGCTTTCGCTTTTGGAACATCAGTCTTTACGAGTTCTTCAGCAGTGAGGTTGTCTCTGCTGCCTAGTTTCGCAACCAGACGCGCGTAAGTCTCATGTTTTTCCAATAGACGATCAAGCTCAGGAAAGTGGATGCCATACCACTCCCGTATACGGCCCATAAAGAGGTTCACAGTCTTATCCAAATCGTCAAGCGTTTGGATGGCTTGAGCAATTATCAAGTCTCTCTTCCCAACGGCGCCTTTAACACGTAATTTGGTGATTTCCATGCTAACATTATGCATCCACAGGTCAAATTCGTCAGCATTTTTCACGAAGCCCGTTTCAACGGCAAACTGTTCCATGTTTGAACGGACCATTTCGCCAGCACGCGAAGCTTTGGAGACTTCAACTGTGACCCCCAACTTTTCCTTAGCTTCTTTTGCGAGATTTGCGTTTTCAAATACAAAAAGGTCACAACCTTTTCTTTTGAGCGACTTAATCAAGTCGGAAATTTCTTCAATGATTCTTCCAGATTCCACTTTTATGATGGTTTTTGCTGTTTCCTGCGGCTTTTTGGAAAACATCGCCTTCGTTATCAGTTTGTCTTCCTCGTCAAAAGCTAGCGTCCCAAACGAGGTTTGAATTATTGTCGCCTTCATCATCTTACGCCTCGAGACCAATTACTATTCCTAGGTTTTATCTTAATAAATAGTTGCTGTAGTGATTTCCATTCAAAACTGTCATTAGAAAAATCAAAAGTGCATTGTGGAGCTAGTCTTATTTTTTGATGCGGCGAATTTCGAATACGACCGGGTTTTCTGCGTCTGGACAAGCGTTGTGTATTACGTTCTTGTCTTCTGCCCACGGAAGCTCGACGCCATAGCGCATGGCGTAAACTTTTGGAAGTATCACCATCAATGCGCTGTAGCAAACATTGCCCTTAACTGATTTACCATCAAAGATTATCTTGTCGCCCACCTTATGTCCAAAAGCGCATTTACCTTTCTGGCTCTTTACAGTAACCTCAACTGCAGACACACAAGCACCTCCGCTAGAAGGCTACATATACGAAGAATGAACGGATAAATCTTGCGCAGAACAACCTAAGTGCATATTATGTTTTTGCTCATGCAATTGCTGGCTTTCTAGCCTTTAGTACACAAAATGAATATGTGTCTGGAACTATTGGTAAGCCGTCTATTCCTCCAGGTGTAGGGCGAACTTCACCACGATATAGTTCATGCAGATCGACCTCGAACCCAGCCTTTCTGAAAACTTCCTCTGTGCTCTTTCTGATGTAGAATTGGTCGAGTCCCAATTCCTTTGCTTTAGCATAATTCCTCGTCTGCTCACTGGTAAACATGAAGTTTGTCACAAGAATCCCGTCTGGAGTGAGCGTGCGAAATGCTTCGTTAACTGCGTCATCGCCGTTTCGAATGTTAGGAAAACCAACATTGGAGACCATTGCCGAGACTGAACTGTCTCGGAAAGGCATTGCCTTGGCGTCAAATGCCATGAGTGTCACTTGCTCGCTCAAACCATTCTTTCGTAGCCATCTTAGATCGCTTTGGAGAACAGACAGGCTGAAATCAGTTGCAACGTAGACTTCGCTTCCCTGACGTGATCGAATAAACTGTTTAAAGAACGTTCCTCTTCCGCAAGCAATTTCCAAGATTACTGGAAAGTTATCAGTGTCTACTTCCCAGAGCGCTTTTTTCGTCTTCTCATATCCGATGACATAATCTTTACTGTAGATACGCCTAGTCGCTCGTTCCAAAATCCTATCGTCTTCAAGAAGTAAACCTTTGAAGAAGTGATGTTCTGCTTTAATGTTTCCCAAAAAAGTCTTAGTTAGAAGAAAATATTGAATGGGGTGCTCTTTCTGAAACCTCTTTTTGAAGTCTTCTAGTTTTTTCCATGACTCATCTATCGGCTCTTTGGTTTCGATAAAGACTCCAATTTGGTCAATCACAGGATATTTTTGTTTGCATTTTGTGCAAGTAAATTCGCCATCGATGATATGTGTCGGATCTTCCTTCATTATTTGCTTTCGCAATTCTCCATGACAGACGGGGCACGTCAGCAAAGGAATGAGTACTTTATGCATTTCAGCATCAACCTTGCTTATTGTTCAAATTTTCCTATTATTTGCCACAAATAAACTATGCGTACATACTACTAACCGTTCTAGTTTAGTAACTCTGATTTTGCAAAAATTTTAAGTGCTTTGGATTAGATAATAACGAATGCGGTATGGGGAGAACTGGAGTTAATGATCAATTTTAAGAATCTAGCAGAGAAGATTAAGACGCTGGAGACTGAACGGCAAAACCTTTTGCTTGAAATCGAAGAGCTCAAAAAGATGGCTGATTCAAAGACCAAAGCTTTGGAAAGCGAAATAAGCATGCTTAGGGAAGAAGTGAAATCGCTGAGAATACTCCTTGGTGCTGAAGAACAAGAGCCTGAACCCCCCAAACTCAGACAAAAAAAGAAGAAATAGCCCATATTTCGGAAAATAAAGATTAAAAGTATGATAGGACTTCTGCCAAATTTGTTATTGTCTCAACATTTTTCAACGCTTTTCCTTCTCTGTGTATAAGTAAAGGTTTCAGCCCAGCTTTTTTAGCGCCTCTGTAATCGTACTTTATGGAATCGCCTACGAAAATCGTTTCTTTTGGGTGCACATTAAGCGCGTCAACGGCATAAAGGAATATCGCTTTATCCGGCTTCACCCTTTTGCAGGTGTCGATTCCGACTGCAACATCAAAATAGCTTGTCAAACCGAGCCTCTGCAGAATTTGTTTGTAATCCTTTTCTAGCGCGTTCGTCACTACTCCCACTTTTATTCCTTTTTCCCTCAACTGGACAAGAGTTTGCACTACATCAGGGTACGTGTCGAGTTCCGCGTTTTCCCACCACAACTCATCTATTTTTCGGGCCAAAAACTCCCTATTCCCTATTATGCCAAGCGCTTCTAAGACCTTCGAGTTCCATTTAACCCAAAAGCTCCGCCCCAACTCGACCATTTGTTCAACATTAAACTCTTTTTCACGCGCTCTATGAGCGTAGACGACGTCGTCTGAAGAAACTTTGACTCCATATCTGCCCAAAATTTTCCTGTACGTTTTAGAAAATTCCGGAGTTTTCACTAGCGTTCCTCCTAGGTCGAAGAGCACTACTTTGAACTTGCCGCTGGAAGACATTATTCTGCACCTGAAGAACTAGGATTTATTTTATTAAATAATCGTTATGGAGATTTCTCCCGCACAAACCCTCTTTTTTTTGTATGCATACTGCAGGAGCTTTGAATATTTTCATCAATAGCTACTTCAAACACTTGTACGTTGAAGAAAATTGCTTTTTGTGTTAAAGCATTTATAACGATGCGCATTATGGTTTGGAAGTAGTCGAAATAAGTGAAGGAGTAAGCGTAATTTGGATGAGATATTAGAAATGTTGGAAAAGACTACAAAGAGGATGCAAAAGGACTTGGATGAGAATCAACATTGGGCCTTAAAACAAATAGAGAATTATGATGGTATCTTAAAGTCGAAAGCTTCCTCAGAAGCACAGAAAGTCAGAGCATTGCTAGGAAAAACGTTAGAATATGACCGGTTGGAAAGGTTATCTTCACAATTGAGCATTTTATACATTCTCCAAATGTTTGCGTTCAAAGTGAAAGTTCTCAAAATCTCTATCGACAGTATCAAAGAGCAACTTGCGCAATCAGAAATTCTGGAAAAAGCCAAAGGCATTGAAGATGTTGAGAAAAAGATTGACAGGTTGATGATACTCCTAGAAACTCAGTATGAATCAATGACTAAGATCGAGGAGGATCGCAAGAAAGACGTGTCCTATGTTTCCTAGGCATCAACGTTCTACTTCATGGTTTTGTTATTCATCATGCACATAGAGAGGTGTCTTGCTTTTCTAGGTATGCAGTATGCATATCTTATGAGAAGCAGAAGCTGTGGCACTCCTTGTGCTCACATAGTGGAGATACCTTCAACAATTCCATTTTTTGCGACAATGTTATAGACAGACGAGTAATTATGAAGAGGCAGGCGAAGCTGGATCGAAAAAGACATGGAAAAAGATGAGAAGGAAATCAAAAAAGAGAGAAACTATGTCGGACTATGGGCTTTTCTGCTGGGTTTTCATAAATGATAACTTCGAAACACAACAAAGCTGCAGAAAGATGCTTTTCTTCGTTGCAGTTTTCACCGCATTAATAATCGTTGACATCATACGAGCATTG
>Ga0224506_10000559_pt1 | contig 30663 bp, 28 predicted proteins | sample SF_Jan12_sed_USG_2_FD_169108 | JGI IMG/M metagenome (GOLD analysis project Ga0224506, IMG submission 169108) | Sediment microbial communities from San Francisco Bay, California, United States - SF_Jan12_sed_USGS_8_1 | ecosystem: Environmental > Aquatic > Marine > Sediment | place: USA... | reverse complement strand
GCTTTTAATTATCAATCTTTAGGTGTAAAAATTGGTGATGACAGATAGATATTCAAAGCCTAACTTTATTAAGTGAAACTCTGAATAAACATTATCTTGTAAAAGTTTCTAAAATTTAGTGTCAAATACAATGCAAAAAATACAGAACTTCATTAATGGCAAATTAGTAGCTCCAGTATCTGGAAGTTATATCGACAATTATAATCCTGCTGAAGGGAAAGTATATAGCCTTATTCCTGATTCTGATGAACAAGATGTGAAAAACGCTGTAGATGCTGCTAAGTCAGCATTCCCTATTTGGTCGAAAATGCCAGTAGATGAACGAAGTAAAATTCTTCAAAAAATTGCAGATTTAATTGATGAAAATCTGGATCGATTAGCAATGGCTGAATCTGTTGATAATGGAAAACCTGTTGCTTTGGCAAAAGCAGTAGATATCCCTCGATCTTCTTCTAATATGCGCTTTTTTGCTACCGCTATCTTACATTTTAGTTCCGAAGCACATAAAATGGATAATGTTGCCATAAACTACACCAATCGTGAACCGATAGGTGTTGCTGGTTGTATTTCACCTTGGAATTTGCCTTTATATCTGTTCACTTGGAAAATAGCTCCAGCATTAGCTGCTGGAAATTGTGTGGTGGCCAAGCCTTCTGAAATAACTCCAATGACAGCTTATTTATTTTCCGAGTTATGCATTAATGCCGGATTACCAAAAGGGGTATTAAACATCATTCATGGATTAGGAGCAAAAGCTGGTCAAGCTATTATTGAACATCAAGATATCCCTTTAATTTCATTTACAGGAGGGACGGCTACAGGTAAACATATTGCTGCTACCGCTGCACCCATGTTTAAAAAACTATCATTAGAATTAGGTGGTAAAAATCCGAATATTATTTTTGCTGACTGTGATTTTGACCAAGCATTAAAAACTTCGGTACTATCTTCCTTTTCCAACCAAGGTCAGATTTGCTTATGTGGATCACGAATTCTTGTTGAAAGATCTATTTACACAAAATTCGTAGATGCTTTTGTAGCGAAAGTAAAAGCGTTGAAAATAGGTGATCCGTTAGATGGACTCACAAAAATTGGTGCAATCGTATCGGAAGATCACATGAAAAAGATACTATCATATATTGAGCTGGCAAAAAAGGAAGGAGGGCAAATAATAACTGGAGGAAAACAAGTTCAAATGGAAGAGCGTTGTACAAATGGTTATTTTATTGAGCCTACAGTGATTACTGGATTGGGTCATGATTGCCGAATAAACCAAGAAGAAATATTTGGGCCAGTAGTAACCATTATGCCTTTCGATAAACAAGAAGAAGCCATAGAATATGCAAATGGCACTGCCTATGGATTAAGCACTACAGTATGGACAGAAAACCTTAAACGAGCCCACAATATTGCCAATGAACTTAAAAGTGGTATTGTGTGGATAAACTGTTGGATGGTGCGTGATCTTCGGACTCCTTTTGGAGGCATGAAACAATCGGGTGTTGGACGAGAAGGAGGTAATGAGGCACTGCGATTCTTTACCGAAACAAAAAATGTGTGTATAAAGTTGTAATATTCTTCTGAGGATTGTCTATATTATTTTTTTAAACTTTTATATCTTAGTGTGTCAAATCAATCAATTTATTTCAACAAATACATCCTGATAGGGATATTAATCACAACTACTGTAACATTTAGTTTATACACTATAAATATGGTTGTTCTTTTAGATACTACCATATTGACAAGTGGCATATTTATGCCTTTTGTTGTTGGCGGAATTACAGGGTACGTATTTGGATTTTTATATAATCAACGATTAATAAAACAGTCAGCATTATTTCAAGCAATCGAACAACAGAATATCTTAAAAGAAATTCTTCTTCTTAAACATCAAAATTTTAAACTGGAAGAAATACTTGAAAGGTCAATACAATTAATTTTAAATGCTACGTTTGCTAAGCTTCAATCAAAAGGAGGTATATTTTTAACCACTAAAGAAAATCGACTAAAATTAATAAGTCATTTGAATTTTTCGAAGGCTATGTTAAACTCATGCGGAAAATCAGGAGTAGCATTTGGAGAATGTTTGTGTGGAATAGCAGCCAAAGAAAAGAAAACCATCTATAAAGATTGTGTAGATAGTGATCACTCTATTATATACAAAAATATGGAAGACCATGGTCATTATAGTGTCCCTATAATGCTTAATGAGCATGTATTAGGTGTTATAATTGTATATTTAGAGGTTAATCATAATAAAAACAAAATTGAAATTAATTTTTTAGAATCTGCAGCTAAAATTTTAGCGATTGTAATAAACAAAATCAGTATCGATGAAGAACTACATCATCATTATAAAGATATTAAAAGGGTAAACACTGAATTAGATCAATTTGTGTATAGTGTTTCACATGATCTAAGAGCTCCTCTTTCATCCATTCTTGGCTTAGTTAATTTGAGTAAAAATGAATCGGACTCACAAACTCTTAAAGAATATATCAATAAAATAGGTACAAGTACCCAAAAGCTAGATAGCTTTATTAAGGATATATTAGACTATTCTAGAAATTCTAGAACCGACATAGAGTCAGAGTGCTTTAGTCTAGAAGTACTTGTTAATGGACTTGTCGAAAACATTCGACTATTACAGAATCCAGACATCAAAATAGAGCTAATAGTGGATGAGGCAATAGAGTATGTAGGTGATAGAAGAAGGGTTTCAATAATTCTCAACAACATTATTTCAAATGCTTGTAAATATGCAGATAAATTAAAATCGAATAGATATTTAAAAATTAAAATAAATACCACAACAGATACATGCTATATATCTGTTGAAGATAATGGCATAGGCATTAAAAAATCAAGTATAGGTAATGTTTTTAAAATGTTTTACCGTGGCACAGAGATGTCTAGTGGCTCGGGACTAGGATTATATATTGTAAGTGAGGCCATAAGTAAACTTAAAGGAAAGGTTGAAATAGATTCGGAAGAAGGGGTTGGGACTAAAATATTTATACAACTACCTCAATTAAAACTACCTTAATAAGGACATATAAATTATTGATTTGCGTTACATCAGTTATGTAATAAAGTTCTAACACTCCTACATATTTATTGCTATCAAATAAATTCAGTCTTAAATATGACTGCCATCCTGTCATCAATTTTAATTTGGAACACCATTTGAAAAAGAACCATTATCAAATTGAATTATTAAAGATTAAAAATTTATAAAAATGGCTGAAAAAGGAACGATTTCGATTCACACCGAAAACATTTTCCCGATCATAAAAAAATTCTTGTATTCGGATCATGAGATCTTTTTACGAGAATTGGTATCCAACTCTGTGGACGCAACTCAAAAAATCAAAAGGCTCTCTTCATTAGGAGAATATACTGGAGAATTGGGTGATTTAAACGTTAATGTGAGCTTTGACGAAAAGAAAAAGACCATTACTATTAGCGATAATGGTATAGGGATGACAGAGGAAGAGATCAAAAAATACATTAATCAAATTGCTTTTTCTGGTGCTACTGAATTTGTTGAAAAGTTCAAAGATGCTGGTGATGCAAAAGAGATTATTGGAAAATTTGGTTTAGGGTTCTACTCTGCGTTTATGGTATCCGACCGTGTAGATGTAATTTCAAAATCGTATCAGGAAGGCACAGAAGCTGCCAAATGGACATGTGATGGATCTACTGAATTTGAAATTTCTTCTGCTAAGAAAAAAGATCGTGGTACTGACATCGTTTTGCATATCAATAAAGATTCTGAAGAGTTTTTAAATCAAGCTCGAATTCAAGGTATATTAGATAAATATTGTAAATTTTTACCAGTTACTATAAAGTTTGGAGAGAAAGATGAGCAAGTAGAAGACGGAAAGGATAAAGACGATAAGCCAAAATATAAAACGGTAAAAGTTGATAACCTTATCAATAATACTAATCCAATTTGGACTAAATCACCTTCGGATTTAAAGGATGAGGACTACTTAGCTTTTTATAAAGAGTTATATCCATTTTCGGAAGACCCATTGTTTTGGATTCACCTTAATGTGGATTACCCTTTCAACCTTACAGGAGTATTGTATTTCCCTAAAGTTAAAAATGACTTTGAAGTACAGAAAAACAAAATTCAACTATACTCACGTCAGGTATTTATTACCGATGAAGTAAAAGACGTAGTACCTGAATTTTTGATGATGCTTCATGGTGTAATCGACTCTCCAGACATTCCTCTGAATGTATCAAGGAGTTATTTACAGTCGGATGGCAATGTGAAGAAAATTAACAGCTACATTACCAAAAAAGTAGCTGATAAGTTAGGTGAGCTTTTCAAGAAAGACAGAAAGGCTTATGAAGAAAAATGGGATGACATCGGTATTTTTGTAAAATACGGAATGTTAAGTGAAGAGAAGTTTTATGAAAAGGCTAAAGACTTCGGTTTACTTAAAAATACTGAAGGCAAATACTTTACTTTAGAAGAGTACAAAGCAAAAGTAGAAGGCAACCAAACAGATAAGGAAAAGCAAATCAATTTCTTATACACTTCGGACGAAGGAAAACAACACTCTTATATTGAAGCAGCCAAAAACAAAGAGTACGATGTGTTGTTATTAGATGGAGTTATCGATAGCCATTTCATTAATCACTTGGAACAAAAACTGGAGAAAACAAGTCTAAAACGTGTTGATGCAGATACTGTAGATAAATTAATCTTTAAAGACGAAACTATAGCAAGCGTACTTTCGAAAGAAGACGAAGAAAAAGTAAAAGAAATATTTGAAACAGCCATTAACAATAAGAGTTTTACCGTTGCAGTAGAATCGCAGTCACCTGAAGAAATGCCCGTATTGATTACCATGAGTGAATTCATGCGTAGAATGAAGGACATGTCTAAAACCGGAGGTGGCGGATTTGCCATGATGGGTGGCATGCCTGACCAGTACAATGTGTCGATTAATGCTAACCATGCTTTAATAGGTAAATTGTTAAAGGCTAAGAGCAAAGAGAAAAAAGGACAATTGGCGAAACAAGCTTATGATTTAGCGATGCTTTCGCAAAATTTACTTTCTGGAAAAGACCTCACTGACTTTATAAAAAGAAGTGTGACTTTGGCAGCGGAGTAAACGTATTTTTGCATTATTAATAGCACACTATGGTTTTGCATAGTGTGCTATTTTTTTGTCTAATCTATTCGTGCGAGTTACTGAGAATAGGAAGTTTGTGTACCATGTGTCCTGTCTCCATTACATCAAATGTTCGTAAATATATGTGATTTTTGCTCGTTTATGATTGTAATAAAAAGTAACCAAATAGTGTCGTTAAAAGAAACTAATTAGTTACCTTTGTTGTTGAACAATATGAGAAAGTTAGAACCGTATAAAGATTATTATTAGGAATTTTATAATAAACAATCCAAATCAGTACAGAGTAAAATAGATTATTTTTACACATAATAATGACGGTGGAAATTATCCCTAAGAAGTTTTTTAAACATATTGAAGATGGGATTTATGAAATACGAATAAAGTCAGGGAGCAATATTTATAGACTCTTCAGCTTTTTTGATGAAGGAAAACTGGTAATTCTATTACATGGCTTTACAAAGAAATCGCAGAAATTACCTAGAAAAGAAATAGACAGAGCATTACGATTAAGACGAGAATATTATGAAAGTAAGTAATCCAAAAACCATCAATGAACACTTTGATTTAAAGTACGGTAAGGCAGGTACAGATAGCAGAACCGATTTTGAACAAAATGCAGAAGCTTATCTTATTGCAGAATTAGTAAAGGAAAAGCGAAAACAAGCTAATATGACCCAACAACAATTAGCTGAAAAATTAAATGTGAATAGAACATATATCTCAAAAATAGAAAGAGCAGTAGGAGACATTCGAATTTCAACATTAAGAAGAATCGTAGAAGTAGGGTTAGGAGGAACATTACAAATAAATGTAAAGCTTTAACCCATTAGGGAATTCTCAATATTCCAACCTTTTCAAGCTGTAGTCTTCCACCAAAGGGGGAGGTAATTTAAGATTGGCAACCGCCTCGGCAAAAGGTGGATATTCTTTTTTGCCTAGAAAATAAAATCTCGCATATTTACGTTATCGTAAGTACATGAAAGGAACATATCTTATCATATTTTTTATTCTGTCAACTGCTGGCTTTTCTCAAGTAGAAGATGCTGATAGTTTTATGACAATTAATGCCCCTATCACGATTGATTTAGGAGATGAAACTGATTTGGAAATTTTAGCTCCCAAAAAGAAAAAGATTAAGAAAAAAGTTTACTACGGAGTAAAGACACGAAAAGCCTTTACCCGAAAAGGGTTTGGAGAAAAACTTACGCTTGAACTCTTTTATGTGTTGAAAGATTGGAAGGATCCCGATCCATATATAAGAGATGTCTATTGGTATGACACACGCAGGCAAGGGATTCGAGTAGGTGGGAAAATTGATAAAAAATATGGGCTTATTCTTCATGGGCCTTATCAAAAAAAGCAAGGAGAACAGATTTTAGAAGAAGGTATTTTTTATTTTGGAGTGAAGCATGGTCGTTGGATAAAAATGGATAAAAATGACCTCTTGATTGATAAAGAAAAATATTATAAGGGCTGGCCTAAAGAATCGTTAGTGACTTACTACGATAAAGAACGAACCAAAATCAAAGAAATAATACCAGTTGAATATGGTGAGAAGGAGGGCAACTATTTTTATTTTTTCGAAAACGGATTTATTGCCGTACAAGGTGAGTACCATTTTAACAGTAAAGTAGGAAAATGGACAGAATATCATTACAATACAAAACGCAGAAAAAAGATAGTACAATACCCCAAAGACCCTTACGATGTTGAAACCACTCCTTATACTTGGCGTGAGTATGATAAAAAGGGTAAAATCGTTTATCAAAACAACTCGCTCTGAATATATTTAGAATCTATTTGTAATTAAAATTTTCGCTACATGTAGTAGTTTTTTCTTTTTTGGCTTGACCCCAAAAAGAAACAAAAAAAGTCAAGACTGTGAACAAACCGTCTAAAATTCATTGCATTTTGCTAAAATTCACAAACTCTCCGTCCCGATGATATCGGGAGCGGATCAAACAGCATGAATTTTCACGCAATATCCCATGAATTTCTTAACGAGATTTCTTCAAGGTCAATCTTAAAAATTTCAATTCTAAGTTTCTGAAAAGTAAGTGTTTTTTGATAAAATAACTTATATGCTTAATAAATTAAGATTGTTGGAGAGTCTAATTACAAGAAGCCCAACCTACATTTTTTATCCAAAAGCATCTTCAAAATGGATGATTTCGTCTGTTTTTAGGTCTATTGCTATAATATCAAATCGGATTCTACCTTGCCAATTATTTTCGAAAATGTAATTTTCAGCACCTTCTATTACTTTTCGTTCTTTTTTGTCATTTACTGCTTCCTCGGGATTTCCAAAATTCTTACTGCTTCTGGTTTTTACCTCTACAAATACAACAATATTCTCGTTCTGGGCTATAATATCAATTTCACTATGTTTATACCTATAGTTAAGAGTGACTATTTTATAGCCCTTATTTTGCAGATAAGTGGCCGCCAATTTCTCTCCCTTAGCTCCAATTTTAATTTTATCACTCATTAATGAACATTAAGCTTTCATTTTAAAGTTATTATAATTTAAAGATATTGCAATGTGAATGAGATTATCAATAAAAAAGTAGAGTTCCGTCATTTGGGTTTAATGGACTACCAACAAGCTTGGGATTATCAAACTAATATTTTCGATCAAGTTGTTGAAGTTAAAATAGCCAATAGAAAACTTGAGCCAAAACATCAAAAAGCTACGTCAAATTATTTGCTTTTTTGTGAGCACCCTCATGTTTATACATTAGGAAAAAGTGGGTCTGAAGATCATTTACTGCTCAATGTTGAAGAACTTAAAAAAAAGGAGGCCACTTATTACAAAATAAATCGAGGAGGGGATATCACTTATCATGGCCCTGGACAAATAGTGGGTTATCCAATTCTTGATCTTGATAATTTCTTTACAGATATCCATAAATACCTGAGACTATTGGAAGAAGCTGTTATTCTAACCTTAAATGAATATGGTATAGTAGCAGGACGTATAGAAGGACTAACTGGGGTTTGGATTGATTTTAACAACCAAATAAACCCAAGAAAAATATGTGCTTTAGGAGTAAAATCCAGTCGTTGGGTGACAATGCATGGTTTTGCACTAAATGTAAACACTAACCTCGATTATTTTGGAAATATTGTGCCTTGCGGAATTGATGATAAAGCAGTTACCTCAATGGAAAAAGAATTAGGTTATAGAGTTGATATAAAAGATGTAGAAGATAAATTGAAAAACCATATCGCCAGCCTATTCGATATGGAATATATAAGCGAGTAAAATGAAAAAAGACATAAATATTCCAGAGGTAAAAAACGTAACATTTGCCATTATTCGTAAAGCGAACGATTCAGGAGATTTTGAATGGGAAGTGCATCTCATTAATAATAATGATTTTTATCTTCAGAATATAATTGTGATGTCAAGAGGGTATGGAGAAAAAGATGGTGAGAAGATCGAAACTTCTACTTTAAGACATTTTTTCGATGAGGTTAAAGGCAACAACACTTTGCTAATTGAGCCAATAGACCCTAAATTATTCACTTTGAATAACGAATACAGCTTGACTTACTATGTGGAAGATGAAATTTTCTTCAAAAAATTTACATTTACACCAGCAGCAATGGATGAAGTTCATTTAACCAAAATAGAGCAACTAGGGGAAGAGGGGATTTTACATTCATAATAATATCTATATTTATTTGAGTTTGACTAAGTTTTCACTTACTTGATGAGTAAATGAAAAATATACTTTTTGTAGATATCGAAACGGTTAGTCAAACCGACAACTATCAAAACCTTTCTGAACGGCTAAAAACGCAATGGTCGAGAAAATCATCCTTCCTTAAAAGAAATGAGGAAGAAACTGATGAAGATTTGTATAATGACAGGGCTGGAATTTATGCTGAATTTGGGAAAGTAATAGTTATTGGCATAGGGTTTTTTGCTAAAAATGAAGAAGAAAATACTTTTAGAGTTAAAGCAATTAAAGGAGATGATGAGAAAAAATTACTTCTAGATTTTTGCGATATCCTAAATCAATTTAATGCAGAAGAACTTCAGTTGTGTGGTCATAATGGTAAAGAGTTTGATTTCCCATATTTGTGCAGAAGAATGCTTGTAAATGGTATAAAACTGCCTTACGTACTAGATACCTCTGGAAAAAAACCATGGGAAGTCAAACATCTGGACACCATGAGTATGTGGAAGTTTGGAGACTATAAACACTATACTTCTCTCGATTTACTTGCCAGTATTTTTGGAATTGAAAGTAGCAAAGTAGGTATTGACGGCAGTCAGGTAGGAGAAGTGTATTACAAGGAAAATGATCTCGATAAAATTGCTGACTACTGCATGCGCGATGTAGCGGTTACTGCTCAATTGTATCTTAAATTAAAGTCACTGGATAATTTCGATTTCAAAAACATCATTTATCTTGATTAAATTAGGTAAGTATTTTTTTGTATATTTTTTGTATTTTTAAGATATCATTAACTAAAATTATGAAATATTTTACATTAATATTTTACTTTATTCTTCTTTTTTATTCAGTACAGGCCCAGGTTGTCATCAAAGGGAAAATTATAAACTATGACGGTAAAACCAAGATATATTATTCGCCAACCATAGAGGGTATTCATACACCTTATTGGATAGATATCATGCCATCGGCTTCTGGTAATTTTAAAATAGAATTTGAAAATGAAGGTTTTGGAACAACTATTGTCGGATTAAAAGGAAAAGGTATAAAATACCATTTTTTCCACGATGCTGATTCAAAAATTTATGTCGAGTTTGACCAAGGTATTGTTGAGTCTCTTCAAAAAAACAAGAGACTTGTCACTGGTAACACTACACGTGGAAATTTCATAAGAAACGAAGCTACAATAGTAATGAGAAGTGACTATGAGGCAATTAACAAATTCTATAATCGTAATATTCGAACCTCCATTCCTACTGCAAATAACCTATCTGGAACATTCTATTCTAGATTATTAATAAAAGAAAAATCTCCTGAAAGAGCTGTTTTTATTCTTGATTCATTAAAACAAATAGAAATTGATCAAATAATGAAATTGCCTTTTACGATATCCTTGGAGGATGAGCAACAGGAAAAGAGGGAAAAAGAGATCAAAGAATTTTTAATCAATGAAGTGCAAACCTTTTATGGAAGTGTTTTTTTGAATGCCATGATACTTAAAAGATTGAGACAGGAAAAACAATTTTCGAAGGATTCAACAAGCAGTCTGGACATTTATAATAGAAAATGGCGGATTTTAATTGAGCGTTTTTTGTCAGAAACAACAAATCTAAAAGCTATCCCCAATAGTGCTGACTATCTGGATTTTTTAAACCTTTATTTGGTCGTAAAAAACAGTTACCAATTGTTGCCCGGTCAACAAATTAAAATAAAAACAACAGATGAATATACATATAATCGATTTTATAATTATGATACTACGATAATTAGGAGTCAAAAAGCAGTACTGGCCTATCAACTCGATGGACTTCAAAGACGCATGAATAGTGAGTATTACTATTCCCCAACACTACTTAATGCTTTTTACGATTTACAGAGCCAATACCCCGACTCTGAAAACTTAAAACACTTTGAACCACAAGTCACTAAACTAAAAGCTTATCTAAAATCCACAAAAACCACCTATAATAAAGGAGTAATTATTAACCGTAATCATAAATCATTTGAATCATTACTAGGGGGATTTAAAGGAAAAAATGTTCTTATTGATATATGGGCTACATGGTGTCGTCCTTGCATTGAAGATTTTAAATACAAACAGATGCTTCAACCATTTATTGACAGCCTTCAATTAGAGGTGTTGTACATTTCCTTTGACAAACCAGAATGGGAAGATCGATGGAAAAACAGCATAAAGTTTAATGAGCTAGAAGGACATCATTTCAGAGCTAATAAAAAGTTCATAGAAGATATGTGGATCGAGTTAGGGGGAATGGTGGGAGCTATACCTCGTTATGCATTAGTGGATAAAAAGGGTGAATTATTTCTCAGTACCGCATCAAGACCTAGTGAAGGGACTAAACTTGTAGATGAGATTAATCAGTTGTTGGCAAAAGAGTAATTAAATATTAGAGAACATCAACGACATTTTATCCAAACTTTCATTAGAGCCTACCATAGTTACCCAGTCACCTCTTCTAAGTCGGGTATATCCGTGTGATATAATCATTTGTCCTTTTCGTTTAATAGACAATATTATAATGTCGGAAGGTAATCTTAAATCGCGAAGAGCAAGTCCGAATAAATTGGGGCTGAGTACTTCCAGATCAATAGTATCCTGCAGATTTAAGGTGCTTTTTATCTGACCACATAAGTAAACTGTTTAAATTAAAGTCACTGGATAATTTCGATCCTAAAAACATCATTTACATAGATTAATTGATGTTGCTAAGTCAAACCTGTAGTGGTGTCTTTTAAGATATTAGGACATGGTGATCATCCTATGAAAAGAAGCTTCACTTATCGCCATTCATTTCACCCATTTGGAGGAGTAAATCAAAGGTTCTTTTGGCCTCCTCTTCATCCACTATGCTAATGGCCACACCTACATGCACTAACACATAGTCTCCTACTTTGGCGTCAGACACCATAGATAGGTTGATATCTTTTTTTATTTCACCAAAAGAAACTTTTCCAACTCTAAAAATATCGTCTAATTGGTTTTCTATACTTTCTAATTTACCAGGAATAGATAAACACATATTATACTTGTTTTATGGTTTTTGAAATAGATAGTTTTAGCCAGTCATACCAAGCATCCATTCCTTCACCTGTTGTAGCCGATAATTCAAAAAATAGAAGGTTGGGATTTATTCTTCGAGCATAGTCTTTTACTTTCTCCATATCAAAATTAACATAAGGCAATAAGTCTATTTTATTTATGATGCAAATATCTGAATTATCAAACATATCAGGATACTTAATTGGCTTATCATCTCCTTCTGTTGTGCTTATAATTACAACTCTATGTTGTTCACCTAAATCGAACATGGCAGGACAAACTAAGTTTCCCACATTCTCAATCATCAAAATAGAATTATCTTTTAATTCCATTTTTTTGAAAGCCTTATACACCATATCGCTATCTAGATGGCAGCCCTTACCAGTATTTATTTGAACCACAGGTATTTTTAATGCATCAATACGATCCGCATCGTGTGAAGTTTGTTGATCTCCTTCAATAACGCTAAACTCCACTTCATTTTTTAGAGCTCTTAGAGTAGCCTCTAATAAAGTAGTTTTACCTGACCCTGGTGAACTAACTAAATTAAAAGCGGTTATATTTTTTGCTTCAAAAAATCCTCTGTTCCGTTGAGCAAGTAAATCATTAACACTTAAAATATCTTGCTCAATTTCAAGTATGGTTTTTTCATGAGAATGGAGGTGTTCATGGTCATGATCATGTGAATGACTATGACCATGTTCGTGTGAATGATCATGGTGGTGATGGTCTTCCTTTTCCCCAAGTTTTAATATTTTAACTCCTCCTCCTGCTTCTCCACAACCACAAGTACTGCACATATTATAATTTTTATTATGAAACTTCGAGGGCTTTCACTCTCAATTCTTTTCCAGAAATCACATCCTTAAAATACCCCTTACAAATAGGGCAGCTATCAAATAAATGTTCAATGGGGTATAATTGCCCACATTCTAGACACTTTGCTTTTGCTTTCACAAAATCTACTTCGTAATTGGCTTTTTCCAAAGCTGTATATTTAACTGCCATTGGCCAAACAAAATCTAGAGAGTCCAACTCAACACCAGATAAAGCACCAATTTCAAGTTCTATTCGATCCACTTTTTGAGCATTTGCCTTTTTTCTTTCATCTTCGGCAATTTTCACAATACCAAGTGCTATCGACAACTCATGCATGTTCTACCTAATTTATTTGTGGGCTTTTTTTTCTAAAATATCGATAACTAAATATAGCCACTGCCAATACCACTATGCCAGAAATAAGATGGGCAGGAGAAGTTAAATAATGCCAAAAGTTAATACCATCAAAAGTACCATGACCCACATGAGCCAAAACAAATGTTGGAGATAATATTACAAAAAATACAAGAAGGGAAAGAGTCCGTGTTCGCATGGTCGTAAAATTTTAAGATCAATTAATAATTGAAACAATTTAATAATTTTTTTTATTAGAAAAGCTGATATATATCATAATAATTTACTATAGAATATTGTAAATTATGGTAGAAATGCCACACTATTATTTAGAATTTTTATAAATAATCAACTTTTTATATCGTTAAATATTTATTAATAGAACTCTTCTTACTATGAATGCCGCCAAAAACAAACAAGACACCTATTATGAGAGCATCATAAAAAATGGTTTCTCTCGAAGGGATTTTATGACATTCACTGCTTTTATGGCAGCTTACATGGGGTATGAAACATCGTCCATTGCTCAAATTGCAAATGCGCTTAAAACTACCCCACGTTTACCAATTATTTGGGAACACTATCAGGAATGTACTTGTTGTAGCGAATCGTTTATCCGTACGGATCACCCGATAGCAGCCAACATTATTCTGGACAAAGTATCGCTTGACTATACACTTACCTTAATGGCTGCTTCCGGGCATCAAGCAGAAGCAGCTAAAAAAGCGACTATGGAGAAATATAAAGGTGAGTATATATTATGTGTAGAAGGCTCTGTGCCTTTAGGTGAAGAGGGGGTGTTCTGTTGTATTGCGGGCAAAACAGCACTTGAGCAATTAAAAGAAGCTGCAGCAGGTGCAAAAGCCATTATAGCATGGGGTAGTTGTGCCTCTAATGGTTGTGTTCAATCGTCCAAACCTAATCCTACCAATGCAACTCCTATTCATAAAATTATTACCGACAAACCAATCATACGAGTTCCGGGTTGTCCCCCTATAGGAGAAGTAATGGCTGGCGTAATTGTGCATGTAATTGCCTTTGGCAAACTTCCTGAGTTAGATCGTCAAGGAAGACCAAAAGCATTTTACGCCAAACGTGTACACGACAGTTGCTACCGAAGACCCTACTTTGATGCTGGTTTATTTGTAGAAGAATTTGACGATGAAAATGCTAAAAAGGGTTACTGCCTATATAAAGTAGGTTGCAAAGGACCTGTAACCTACAATTCATGTGGAACTATGAAATGGAATAACGGAGTAAGTTACCCTATTCAGTCAGGGCATGGTTGCTTCGGTTGCAGCGAAGACAATTTCTGGGACAACGGTCCTATTTACGAACGCTTAACCAACGTGCCAGGTTTTGGTATTGAAGCCAATGCCGATAAAGTAGGTATGGTAGCTGCTGGTGTTGTGGCAGGAGCAGCCGTAGGTCATGCTATTGCCTCTAAGATGTCTAAAAGGAAAGAATTGAAGGAACGAATTGTTTCCGGCAAAGACTTAGAAAAGCAAGTTGAATAAGTCCAGTAATAACCTTAAAATTTTTAAAAATGTCTGAAAGAATAGTAGTTGATCCTATCACACGAATTGAAGGACACTTAAGAATAGAAGCAGAAATTAAAGACGGAGTTATTGTAGATGCATTTAGTTCATCTACGATGGTACGTGGTATAGAAGAAATAGTAAAAGGGAGAGACCCGCGTGATGTGTGGGCCTTTGTACAGCGAACTTGTGGTGTATGCACTACTGTACATGCCCTCACTTCAGTAAGAACTGTTGAAGATGCTCTGGGAATTGTAATTCCACCCAATGCTGAAATGGTTCGAAACATAATGGAAGGAACATTATACATGCACGACCATGTGATACATTTCTACCATTTACATGCTCTCGACTGGGTAGATGTGGTATCAGTGCTTAGTGCAGACTCAGCTGAAACCTCTCGTATTGCACAAAGTATTTCTAATTGGCCTAAAAGCTCAGTAGGTTACTTCTCCGATGTTCAAAAACGAATCAAACGATTTGTAGATAGTGGACAACTTGGAATATTTGCCAACGGATACTGGGGTCACAAACAAATGAAACTTCCTGCTGAAATAAACCTTTTAGCAGTTGCTCATTATCTTGAAGCACTCGAATGGCAAAAAGAAATAGTAAAAGTACATACCATTTTTGGAGGCAAAAATCCACATCCCAATTATTTAGTAGGTGGTATGGCTTGTGCTGTAAATACAGATGATCCAGGTGGAATTAATGCCGAACGATTGGCGTATGTAGGACAATTGATTCAAGAAGGCAAAAACTTTGTTGAACAAGTGTACTTACCTGACCTGATGGCCATAGCCTCCTACTACAAAGATTGGGGTGTCATTGGTAAAGGATTTGGCAACTATATGTCCTATGGCGATTTCCCAACCAATGGATACAACAGCACAGATCCTTCAAGTTTTAAATTCCCTAGTGGGGTTATTAAAGACTTTGATATCTCAAAAATTTACCCAGTAGACCATAAAGATAGCACCGAGATTGTGGAATTTGTAAATAAATCGTGGTACGAATATGCAGGTGGTGATGGAGCTTCACTACATCCATGGGATGGTGAAACCAGCATTAAATATTCTGGATCTAAACCTCCTTATGATCATTTGGATGTAGATCAAAAATATAGCTTCGTAAAAACTCCACGATGGAAAGGTCAACCAATGGAAGTGGGGCCATTAGCACGCGTACTTATTGGATATGCGCATGGTAGAGAAGAGTTTAAAGAAATAGTAGACAGTGCTTTAAGTACTTTAGATGTGCCTGTTACAGCCTTATTCTCTACATTAGGAAGAACTGCCGCCCGTGGTTTAGAAACACAATTAGTAGCCAATTGGACGGTAGAGTTTTATAACACCTTAATGACCAACATTAAAAACGGTGATCAGCGCATGGCTAACTCTGAACTAAGAGACCCCGCTACTTGGCCTAAGGAAACCAAAGGCGTAGGTTATATGGAAGCCCCACGTGGTGCCTTGGCACATTGGATTGTTATAAAAGATGGCAAAACAGCTAATTATCAGCAAGTGGTACCTTCTACTTGGAACGCATCTCCACGTGATCCTAATGGGGTAAGGTCGGCTTATGAAGCGACCTTAATTGGCACTCCAGTAGCTGATCCTGAGCAACCCTTGGAGATCATACGAACCATACATTCGTTTGACCCATGTCTTGCCTGCGCTGTTCATTTATATGATGAACACGGAAAGCATATTTCGCAAGTACAGAATACAACAACCTGTAATGTTTAAACTAAAGCTGTAATAATGACTACCATATCTCATGATTTTAAAAGAGTATTTGTATGGGAAGCACCTGTCCGATTATTTCATTGGATTAACGTACTTGCCATACTTACACTTGCAGCCACAGGAATAATTATTGGGAATCCCCCTGCAATTATGTCGGGAGCTGAAGCTACCAATCAGTATTGGTTTGGAATAAACCGGTATATACACTTTATATCAGCTTATATTTTAACTTTTAATATGCTTTATCGTATGTTTTGGAGCTATATGGGAAATAAATATGCCAATTGGAAACAATTTTTTCCATATAACAAAAAGGGAATAAAAAACACATTGTTTGTATTAAAACACCATGTTTTATTACAAAATGAAAAGGTATATGATTTTAGAAAAAATATTATTGGTCATAATCCTATTGCAGCTATAAGTTACTCGTTACTTTTTATTCTGATGCTCATTCAAATTTTTACAGGATTTGGCCTTTACGCAGATAATTCTACTTGGTTTTTTCCTAAATTATTTGCCTGGGTACCATCATTCCTAGGAGGAGATATGAATACACGACTAATCCACCATATAACCACTTGGGGATTTATAATATTTACGATAATTCATGTTTACCTTGCCATGTGGCACGATTGGCTAGAAGGAAGAGGTGAAATATCTTCTATGTTCGGGGGGTATAAGTTTATTAGAAAAGAACGACTAAAAAAAGAAGAGGAAAAGAATGATTGATTCGAAAACCATAGATATTGGTATCAATGTGTTCAACGCAGAAACGTTGGTGATGGGAGTTGGCAATTTTCTAATGGGAGATGAGGGCATTGGAGTTCATATTGCGCAAGCAATGGAAAAAATGAAACTCCCTCCCTATCTCAATGCATTAGATGGTGGTACGGGTGGCTTTTTTCTAATGGGTTATTTTGATGAATACTCACACGTAATTTTCGTTGACGCTACTATGGATGGACAACCTGCAGGTACGGTAACACTTACAGAACCTAAGTTTGCTTCCGATTTTCCAAGTGCTTTAAGTGTACATGATGTGGGCTTAAAGGATATGATTGAAACTTTATACTTTATGGGTGATGTTCCCAAAATGTATTTAATAACCATTTCTATTAAAGAAATGATTCCGATGTATGTTGGGTTAAGCCCTGAAGTTGAAAGTAGTATTCCTGAAGTAATTGATAAAATTTTAAAACTAGCTACAGAAATTCATAAGTGGCATAACAAATAAACCACAATACTGTCATTCCTACTAAGGCAGAAATCTCAATATTATAGTTATTATAAAAAGAGATTTCTGCCTTAGTAGGAATGAAGTGCTTTCAGAAAAATTTACTTCTTTAAATAATTTATTTCCCTCCACTTTTATGAACACCTACCATATTCACATTAAAGGAGTTGTTCAGGGGGTTGGCTTTCGGCCATTTATATTTAAACTAGCTACCAGTTTTAAGCTCAAAGGTTGGATCAATAATGGTCTTGATGGAATTCACGTAGAATTCAATTCCAATGAAAAGCAAGCGCAAGAATTTTACAAGGAAATTATTGAAAAGGCACCTTCTAACGCACGCCTCTATAGCCATAGCCTTACACAAAAAAACCATGTAGTTTTTAATTCACTAAAAATCATTAAAAGTGAGGAAATAGGTGAGCCAGATATTCCACTAACACCCGATTTCGCTTTATGCCCTACTTGCAAGAAGGAATTATCTTCTCCCAAAAACCGAAGATTTCAATATCCTTTTATTACTTGCACTTATTGTGGCCCACGATATTCCATTGCTCAAAATCTTCCCTACGACAGGTACACCACAACTATGCACCCCTTTACAATGTGTCATCAGTGTCAGATTGAATATGATGATCCACTGGACAGGCGTTATTATTCACAGACTAATTCATGCCAAACATGTGGAATAACTCTTGAGTTTATCGATTTTTCCACAAGCGAAAAGGGTTATGCTTCACTTAATTACAATCAAACGATTGAGTTAGCAGTTGACTATATTAAGAGAGGAAATATCCTAGCAGTTAAGGGCATTGGTGGTTACTTATTAGTGTGTGATGCAGCTAATCCTCAAGCCATTGAAAAACTCAGAAAACGTAAGCATCGTCCAACAAAACCTTTTGCGGTAATGTACCCAACCATTGAACAACTTCAAAATGAGTTTAAAATAAACAAAGAGGAAGAAGAAGCACTAACCAGCGAAGTGGCATTTATCGTTTTGTTACAAAAGAAAGAAGGAAAAAGACCATCCATAAATGTTGATCTCATTGCACCAGGACTAATAAAAATAGGTTGTATGATTCCCTATGCCCCTTTGTTTCAATTAATTCTTGATGGATTTGGAAAACCGATAATTGCTACAAGCGGTAACATAAGTGGTTCACCCATTATATATGAAGATGAAGCAGCTAAAGAAGAACTGCAATTTATTGCAGATGGTATTTTAATGCACAACCGTAAAACTGTTGTTCCACAGGACGACTCCGTAATTTCATTCACTTCCCAACACAACCATCGCATAATTCACCGTAGATCACGAGGGCTAGCTCCTACTTATACTGATTCAAATTTTGAGCACACAAATTCAACCATTTTGGCCACTGGTTCTCAAATGAAAAGTTCCTTTTCAATGCTAACAAAAAACCGCATATATATTAGTCAATACCTTGGCGATATGGATAGTTTCTTAACTCAAAATGCATATTATCATACTTTTAATCATTTGGAATCCATTCTTTCCTGCCAACCTAATGTTATTATAACTGATAAACACCCCAATTATTTTACCACAGAATGGGGGCAGAGAAAGGCACAAGAGTTAAACATTCCAATTTATCAGATACAACATCATCAAGCTCATTTTGCAGCGGTATTAACTGAGAACAACCTCCTAGAATCTCTAGAATCTATTTTGGGCGTAATATGGGATGGTACAGGTATGGGTAACGATCAACAAATTTGGGGCGGAGAGTTTTTTTTGTTCCAAAACAAACAGTTTGAAAGAAAGGAACACATAGGCTACTTCCCCTTTATTTTGGGTGATAAAATGCCCAAAGAACCCAGAATATCGGCCTTGTGTATTTGCAATTCTATAGTGGGGTTTAAAGAAATGCTAAAACAAAAATTCACAAGTCAAGAATGGAATCTTTATAAAAAAATACTCAGTAATGATAATCATTCCTTAACTACCTCAAGCATGGGCAGGCTGTTCGATGCTGTGGCTTCTCTCTTATTAAATATTAATAAAATAAGTTATGAAGGAGAAGCAGCAATTCAATTAGAGAACTTAGCCAAAGGTTATAAAAAATCTAACCAACCTAATTTTGAATACTCCTATTTCAGGAATAAAAATGAGTTACCTTCAAACAAAGCTACATACATAATAGAGGCAATTCTATCGGATCTAAAAAAAGGTGTAAGAACTGACAAAATCGCTTATTCTTTTCATATTTCTTTAGTAGATTTGGTAAGGATGGTTGCCACTAAAAACGCATTTACCAACATTGCTTTTAGTGGAGGGGTTTTTGAAAATGAATTATTAACAGATATGATGATATCATTGCTTCAATCTGATTTTAAATTGTTTTTTCATAAGCAATTATCGCCAAACGATGAGAATATATCGCTGGGTCAACTCGCAATTTACATGCTTTTAAAGGAATAATTAAGAACATGAAATACCTAACAGAATATAGAGATGCCGAGGAAGTCAATAAACATATCAACCTTATAAAAAAGACTGTAACAAAAAACTGGAGCATCATGGAGGTATGTGGTGGACAAACTCACGCTTTGGTTAAAAATGGTATTATTGATATGTTACCAGAAGAAATTACCATGATACATGGTCCAGGTTGTCCAGTATGTGTTACACCCTTACACCTAATTGATAAAGCGGTATATCTGGCTCAGCAAGATAATATGATCCTATGCTCCTATGGAGATATGCTTAGAGTACCAGGATCTGAGAAAAGCATGTTACAAGCGAAAGCGGAAGGAGCAGATGTTAGGATTTTATATTCGCCACTTGAAGCTCTCAATATTGCCAAAGAAAACCCTGATAAAGAGGTGGTATTTTTTGCTGTTGGCTTTGAAACTACAGCTCCAGCAAATGCATTATCAGTTATTCAAGCCTATAATGCTGGAATAAAAAATTATTCTATTTTACCTTCACATGTGTTGGTGCCGCCAGCTATTGAAGCAGTACTGGAAGATGTAGATAGCCATATTGATGGGTTTTTAGCTGCGGGCCATGTGTGTACCATTATGGGTAATTTTGAGTATTACCCGCTGGTAGAAAAGTATAAAGTACCAATTGTAGTAACTGGTTTTGAACCCTTAGATATTGTACAAGGGATATTGATGGTGGTAAAGCAGTTAGAACAGGGCAAAACTGAAGTTGAAAACCAATACGCCAGAATTGTAAAGGAAGAAGGAAATTTGCAAGCTCAAGCTACAATTTTTGAGGTATTTGAAGTTACAGACAGGTTATGGAGAGGAATGGAAATTATACCGATGAGCGGTTATGGTGTGAAAGAAAAATATGCAAATTTTGATGCTACCAAAAAATTTAATATTTCCATTCATGAAGTTGAAGAAAACGAGGAATGTATAGCTGGTGAAATAATGAAAGGAATAAAAAAACCAGGAGAATGCCTACATTTTGGAAAAAAATGTACCCCAACCTTTCCACTTGGAGCACCTATGGTTAGTTCAGAAGGAGTCTGTGCAGCATATTTTCACTATTCAGTTTTAGCAATGTGAAAGTTTTGTTCCTTACATCCTCGTTTAATGGAATGGCGCAACGCTTATGGATTGAACTGGATAGGCTCAATCATCAAGTTTATGTGCAAATTGCAACTTCGACTCATGCTATGATTGAAAGTGTGCAAAATTTTAGTCCACAATTAATAATTGCACCTTTTTTAACTGTAAAAATTCCAGAAATAATCTGGAAAAAATATACTTGTCTTATTGTTCATCCCGGTATAAAAGGAGATCGGGGGGCATCATCTTTAGATTGGGCAATTTTAAATCAAGAGCAAACTTGGGGCGTCACTATTTTGCAAGCAGTTGATAAAATGGATGCTGGATTCATTTGGGCTTCTTCCGAATTTAAAATGAGATTAGTAAGTAAAGGAGAGTTGTACCGGAATGAAGTTACGCAGGCAGCAGTTAAAGGAGTGATAGAGTCGTTAATAAATCTGGAAACTTCCAATTTTAAACCAGAGGCTTTAACGTACCCAAATCATTCTATAAAAGGTAAGTGGAACAATAAAACTACTCAAGAAGATTATCGCTTTTCTTGGCATGATAACACAGACGAGATCATTAGAAAAATTAGAGCTGCTGATAGCTCCCCTGGAGTGCTGATAAAGATATTTGGTAAAAAATTCTACTGCTATGGTGCTCATTTTGAATCTCAGCTTAAAGGAAAACCAGGAGAAAATCTTGTACTTAGAAATGATGCCATTTGTATTGCTACTCTAGATGCAGCTATTTGGATAACTCATTTAAAACCTATTATACAAGAAGGCATTAAGCTACCCTCAGCTATTGCACTGGGTGATTTAGCCAAACCAATTCCAGAATCGAAATTAAGTGCTTTTGAACATGCAGAAGGAAGCACATGGCAGGAAATTCGTTTTGAACAGGATCATAAGGTGGGCTATATATACTTCGATTTTTATAATGGTGCCATGAGTGAAAATCAATGCCATAGGTTAAAATCAACCTTTGTTGAAGCAAAGAAAAAAGTAAAATTGATTGTATTGATGGGAGGTAGAGACGTTTGGTCTAACGGAATTCACCTTAACCTAATAGAACACGCAGAAAATTCAGCTGATGAATCTTGGAAGAACATTAATGCACTTAATGATTTAATCAAGGAAATTATTCTTTCAACTAACCACTATATCATTTGTGCCCTGCAAGGAAATGCTGGAGCCGGAGGGGTCTCTTTAGCGTTATCTGGCGATAAGGTAGTGGCTAGAGATGGGGTTGTATTAAATCCGCATACCAAAAATATGGGTTTATTTGGTTCAGAATACTGGACTTATTTATTACCTAACCGTATTGGTATATCAAAAGCCAATAAATTTACCGAGGAGTGTTTACCTTGGGGTGTATCAGTAGCAAAAGAAATTGGCCTGATAGATGACTACCATGGACAAACCAATGGCGAGTTTCTAGATTTTGTTAAAAAACAAGCCAATAATATTATTGAATTACCCTATTTTGATAAACTGATACAAGCAAAGCAGGTTAAACGTAGAAAAGACGAAATGAATAGGCCGTTAGAACAATATAGGGAAGATGAACTTATAAAGATGAAAGCAAATTTTTATGATAATGATATGGATTATCATAACAAACGGCATTGTTTTGTACACAAAATATTCAATGAAAATTCAACTGAAATGGCAGATTTGTATAGTAGCAGAAGAACGATTTACAGGAAAAGAAAATGGGAATCCATAAAATATTCTGAAAACAGATGAGCTTCAAAAAATCAATAAAAATGCAATGCCCTATGCCTCAGCTAGATTTTGATATAATCACGTTAGGTCATGGTGGTGGTGGGCTACTCACAAATAATTTACTTGATAAGGCCATTTTTGAATTATTTGATAATGAAAAACTACAGACTCGTCATGATGGCGCAGTACTTAGTTTTAAAAACAAAGTAGCTCTTTCTACCGACAGTTTTGTTATATCACCTATATTCTTTCCTGGAGGAAATATTGGCGAGCTTGCTGTTAATGGTACTGTAAATGATGTGGCTATGTGCGGAGCCCAACCCAAATACATATCATTGGCTCTGATAATTGAAGAAGGTCTACCTGTAACTGAACTTTGGGATATTTTAGTACAAGTTAAAGCCACTGCAGATAAAGCTGGAGTACTTGTAGTTACTGGTGACACTAAAGTGGTAGAAAGTGGTAAAGGAGACAAAATATTTATTAATACTACCGGTATTGGCGAAATGCACTCTAAAGCAGAAATCAGTACCCACAACATTAAAGAAGGAGATAAAATTATTATAAGTGGCAATGTAGCCACGCATGGTATAGCCATTATGTCGGTCCGCAAAGGGTTGGAGTTTGAGACTACCATTGAAAGCGATACATGCAACTTGAATCATACGATTGTGGAATTGCTGGATGAATTTGGAACGGATATTCATCTAATGCGAGATCCTACCAGAGGAGGTGTAGCCTCCACCTTTAATGAAATTGCCAGAGACATTAAGATGGGAATTAACATACATCAAAGTAATATTCCTATAGATTCGAGGGTCGATAGTGCTTGCGAAATTTTAGGGCTAGACCCACTTTATGTGGCCAATGAAGGTATTTTCATTGCCTTTATTGAAGCCTCCAAAGCAGATGACTTTGTACGTAAATTGAATACGCTCGAATATGGAAGCGAAGCAGCAATAATTGGCGAAGTTGTAAATGAGCACCCTGCAAAGGTGGTGCTAACGAGCAATATTGGCGGAAAACGTGTAGTTAACATGCAGGTGGGTGAACAGCTCCCTCGTATTTGTTAATGATCACACAGAGCGAAATAAAGTGATGAGAAGTATCTTCTCAATAGTAAAATCCAATAGTGAAATTCTTTGTGAATAATGGGTCTTTTTTTCCTGTTTTTGACACTTGTTTAAGGAAGGCTACATAGATTAAATATTAGAGAACATCAACGACATTTTATCCAAACTTTCATTAGAGCCTACCATAGTTACCCAGTCACCTCTTCTAAGTCGGGTATATCCGTGTGATATAATCATTTGTCCTTTTCGTTTTATAGACAATATTATAATGTCGGAAGGTAATCTTAAATCGCGAAGAGCAAGTCCGAATAAATTGGGGCTGAGTACTTCCAGATCAATAGTATCCTGATCTTTTTCCATACCTAATAGTAAAGAAGTGGCCTGTGGAGAACGCACAAAATGGTCGAGTAAACCTACGATAGCGGTAGATGGATTTACCACTAACACCCCTAAATCTATAAATTTTTTCATGTTGTAGTGGCTATTCAACCTTACTACCATATTCTGTGTTCCTATAGTTTCATAAACTAACTGGCAAACTCTTAAGCTCTCTTCATCAGGAAGCATAAATACCATGCTTTCAGATTTATAAGCTTCTATTTCATTGAGTGTATCAATAGTTATTTCTTCGGTATAATGTATTGACAAATCACTATATTCTTCTGTATTTACATCTTTATTAATTGTAACTATTTTTGTAACCCATCCATGTTCATTCAATTGCCTGGCAAGTGCAACTGATTGGCTTTCCATTCCAAAAATTATTGCATCTTGTACACCATCAAACTCTTGTGAATCCGCCCTATTATGATTTTCTTTAACTTTATAAATGGCCCATTTAAATAATGGAGGACCTACTATTTGGTTAATAACAATTACTCCAATTACTAAAGTAGCAAATGAAGTACCCCATTCGGGATACATTTTTTCTACAATAGTGGCAAGCCCCATCCCTACACCTGCTTGTGTTACATAAGGCATCCAGCTTATCCGTTTTATTTCTGGAGGATCTCCTGCCAAAGTGCTGCCAATATAAGCTCCTATCATAATCGTAATTAATCGAATTACGAAAAGAGCAATAGCTACTAAACCTACTTTATATAGGATGTCTAACGACAACGATGCTCCAGCAAGTGTAAAAAAAGCTATATATATTGTTGGTCCAATATCATCGAGTATTTTAATAAATTCATAACGGAAACGAGTATAATTACTTACCCAAAAGCTACCAATGATACATATTAACAAAGGTTCGATATGAAATTCTTTTCCAAATTGAACAAACACCCAATCTTTTAATAAATATCCAAACAGATAAACGCTATATCCTAGAGCTATAATATATACTGTTTTAGCAATCTTATGTATTCTGAAATAAAGGATGTAATACAAAAATTTACCAACTAAAAGACCTAATAAGAATGAGATAGCTAGTTCGCTGAAAAGTTTGAGGATAAACCCAATATCTAGAGGCTGACCTTTGATTAGAGCATCGGAAAAATTGATGCATATCGCAAATAAAATGATTACCAAGAAGTCTTTAAGGACTGTTACTCCCAGTGTTGTTTGAGTAAAAGGACCTCTGGCTCTTACTTCATTAATTATTGCTATTGCTGAAGCAGGTGAACGAGCAACAAAAATTGTTCCCATTAATATTGATACCGCTATTCTTCGAGCTGTATCCATATCTTGCATAAATGGAATGAAATCTGCCAAAAAATACACGGCTATTCCACTTAACAAAAAAGTAATCACTAATTGACCAAAAGTCATCCATTTAATACTCTTGAGCTCGTTACGCATATCTTTTAAATACAACTCGGCACTAGCAGCGAAGGCTATAAAAGCTAAGGCTATATCATTAATAAATCTTAAATCTAACGTGCTAGTTGTAGGAATTAGATTAAGAACAAATGGTCCACATATCATTCCCGTTATTAATAAACCGGTAATTAAAGGGAGTTTAATTTTTTTGAAGTATTGTGCTAAGTGATTAGCAGAAATAGTAACTACTACAAATCCTGCAAAAAGTAAAATCAACTGTTGATAATCGGCCATACAATAATAGTTCTCGGTTTTTTTACCGCTAATTTGAAAAATAATGAATTTAATCCTCATTTTGTAAATTGGGAAGAGATTTTTAGAGAAAAACATTTGAGATGGCTTATTTAATAAGGTTTAACTGGAGTATTATTTTATTGCTAACAATAGCAGCATGTTATCAAATTAAACCTCAGAATGAGAACTCTACACCAGTAAAGCATACTATTTGGAATATGCTACTTCAACAACATGTAGATAGTCTTGGTTTTGTGAACTATAAAGGGTTTATAAATGATAGCATACAGTTAGATACTTATTTGGAAATATTATCTGAAAATGCTCCCAATGATAGGTGGTCAACAAATGAACAGCTTACTTACTGGATTAACCTTTATAATGCATATACAATTAAGTTGATCATTAAGCATTATCCATTAAAAAGCATAAAAGACATAGGTGCTAGTATTCAAATTCCATTATTAAATACACCTTGGCAAATTGAATTTATAGAAATAGGAAATAAATATTACAGTCTTGATGATGTTGAACACAACATTATTCGAGAAAATTTTAAAGAACCTCTAATTCATTTTGCTTTAGTTTGTGCAGCACGCTCTTGCCCTAAACTGAGAAATGAAGCTTATCAAGGAGAAACATTAGAGGTACAACTTACTGATCAGTTTATTAATTTTTTGAGTGATACATCAAAAAATGTGGTATCAAAAAAACATATTGAAGTATCTAAAATATTTTGGTGGTTTAAAGATGATTTTACAAAAAAAACTTCATTGATTGAATATTTAAACCAATATGCACCTATAGAAATTGATGTAGATGCCCAAATTGAATATAAGGATTATAATTGGGAGCTAAACGAAAAGTAAACAACATTAGGATTACAGAAACATTTTTAACTAAAAGCAAAGAAAATTAGCCATGTAAGTACAAATAGTGGAATTAAAAATGGTATGGAAAATCGAATAATGTAACCAAAGAAAGAAGGCATCTTTATTCCAACCCCTTCAGCTATAGATTTTACCATAAAATTTGGCCCATTGCCTATGTAGGTAAATGCACCAAAGAATACAGCTGCAATTGAAATTGATTTAAGATAGAGGATAGAATTTTCAAATACTCCACCTTGCGCATAACTAGCTACTTCACCTATATTATTAATATTACCTCCTTGTGAGGCCATAGCAGCAGTTACAAAATTTAAGTAGGTGGGGGCATTATCTAAAAACCCAGAAAGAATCCCTGTGCCCCAGTAGAGCGTATTATGGCTTATCATTTTAATTCCTTCAGGTGAAGAAGCAAAATTACTTACCAGCTCTAATGCAGGCATCATTGTACCAAAAATTCCTATAAAGATAAACGCAACCTCTCTAATTGGTTCAAAACTAAATTCATTTCCATTAATTGCTTCTTTACTTGCTGTTTTATAAGATAAATAAGCAACACTAAGCATAATAATTTCTCTAATAAAAGAAAATTTTTGACCATCATAGTTAATGGCAGGCACCCACTCTATAACATTTGGATCTAAAAAAACAGAACCGATTACAAGAGCTAGCCAGATAAAATTTCTTGTTCCGGTGATCTTAATTTTATTGGTATGCTCAGGAGAAACTTCCAGCTCTTCTAAATTTAATTTTTTATTAAAACGGATATCCGTCCAATAAAATAGTCCAGAAAGCAGTAGTATGCCAAATACCCATGCACCAAAATTATGAGATAGCGTCCAAAAAAATGGAACACCTTTCAAAAATCCCAAAAACAATGGAGGATCCCCTATAGGTGTTAAAGAACCGCCCACATTGCTAACAATAAAAATAAAAAATATAATATGATACGGTTTTATCCTCCCTTTGTTTAATCGAATATATGGACGAATGAGTAGCATAGAAGCACCAGTAGTACCTATAAAGTTGGCTGATATAGCTCCAATGATTAATATTATTACATTAAGTAATGGAGATGCTTTTCGATCTATACTAATCATTATTCCTCCAGAAGCAACAAAAAGACCTGTAAGCAAAGCAATAAACTGAATATATTCAGCCATAGCATGAATGGGGCCATGTGTATTATGTAAACCAAACAGATAGTAGGTTACAACTATACTTGCCAAAACAACCGCAACAATAGGGTAGCTTTTATGCCAAAAATGCTCATAGAATAAAGGCCCTGTCGCTATCATTAAGAGTAATAACACGAACGGGATTACTGCCCACCCAGGAATTTCATGATGTTCAGCGACATTAGCATCACTACTCATTTCAATTGATGTAGCAATTACTTCTGTGTTATTAGAGATATTTAAATCAAACGCCTCTGCTGAAGCAGTTGAAATAAATACAAAAAATACGAAAAGATATATGAGTTTTTTCACAAGGTGGAAATGATTAAAGCGCGTAAAAATAAACCAAAGAGAGACCTGATGCAAACAGTAGCTTCAATAATTTATTAATCTATTGAATTTGAGTGATTAGTACCGTTTTTTGCTAAATGTATAACTACATAAATCACGGAAACACATAAATAAGGCAAACAATTTTGACTTATTTATGTGTTTTACTTTGAGATAAAGGGTACATAAGTCAAGAATTGCAATTAGAATTATTTGAAACCGCTAACATCAAACTTGAAGGAAGTTCCAATTAGCAAGAATCAAAACAACTACAAAAAGTAACCTTATGTTTTCAGAAAGACACAAAAAAGAATTGAGACTCTATTCTCTCAACTCTGATATCAATTTATCAACAAGTTTGACTTCAATAGAAATATCAATAACTTAAAAATTCAAATAGTATAGAAGTGCACCACGAGTTAAACAAATCAAATAATTTAGCAACAGTTCATGTGAAAATCCAAAGAACCGCTACTTTTGTAGAGCAAAAACTGGAACAATGAATAAGGCAGATAAACAGATAGGTTATTGGTTATTGATAGGGGCATTTTTAGTAGTGGCTATGGTGGTGCTTGGTGGTTACACACGCCTCTCTCACTCTGGACTATCAATGGTAACATGGAAACCTGTTACAGGAGTTGTTCCTCCCCTCAATCAGGTTCAATGGGAAGAGGAGTTTACCAAATACAAAACATCTCCAGAATACCAAAAGCGAAATTACAATTTCACGGTTGAAGAGTTCAAAACTATTTATTGGCCCGAATTTTCACACCGATTATTGGGACGTATTATTGGTATGGTATTTCTGATACCATTTCTTTATTTTTTGTTTAGTGGTAAACTTAAAAACAAAAAGCTTCTCTTAAATTTAATAGTTATCTTCTTATTAGGCGGGCTACAAGGTTTTGTTGGTTGGTATATGGTGAAAAGTGGACTCGTTGATATACCTAGTGTTAGTCATTATCGTTTAGCAATTCATTTCATAATGGCATTAACACTTTTTGTCTATATATTATGGACAGCACTATATGTTCTATACCCGAAAAAGGAAAACACTAAAAGCAATACAATTAGAAAATCTCTCAATATCCTGTTAGGATTTGTTGTAATACAATTGATCTATGGAGCTTTTGTTGCTGGTTTAAAAGCAGGAATGTTCTATCCAACCTTTCCTAAAATGGGGTCAGAATGGCTGCCAAAAAGTATTGGAATGGCATTTGATACGTATGGATTAAAAGGCTTTACAGAGTTTCCTGCTTTGGTACAGTTTATACACCGATGGATGGCAGCAATTATTGTTGCTCTTGTTGGGTGGATATTTTATAAAGGGAAAAAGAGTGATTTATCTGTAGTACAAAGTCAAAGCTTATTAGCGATGCTAATTGTTGTATTGATACAATTCTTATTAGGTGTATTTACACTTCTTTATTTAGTGCCTATCAGTCTTGGTGTATTACATCAGTTAGGTTCAGTAGCTCTCTTAACAACAATAATTGTAGCTATGTATAATTTCAGAAAAGTTGCTTTGGTTATTGAACCTTCTTAGTAATTAAAATTATTTTTTTACCATTCATATCCGTAGTAGCAAATAAGTAAATGTTTCCACCATCTTTAAACTTTGTCTTATTACGAATTTGTTGAACTGATTCTGGAAAATTTCGACAAGTAATATTTGCTTTCTTGTCTGGAAGTAGTTTTATCAACTCTTTTTTATCATATTTCAACGTTTGTTCGATTTCAAATATTCTTCCGGGGAAATCTGTGAGTAGCTTTTCAGAAGTATATAAATGAGAATTGGGATGAATTTTATTTAATTTAAAACGATGAGAAATTACCTTAAAAGCACCAGCTTTCATTAATGCTACATTAGGTTCATACAGATATTTTTGAGACAATGCAAAGGTTGCCTCCATTTGTTCTTCTTCAAAGAGCAAATATTCAAAACTATCCCAACCCTTCGTTTTCGTATAATTTGAACCAATGATTTTGGGTGAATCAGATGCATGTGATGACAGAACGAAAAGCAGTTCCTTACATTCATTTTCCACTGCTACAACATGAACCTCCTTCACGTTTCCCAACTCTTCTATACCTTTTTTTATATCAACTAAAGGAGAAGCCTTTATCATTACTTGTTTTGCTTTATTAAGTAATTTCCTCTTCAATTCAACAATATTTGGGGTACAATCAGAAAATAAAAATACTTTTTCTTGATTACTGCTCCTTCGAGAAGGATCAATGTAAAAGAAATCGTATTCAGCTCTTTCATTTGAGAGAAAATCT
>Ga0224506_10000558_pt1 | contig 30721 bp, 34 predicted proteins | sample SF_Jan12_sed_USG_2_FD_169108 | JGI IMG/M metagenome (GOLD analysis project Ga0224506, IMG submission 169108) | Sediment microbial communities from San Francisco Bay, California, United States - SF_Jan12_sed_USGS_8_1 | ecosystem: Environmental > Aquatic > Marine > Sediment | place: USA... | reverse complement strand
TTTAGAGCATATAACCGGATGCGCTAATGTAGCCGTAGTGGTAACAGGCCAGCACACTTGCATGCAGATGCGAGGTATTCGTAGTCAAGGTGAAATGATAGTCTCTGACTTGCGCGGTATTTTCTTAAGCCAGCCGCATGTACGAGACGAGTTATTCAATTTAATGCGTATCGGAGGATAACGTGAAAAATACTTACCCGATAGTAGAAATTTTTGGGCCTGTTGTACAGGGGGAGGGGGAGTTAGCCGGCTTGCCGACTATCTTCGTTCGACTGGGAGGATGCGATTATAGGTGTACACAATGCGACACCATGTACGCTGTTGATACTGCTAGATACAAGCATCAATGGCAAAAACTGACGGCTGCCGAAATCACCAATACCGTTTTAGCCTTGGCAGATAAAGGCATGGGACAAAATCGGCCCATTAACGTCACATTCTCCGGGGGCAATCCCGCTTTATTTGACTTGGTAGAGCTGATTGATACGCTCCGAGCAGCTCCAAGAAAATTTACCCTAAGCATGGAAACACAAGGTAGTGTGTATCCTGAATGGGCCGCGCTGCTCGACCATATTTGTGTTAGCCCTAAAGGCCCTAGTATGGGCTACGACATGAAAGCTATCAACTTAGATGTTTTAGGGCATTACTGTTCCCTATGGGAGCATGGTGTTGTTCCCGTGTATTTCAAATTCGTTATTGGGAACCGGGCTGACTTAGCCTTATACCTGAGCTTGGAGGATTTTTTAAGCGATGTTCCCATTTACTTTCAACCCGTCAACACACAGCTTTATAGTGAAGAAGTCGACTTGAACATCCTGCGACAGCAATACAGCGACTTGGTAGACCTCACTCTAAGCTCTGAGCTGTACCATGTAACCGTTTTGCCGCAACTTCACGTGTGGGCCTCAGGCTCCAACGGGAGGGGGATATGACACAAGTAGGCCAAAGCGCTACCTTGGATATGATCGTTGATGCCGACATTTCTATACCCTGGCTGATTAAAGCCTTTTTTAGGGAGGCTATTGCCGAAATTGGGTATAACGTTGTGGCTGAAGTCGATCACGAGTTTAACCCTGAAGGCTACAGTGCCGTATGGGTCATTGCTGAAAGCCATATTTCGGTTCACACATGGCCGGAGCATAAACAGATTTCTGTTGACGTATTTTCATGCGATCCAACCAAGTCGGCTGAAAACTTCGTCAATAAACTAATCGAATTATTTACGCCTGATTTTTTTAGTGTTACCTATCAAGGTCGGTATGTTCCCGACGAGACTACAGTAAGGAGGCTACTGTGATTAAGGCATTAGTTCTAAATTCTGGAGGGGTAGAGAGTGCTACGCTCTTGGCCCATGCCAAAAAAGATACAGACGTGGGGGAAATCGCTTCTCTCACGTTTGATTACGGCCAACGCAATTCGCAAGAGCTGACAGCGGCTAAGACATTGGCTGAGTACTATAGAGCTTCCTATAACTTAGCCAACCTGCCGCTTTTAACTTCCGAAAGTTCTTTAATGGGCGGAAAGTTGGATACCTACCAAAACGTTGATCAGTATTTTAGCATTTTCGACGCCAAAGAGGACATCACCAGCTCGGCACATGTGCCATTCCGAAACGGCATATTCCTGGCGTGGGCCGTCCACTATGCAGAGGTAGCAGGCTACGATGTTGTGTATGCCGGCCCAATGGGAGAATGGGATTACGATGGAGGCTATTGGGGCGACTATTTTCCCGATTGTTCACCTGAGTTTGCCGGGGCTTTTGGAGCCGCTGTCCGCATTGGAACCAAAAACAAGGTTCGGTTAGTCACACCGTTTGTCTGGACGCAAACCAAAGCCGATGTGATTAAGCTAGGTACAAAATTGGGCGTGCCTTGGGAATTGACGTTTTCCTGCTATAGCGACAACTTCATCCATTGTGGTGAGTGTGCGCCTTGCCTAACCCGAGCCTACGCTTTCCAAAAAGCAGAAATCGCCGACCCTACCTTATACATCAAGCAGCCTAACGTTCAAAGGGGGAACGAATGAAATACACAGAGCCGTATATAGTCAGTTTTCCGACTGGCAAATTCGCTTTTGACGCCAATACCCATTATCGCCCTATGCTTCAGCATGGTATCGAGATCACTCGGGAAATTGCCCGCCACGAGACTGCCATGGGACAGCACGTTATCATTTACGATACGACCTACTTGGGACGAGCCATTTATATAGATGGCAGCTTGCAATCGACACAAAAAGACAATTTCGCATACCGTGAGATGCTAACCCACGTACCGATGCAAATTCTTATCGCCTCTTATCGCTCCAATCCGTCCAACGTTCTGGTAATTGGAGGGGGCGACGGTGGTGTCGTGGCAGAAGTGCTGAAATACCCGTTCATAGAAGGTGTGGTCTGGCAAGACCTAGACGAGGAAGTAGTGAATATCTACAGCACTTACATGCCCGAACGTCAGGCCCTGCATGATAGCCGGGTGGATTTTGTGCAAGGGGACGCTACCCTAAACCTTAGGGTGCGGGATAATTCCATCGATCTTGTGCTGATTGACGGCGTAGACCCTGTTCAAGGGGCGAGCCTTTATAATTCCAGCTTCTACAATGAAGTTAAAAGGGTCATGACTTCTGACGCTATTCTGGCCACAATGACCGGAACTATATGGCCCGACGCTTACATGTATTCGCTGACTTCCGAGGCCATTGCCGACTGCTTTAACGACCAGGCTTACTATTGGGCCGTACAAGGCTCGTGTACACCTGGCACTATCGGCTTTCTTTTGGCGGGGTCTATCTACTTACCCGCTAAAGTTATTTTAGAGGATACCTACGTCCCTTTGGGGCTGAAGTATTACAACGCTCGCGTCCATAACGCGGCGTTCGCTATGCCCGATTGTTTTAAGAAAACTGAAACCTTAGTACCACCACAAAACGGAGGCTATAATGAGTAATTTTGTAACCGATTGTTTAGACAGTCCTGCTAGTCGCACTTTTAAGATTAAGCGAACCATCAAGGAAACCATCACCAAGACCGGCCAACTTGTGGCCATTCACGACTTAGAAGGTTATGGGCGCACTCTGTTCATCAACGGGGAGCGTCAATCGTCGGAAGCAGACGAGCGAGCTTACCATGAGTGTTTGGTTCATCCTGCCATGGTACGATCACCTATATTTTCTACGCCTCGAGTGGCTATCCTGGGAGGGGGCGAGGGTGCGGTATTAAGAGAAGTTATGAAGCACGACGTTGAAAGCGTGTTATGGCTCGATTATGACGAAGAGCTATGCGATCTGTGCTACCGCTATCTACCGCAGCATGCTGACCGGCAAGCTGAGTATCTGGCAATGCCGCATGTGGATTTCCGGCAAGGGGATGTTCTGACTTTTTTAGATGAACAAATCGCTGTTCAACAAGAAGAAGATGAACCAGGCCAATTTGAAGTGGTAATTTATGACATGCCAGAATACGATGAAAACACCATCGATCTTTACTGGCCTAAGGTGTTCGTCAAGCTTTCCGAAATTATCACCGATGACGGGGTGTTGGCGTTGCAAGCCGGCCCGGCACATCCTACCCGCTGCGAGGCCCTGTTACCCGTGATAGAGCATCTGCATACCGCCTTTGAACACGTACAGCTTCTTATCCTAGCTGAAACCAGCTGGGTCTTCGTTGTGGCCTCGCACATGTATCCTGATACGAACGAGCTACTCCAAAAAGAGCTTTTGAAACGTGACGACTTATTCTGGTATAACGCCGGCACCGATTCTCTGTTGGGCGTGGTTCCTACCTGGCTCGATAAGGCCATCAAGGTTAAAATGGGAGAAGAAGACTAATGAAAAAGCTTCACCTGATAGAGCAGGACAACGGGCTATTCATTAGCGACAACAAGCAGCATTTCCGGCCGTGGTGGGTGAACGGTATACGAGTGGAACGCTGTATCGAATACTTCCAGTCCGATTACCAATTCGTGGAATTTTGGCAGACCTCTAATCTCGGCATTCTTTTGGGGTTGAACGGCTGTATCCAGATGTGCGAACACGACGCTTTCGCCTATCACGAAATGGTAGTCCATGTGCCCATGCAGGTTCACCCAAGACCAAGACATGTCTTGATTGTAGGGGACGGGGATGGCGGGTCTGTATCTGAAGTCTGCAAGTACAAGAGTGTGGAGACCATTACATGGGTAGACATTGATAGGCAAGTAGTGGCCGCTTGTAGCTCATGGTACGCTTCCCAATTCCGCAATCACGATATGAGGGTGGAGTACTTGGATGAAAACGGGTACACTGTGCAGCTGCCAAGAAAATATGACGTCATTATTTGGGGCATAGACGATGATGTCACCCAAGAAGGGGATTTAGACACGTCTGCTTATAATCGGGTGGCGGACTTACTCGCTCCTGGCGGCATTGCTATCGCAAATGTAAACGACCCTTGGCCCGATAAGTATCTGTTCGATATTTCGCTTGAAGCAGCTAATCGGGTATTCGGCAATGTAGGTTTTGTTTGGTCACGGTTCCCTAGTTGGTCACAAACAGGGGATATGCTGATTATGAGTGACGAGCCTGCCTATAGCCGGTATCGCGTTTGTAATAACCCTGAGCTACCACAAGGATTACGCTGGTATGATCACGATTACCATAAGGCGGCTTTAAAGCAGCCTCGCGCAGTGTTCCGTAACGGGGTCAGCTCTATTCCGGGGTTAGTTCCGTATAACCTAATAGGAGACTAGTATGCAGAGTAAAACTAAGCCCATTTTCGCATTTGGGAGCAAGTCCCATGGTAACACGCTCATGTGGGTAGACGAATTCCGGTGGCTTATGAGCTTCTGGTATATCGAAAAAATCAGACCAAAGGGTATTCCTATGGGCGGCCATATTGAGTCCTTGGAGTGGCAAGGTGATCTTGACAAGGGCGATTGCTTAATGCTCGATTCAGGGGCATATACCGCTCTAAAACAAAATACGCCTATCTGGATATGGGAGTATATCGACTTCATTAAGCTGTATAAAAAGCATTTTTGGCCTATCGTAGTGTTAGATGTCATTGGCTCGCCTGTGTTTAGTGAGGTTAACTGGCGTTTGATGCAGCATTACCTACCTGAAGTCGAAATCATGCCCGTGTACCATTCCGGGGAACCGTACTCTCACTTGCAGCGCTATATAGATCAAGGTACAAAATACGTGGGGATTGCGCCCTACTCCAGCATGTCCAATGAGAAAAGTATTCAGATGTTTCTGGAAAACGTCTGGGAACAGACGGATATTACTAGCATTGATATGCACGGCTTCGGCTATCTGAACCTTACGAACCTGCACCGTTTTCGCATGACCACAGCTGATAGCACCACGTGGGTCATGGCCGCCGCTCATGGCAGACTGGTACTACCGCCTGAATTGGGAGGCCAAACGATAACATATTCCGATCACCCTAAGCGACGGGGTACGCCCAATGATCTCAGCACCATTCTAACCATTCCCGGCAAAAGAGACATCTATGAAGACTATATCAAGCAGGTCATAGATTATAGAAAATTGACCGCTGGTTTTTCCAAAGAAGGCAAGCCTACCACGAATAGGAAGAAGGTTAAAACTACTCGGGCTATGGAGATAGAAGACCTATCTCAGACCGCTTTCCGAGCAGCCTTTAACGCTGCTTCCGTGGCTTTCTGGTTTGACACCGGGTACAGCGATTACAAATTTCAGGATGAAGTGTATACAGAGGAGCATTTATTTTGGGACGAGCCAGAAGAGGACGATTACTTCTACCGCTATTACCCTGAAAGGATCGAACCTATCCTAGAAGAGGCTATTAGGATGAAGCGCACCTATTCCGGCTATCCCGACTGCATGGCAGACTTCTTAACCAATAAGGGTTGGGAAGATGAAATGTATACGTATCAAAGAGCACAAAGTCAATGGGACGGGCTATAATGACGAATCATGATAAGTGGTTCAGCGCCTTGGATGATTGTACGTTTTCAGACCTTAAAGCTTATTTCGCCCAACCCGGCTGGAACAAGGCCGGCTACTATTGGACTGCCGCTAGTTGTGCGGTAAACGGCATAGAGTATATTGACAAGGCTGCCGGGGATAGGGTAAAGCGCACCCAAAGCGGCATGCCCATAGTGCGGTATAGCGGCCGCTTAGGTTTTTCATACAAGCTTCCGTGTCCATTCGACCGAGAAGAAGCAGAAGACGTTATACGGGAACATCTGGAGCCTATGTCAGATCGGCGTAAAATTCGTATATTTTGTCCGAACTATTGGCCAAGCGGAAGTGACTACGATATTTACTATCGTGATCCCGAGGCTGTGTATGACTGCCAACATATCGTGGATAACATAGACCGCATTATGGGCAAGCGAGGCATGAGCTACATTCGCCGCTATAATCGGGAGTGTGAATACCGATTGGCTACTCCCGAAGACGCTGATCTAATGGAGAAGTTACTTGACGAATGGTACTTCGGCAATGGCGGCCAAAAAAAGAAGAATACCTGGCATAGAAGCAATCGGCAAATATTCCAATGGCTGAGGGAACTAGGGGAAACAGCATTGCAGGACAGAGACATGCTGCTATTCCTCGCTATCCGCAATGGGGAGCATCCTGTAGCTATGAGTGCTATATCACCTATGCGCTTCCCCGGCTATCCCGGGTGGGGCGTGCAGTTCATGGCCAAAGCTCTGAACTACAGGACTTCTCCCGGTGGAGGGAATAACATGGCGGGTTGGGAACTTTACCGATGCGCCCAAGAGTGTCTGAAATACACCGGTTTACGTTACCTAAATGGAGGCGGATATGACATGAGATCATCACAATACCAGGCTATACGCAAATGGAAAGAAAAATTTTCAAATGGCGGCGTGGTAGAAAATAATCAGTGGTATTGGAATTGGACCGCTACTAAACGGCCCAGCGAAACCAAGTACTTTGAAGAGGAGCTGTTCTAATGAAACCAAGCACATATCAGGAAATTCAGCATTATTTTGATACCGGTATATGGGAGCTGCCCAATTTCTACAATACCGCTTTAACTATGATAGCTTACCGGAATTTCTTGAATATCCGGGTAGAGAATGGGGCTATGATAGGCTACCCTAAAGGTAAAAAGCGCACCCATTGGCTATTAGCTCCCAAATCTGCCGAAAACGTTGCTCACACTTTGGAGCTGGCCAAAAAGAATAATTGGCCACGTCTGCGAATATTTGCGCCTTCCCTGAAGGCTCAGTCTCAATTGGTAGACTTAGGCTTCGAAAAATATTGGCAGGTTGAGCAAGCAGTGTTTAACCCTAGAGCGATAGCTGCCGGGGTGCAAGAAGACCTGGAAACCCATTCAGATAATTTTCTGAAGGATCAATCAGCCAGACGCTATATGCGACGCAATCTGGAAGGGCTTGAATATCGGTGGAATTGTTTCGATTTAGAGGCTTTCGACCATATCGTGGCTGAATGGAGCGGCCGAGCTGCCCAAGCCGGGGTTGAAGACTTATCTTGGCGAGATGTAAACATGAGGGAAACCTTAGCTGAATTACACGAGCAAAGTAAGGTCTATTGTAGCCTGGCTTTACGCAAGAATTTCCCTGCCGCATTTTCCGTGTATATCCCCATTACGGGGGCACCGGGTTGGGCGGCGCAAGCTTTCACCAAGGCTCTCAATTATCAGACCCAAAACGGAGGCTATGGTGGCACCGGCCGGTATATGCTCTATCAGGATTGTCGCCATCTAAGTAAAAGCAATATCCGGTTTATCAATGCGGGTTCTATGGAGAAACCAGGCTCAGGGTTATATAAATTCAAGCAAGGGTTCAAGGATACCAGCATCACCGTGACGCATTGGATACAGAAATGATACCTGCTACGCATAACTTTTTGGCCGACTACTTCAATCACGAAGTTTTTCGCGCGCCGCTGTTTCATCAAAACGAATACTGTCTGCCTATGTATAAGTCCATGTACGACCTGTTCGAGGTGGACGGCCTTATTATTGGTAAGAATAAGCAAGGCAAGCGGAAACCGGCCGAGCTATTCTGTCCGCGCTCTATGGACGACATCCAGAGGGGTCTGGAATGGGCCAACGAAAACAACACGGGCCGGCTAAGGGTATTTTCACCCAATAGAAAACTTGACCGCCCTAAGTCCTTATTCAGCCGATGGAGTAGAGACACTGAGGCCATTTACGACACCGCTTACATTATAGCCGACATCGAACAAATGGTAGGCAAGCGAGGGAGAACATACTTGCGGAAGTACGAGAACAATACCGAGTATATCCCGCATACAAAAAATTGCCCGGTAAGCCACGAAACTATCACTCATGTTATGCAACTATGGGGAATGGTCGCAAATGCCCGGAAATCAAAGAATTTTGTGGGTAGGGATGAAGTATTTGGGGTGAAATACTTGAATATGCCCAATATCTACGCAGCAGCCGCATATCGAGACAATAACCCGGTAGGATTTTCCATGTACGCCATCTCTCAAGCTAACCCACACATCGCTATACAGCTTATAAGCAAGGCCCTGAATTACAAGGAACAGCTATCCGGGGGCAATATGACCAGCGCTTGGATGACCTATAGAGATTGTAGAGTTTTGTATTACGACTACAATGTAGTGCATATCAACGCCGGCTCTATAAGCAGCACAGATGGGGGTTTAGAACCTTTTAAGCGCAGGCTGACTGATACTACGGTAACGTTCTCAAATTGGAGGGCTAAATGAATTTTACGGATTACCCGAAAGTCACATATAGCAGCTTGGTGGAATATTTCAGAAATTCCCCTTTTGCGCATTATGACTATTCGCCCATATCCCTGTTGGCTTACCGCATTAAACCTCGATTGACAGCCCGCCATGTAGGGGATTTCATAGTCTTACGACGTGGCAGTAAACGCTTCAAATTCGACATCGTGGGTATTAAGCATACTCATGGGCTAGGTGACGTGGTTGATTTACTGAGCCAAACAGCGGTATCTCCCATAAGGCTGCTAGGCGTGCCAACGGACATTGAAGTTAATAGCGCCTACTTCAAAGCAGTAGATCAGAAAGAAGAAGTAGTCTATGACGCTAACAAAATAGCCGATGTAGGCAATCTTAGCAAATCAGCTAGAAAGAATTTCCGCCGCAACCAAAAGCATGTTCGGCTATTTGAGCTTACGCCTGCAAGACTTAAAGACGCTACAACCATAAGAAGGTTATGGCGACGCCAATACCAGAATAAAGGGTATTACCCGGCTGACCAAGAGACATCCGTCCTTAAAGCTATTCGCAATTGGAACGCTGATGTAAGAGCTGCCATAGCTTATCGGGATGGCTTACCAGCAGGGTTTTACATAGCCGATAACATTTCGCAAGTACCGCATTATGGGGTGTCTGCGGTAGCCAAGTCTCTCAATTACTCGTCTATTCCCGGTGGAGGTAACAGTACTAGTGCATACGTGCTATGGTGGAACGCTATAACCGCTTTAGATAGCGGTATCACTCGCCTTAACTCAGGCCCTTGGACTACGGGGCACGGAAATGGGTTAAAGAATTATAAGCTCAAATTCGCTTGCGACGACGTACCGCTAGTGAGCGTCCACTATGAAGCTCATCAAAATAAGTTTAGGCAGTTATCCATATTTTAGGAGCAATATGAGGTATGATATGAGTAAATCTACAAAAGGCGCTATGAACCTGCGAAACACTTACGCACCTAGCGGGAACATATACCAGAGCCACAAGGCTACTATAGCTAATATCGACGCTTTCGATGTATCTCAGGTATTAGAGCATAGAAAGGGGGATAGCACTGTAGTGGTTTTAGACCTACCTGCCGTTATTGTAGGTATGACGTATGATGCAGCCCTCACTTGGTACACTCGAATGTGGCAGGCAGTAGAGCCAATGCTGCACTATAAGGCCGCCGTACTGGTAATAGCTCGGCAAACAAAAACGCATAAATTCAGTAAGCATACCGCCATTCCTCACGTGTTGCATAAAGCTGGTTGGGACTGGCAAAAAGAGATATGCTGGAAGATAATAGAAGACACAATGCACCAGTTCCCTTGGCCGTGTTTTCACCTAATATCGGTATTCACCAGAGGGGGCTATCAGCTAAATGAACTAGCTCACTTAAGTGTCCGTGATATGTTTACGATGTGGTACGATGCTCTAAGCCCTGAAACCAGAGGGGTCTCGCCTTTACCTGTAGAAATGTATAAGCTATGCTACGAGCTGCTTGATGTAGATAGTACGTCTACTGTGTTAGACCCTTTTGCTGGTTCCGGCAATTCATTACAGGCTGCTTTAGGGTTAGGAGCTAACATTATAGCGGTGGAGCTAATGAAATACCGCTTCAACGATATTGTAACTAAGGTGAAACAATATGAGTGATAAAGTTAAGATCTTGAAAAACGAACATGCCCTTGACGCCGGGGGCAAATTAGATAATCGTTGGCGGACTGACCGAGTACGGCTATCTATGACCGGCAAAAGGCTACAATACTTCGGGGACGTCTTTCTATTCTGCATGCAAGTTACTTTAGCTCAAATGGGCGACGGCGACATGCCAACGTCTACTTTTGAACCTGCCGACTTGGAAAAGGAAATGCAGACCTTGTATGACAAGGTGCAAGAATTAAAAACACCGCTCACGATTGAGGTTCCCATAGAAAAAGCAATGACTGCCGAAGAAGAGGACGAATATGGCCTCTGGTAAATACGACAGAATTGCGGCTATCGACTTTGAAACCCACATGGGAACGTACATCGACGGCAAGGCCACATCTAGCCCTTTTAGGGATAGAACGCTAATGACCGCAATAGCCACCAAAGTAGGCAGCGAGGTGACTTCTAAAGTTATTACCAGTAACGAAGAAGCTATGCGCCACGAAGTTATGGAGCTGATGAACGACCCTAAAACCCTAGTGCTTATGCACAACGTCGGCTTTGATTACCGCTGGGCTTTAGGCAAGTGGGGCAACAGGCCCGATTGGAAACCAAGCTGCGGTATATGGGATACGCTGATCATAGAACGTGCCCTAACTGCCGGATCCAACAGAGCGAACTCACTCAAGGCAGTGGCCCAAAGACGACTGAACGTCATTATGGATAAAAGCCAGCGTAAGGCTATCGCATCATCCAAAGGCAAAGTATGGTCTGAAGCAGAACTCGACTATGCTCGCTTAGATGCCGAAACGCTATTACCTATCTATGAGCAACAACGGGCTGAAATAGCTAAAGCTCAAATGCAGAATGTAGCTTATATCGAAAATCAGATTTCAGTCATTGCCGCTGAAGCTCAACATTCCGGGATTGATTTCAACGTTCCTAGATTTCACGAAATAAGGGCTGAAGCTAAAAAACAGGTATTTTACTTGTCGAGCCAAATATTGAGAACTTTAGATGTGGAAGTAGAGGAGGATTTATGGGATGACGATGCGCCCTTAAAAGCGCATATCAATCTGAGCAGCAACGATCAGGTAGTAAAGGCGCTCAATAACTTCGGGATCAATATTAGGGCCAACGACTATTATACGAAGAGGGATTGGTGGCTGGCCCATAAAAACAAGGCTTCAGACGATCAGCTTAACGTGATCCGCTGGCTGATCGATTGGACTTTTTGGGACAAGCTCTTATCTTGGCACTATCCAGATTTTTGCGATCCTGTAACTAAGCGTATACACGCTATGATCAATACTTACGGAGCCGACACTTCTCGTATGTCTATGGGCAATCCCAACCTACAGCAAACATCGAATGCCAAGCCCGACTTCTCTATGAGGTTCGGCTATGATGACGGTAAATTGGGGCTATCCTACAGAGAGTGTTTTGTGGCCGATCCCGATATAGCAATAACAAGCACAGATAGTGAACACGTTTTGATCACCGCTGACTTGAGCCAAATTGAGTATTTCGTTCTAGCGGATCAATCCAATGAGCGATGGATGATAGACGCCATGACCGCTAAAGAAGACTTCCATAAGCTGCGGGCCTCTCAAGCACTTAGAGTAGACATAGAGGAAGTCAATAAAGCTCAACGCCAATTAGGGAAGACCATTAACTTCGGCTTAGGCTTTGGAGGTTCGTATTTGGTATTACAGCGCATGGCCAAAGAGGACGGTGTGATATTATCAACTACCGAGGCAAAGGACATTACCGAGCGGGTAAAGCACAGTCAACCCAACGTCCGTGCCTGGATAGAAGACCGAGTAAAAGAAGCAGAGCGAACTAATTATCTCAGGACAGCAGTGGGGCATAGACGCTTCATTCCCGCCAATAAAAGATCACCTACGCGCTGCGCCAATACTCCCGTACAGGGAACCGCAGGAGGTATGTTAAAACAAGGTGCGATAAACATTAAACGTAAATTAGGTAATGATGGTCAAATGGTACTATTCGTACATGACGAAATAGTGACCAGAGTAAGAAGAGAACACGCAGAAGAAATCGCTCGCGAAATCATCGTACCCGGTATGGTGACAGGAGCATCAATGTATTTAGAACACTTACAAGCCAGAGCCGACTATGTGATAAGTCCGGCCTGGGCCAAAGCTTAGGAGCTTAAAATTATGCGCATTAAAATCACTTCAGGTCAATTAGAACGAGCCATGGCTCGCATTGGTTCCGGGATCTCAACCCGGTCATTAGTTGAGTCCATGAGCGGCATCTATCTTGAGGCCAGCGACACGCATGTCCTGACTGTTAGAGCCAATAACACCGCTCAAGATGTGCGAACTTGGCGCGACTGCAATGTAGTAGAACCTGGAACCGTGGTTGTACACGCCGGTTTCAAAGAATGGGTTTACAGCGTGAGCGGGGACATCGACATCTGGAAAGAAGGGGGTAGACTGCATGCTCAGTGTGGGCAACGTCAAGCTGACTTCGCCCTTTACGACCCTAAGACCTACCCGTTGGAAAAACCACGACCAGCTGAGGATCAAATCGACATAGCTGACGCCCTCAGCATCATCCAGGCCCTGAACGGTGTGCAATTCGCTATGGCCCGCTCTTCTGAACGAGCTGGCACTCAAGGTATCCGCTTCACTCCCGAAGTTATTGTAGCCCTAGACGGCCGGCGAGGGGCTTTCTCCAAAAAGTCGCCATTTACTTCTTTCGATGCCCTACTGAGTTCCGAGGCCCTATCGTCTTTGCGAGACATCTTGGCCCAATCCGATCGAGTTGAAATTGCAGTGGCCGGCGCTTGGATATGGGTACGCAATGGGGAGCTAGGGGAAGGGGCCGGCGTGGAGGCCTGGCTTGGGACACGCAACGCTTCTTTCCCCACTAGAGCCATTACGACCTTGGTAGATTTGGCAGCCGCGAAATTACCGATCAATATCACCATAGCAAAAGACGCCCTACGGGACGTGTTAGGGTATGCCCAAACGCTATCCACCCAGGCCAAAAGTCTGAATGATCGGGAATATGCCGCCTTGGGGATAACAGAGGATGGTAACGTCTACATTTCAATGGAGGTTAAAGGGGTGGGCAGCATGTACGATGTGTTAGACGAAGCTACCATCACAGACCAACACGGCGACTATATTCATCAGGCTTTCGAGGGCTGGCTGGTTCCAGAAGCTTTTATCCAAGCTATGGACAGAGCCACCGGCGACGAAATCACTATCTCGTATGTCCACAAAGGTTTTATCCCTGAAGGTCATACCCAGCCTATTCAAAAGACCAACACGTGGTTCATCAGCTGCCCTGATACAGCCGGACAATGGGGCGTGATGCAATCGCCTATGTTCAAGATGTCAGCTGTTGAAAAAGCTACCAAAGCCGCTGACAAGCTGAGAGATAATAATGAATAAAATCAGCATATCCGTAGACGGGGAGAGCCTCAACTATCAGGATATCGACGCCCTTATCGCCGCTTATGGGCCTAACCTAACACAACAACAGGATTGGCTGAATAACCTAACCAAGGCTTCGCAATTATGGTCGGCAGTAGGCTCCTGGGCTGAAAGCAATACACAGAAAATTGTGAACGCTGTAGCTACCGTTTGGAGCGAACTTCCCGCACAAGTAACGTCTACCTATGAAGGGGACTTAGTGCAATGGGCACAGACTGCAACACAGCGCAGCCTATCGCACGTCAATAATATGCTTAACGTGTGGGAGACCTACTATACCGCTCAATATGACTATGATCGCCCGCCCAATTTCGACCCTGACAAGGTGACACCGACTAAACTACTTGCGGCTTCAGGGGCGGCTAAACGAGGCTTACTAACAGAAGAGCTATGGGAGGATTTGATCGACCCTAGCATCACAGTGGCCGCCCTTAAAGAAGAGCTTCCTTCTATCAGGAACAGAAAGGGGAAAGAAGGGGAATTACGGTATTGGGTAGAAAACGGTTATGTGTGGGCTGACAGCGCTGGCGAATTGTTTATAGTGGCTGAAATAAGCCAAGCGGAAAACTCTAACCAAAGAAGAGCAATTGACCGATTTATCACACAAGCGGGGTTAAAAAATGGCACGTCGTAAAAATCCAGAAAGCGAAGTAAGAAAAGCCATCGTGGATATGTTGCTGAAGCATGATCGGCTTGTAATTCGAGCAAACAGCGGCGCTCATAAAACGCCTCAGCAAAAGCGGTTCATCTGGTTCGTCATGTGGTTTTTCCAGGGCAAATGGAAGTATGCCGGGGTGTCCGATGTAATAGCCATAGGCCGCACTGGTCGGTTTATAGCCATCGAAGTGAAAGTCGATGCGACAAAAAAGCCTCGTGAAATGCAACAGCACTTCCTGACTGAGGTAGAAGCTACCAACGGCATAGCCATAGTAGGTTACAGTGCCGATCAAGTTAAGGCTATTTTAGAGAACGAAGGTGAGCTATGAGCCGACCAATTCGACTGTCCTATAGCGACCAAATGTTGTACGAAGGTTGCCCACATAAGTATAAGCGTATCAAAGCAGAAGGGTATCCGCCCTCCGAGGACACCAGGGCCATAGACGAAGGCTCCTACTATCACGCTGTTATCGAGGCCTGGCTGAAAGGGGCTAAAAAGCCCGCAGTAACCGACTTCATGCCGAACATCCATGGTGACGACAAATGGAGTGTTACTGAAGGGGCGAGGGCAGCCTTAAACCAGGTTAAGAAGCTGTTCGACACCTATGGCTTGACTGCTACGTACATCGAGAACTACACTGCGCTACCTAACCTGCCAAGAATTGGTGAAGGTAAGTACGAGTTGATCATGAACGAATGGGAGCTACCTGTTACCGCTACTGATATGACCGTATCGGTACAATTGGCCTCACGAGTAGACTGCATAGCCGAGGATGAAATCGGTAACGTGTGGGTTTTCGACTGGAAAACAGCTAAACGCGATTATACCGAATGGCAGCTTATGGCCAGCAGACAGCTTGCTATCTATCAGATGATCCTGGCCGACAAAGGTATCAAAGTCGACTATTTAGTGTACGGGGTCATTTTGAAAGGCTCTAATACTTTCGTACCTCATATACGACAGCCCTTTACCGAAGATGAATTAAACGACTTCCGTACAATCATTGCTGAAACCGCTAATCAAATTAGACGTCAACTTTACCCTAAGAAGGGCGGTAGCAATTGCCGATGGTGTCCATTCAAGAATGACTGTTTCGATCTACTTGACGACCCTACTAAGCTATGGAAGGAGGTATCAGACCCATGGGGCTAATGATGTTAGACGACTTCTTAGTCGAGGCCGGTCTGAAACCAACCAAGGCATCACTAGGTAGGATACAAAAGGAAAAACTCTTACCGTACCTAGTGAGCAGACAACGCTTCAAATGTCCTGTTTGCGGCAACAAGCTAAGTATTCCCCAAGCGACACTACATCACGCTATTTTTACTCGATCTAACATAACCGCTTGGAAGGATCAAAACAAACGGGCCTACGTTCTGCTTGAACCGCTTAACTGCTTGGCATTGCATCGAGCCTGCCATTTCGAAATTGAGGGTAATAGACAGTGGGGTTGGAGCCTTCTGGCCTCGCTGTACGGCTTCTCTGTGATGCACCGATGGTATCAAAGTATGGAACAGCATTTCAAAGCCGGCCTACCGATGACCATAGCAAGGCTGACCGATTTGGAACGGTATCCACTACTCGATTGGTTCGGTAAATAACCGCATTTTGGGAGTGTTCGGTAATATTACGAATACTCCCAATTTTTATCTTATTATTGGTAAGTAAGCCAATTTCCCCGAAAAAAATTCAGTTTTCCGGCGTTTATTTTGTACCCAATGGGTAAACAGTCACCCCACTCAGGGAAACGGCTGATACGGCATTTTTTATAAGCGTGTATTTGCAGTTCTGGCTGTTCTGGTCATTTATGGGCCATTTTGGGCCATAAATACAAAAAAGCTCCCCTTTCGAGGAGCTTTAATGCGGTCGGCCCATTAAAGGCTCGCCACAAGCCTAATGGGCCAACTGACTTGCGTTTTCCCGCAGGCCGTTTAGGCTTCTTTCAACGGTGAAACAATCTTTTGAACCAGCCAAGGCTCGTTGGGCCCGGCAGAGCTAACTTCCAGGACGCCACCATCATACTTGACGTAACCTACAACATTGTTGCGAACCCGTTTCAGGTTGGTAACCTTGCGGTAGATAGTGCGGTGGCCGCCGTCATCACCCTCAGCAAATTTCTGACCCACATCGGTACCCTTAACGGTAACGGCTTGTTGCGGCGTAAACACACCCTCACGCTCTTGGGGAAAAATGCGCAGGTTCCGTTTACCCTCGGTGTGGTATTGCTGAAGAACACCTTTAGCGGTCTCCTCCCAAATGAAAACTCGCAGCACGTTCACATCTTCTTGGTCGAGCGGTTTGTCGGCGATCTTGAAAAGCGTATACTTGTTCAAAGGCGCGACGTTTTGGCCTTCTGCCATGGTAAACCTCCATAACTAATATAATGTAAATTTGTATAAGCTTATCATAGATTGCCCCCTGTGTCAACCCTTATTTAATAATCACAATAAGTTGCCGAATACGTGAATTTATGATAGGATTGATAAACCATTTAACATGGGAATAGGGTGAAGGGATTTTAAGATGATAAGTAATACCTTTAGTCCAGATAGACAAAAAGAAGAGCAGCGCAAAATTTTAATCACCAACCGATATATCAGCATGGCCTCCTATTTAACCGAAAGAGGCATACAGGCTGGTATCCATTACGATCCGTCTTTCGTCCACAATTTCAGGATTGGAGCTTTGCAGCTAAACGGGCTGCACCCTGATAAGATGGAAGTCATTAGCAAGGCTTCTATGCGCAACAAATTAGAGTATGCAGCTCAACTAGGGGCAAATGAGCATATTCGAATTGTACGGGATAGAGGCGCTGTTCTAATATCGTTTTCACTACCGCAATACTTATGGGAGGCAGTGCCCATAAACTCAATAGGACATAGCCGCTTACTGAACCAAACGATAGGTTGGACTGTTAAGCGCAAGCCCATTAGAGTAAACTTCAAAAAGCCGCTAGAAACGCATGCCCTAATAGCAGGCTCAACTGGGTCAGGCAAAACGAATATGATGATGGTACTCGCCTATGGGCTATGCACCTATAACGAAACAAGCGATGTGAGAATAGTCATTATCGACATCGAAAAGAAAGGACAAGACTGGCATAAATTCAAGGATGCGGATCACTTGCTATCGCCTATAGCGACAACTTTAGAAGAGGCTAGAACTAGCCTAAGAATAGTGAATAGCGAATTAAACAAGAGAATATCGCAAAACTATAACGTCCCTGAAATATTCGTATTCGTTGATGAATTAGCTGAAATAATGGAAGATACTTTCAGCCAGAATATCATAGGCCGAATAGCACAAATGGGGCGCTCTTACGGGATACATCTAGCACTCGGTACTCAGAGAGTTGTAAAGCGCATCCTGAGCCATCCTAATCTGGAGAACAATGTAACGCTAAGGCTGTGCGGCAAAGTCAATTCGGCTAACGAGGCTTTCCTAGCTACCAAAGTAGCCCAAACAGGAGCAGACAAGCTCACAGGGGGTAGTGGAGAGTTCATCCTTAAGACTTCTCAGGAGCTAGTGCATATAGCTGCGCCTTTGGTGACTGAGACTGATCTAGCTACCTTGCCTAAAGGTCAATCGCCTGTTATAATTCCTGAAAGTCACAAGGCTAAGGCTCCTAGCGTCACCTATGACGCTTCAGCCATTGAACCGGAATTACTATCTCGGATACTGACTGCCAAGCAAGCACCTACTCGATCTGATTTTATACGACATTTCAGAGTAGGACAATCAAGGGCGCGGTATCTGTTGGCTTATCGCACAGAGTTTCTAAAAAAATTAAGGGAGCAAGGTTATGAAATTACGCCAATTGCTTAATGGCCCAAAGTGGTACCGCACTATGGTAGCTCTTTTAACTGGGATAGCAGCTATCGCTTTTATTGTAGGGGCTTGGGCATTTTTTTTAATAGGTTGGGAAGCTGTCTGGTTCGTGGCCGGTTTCGCTACAGCCGCATTTCTCTACACGTTATTCACTTTAGCTTTCTTTAGCGGCACTTACTTCGGCAAAAGCGATAGCGACCCTACTTCAGTAGCTCAAATAGTGTCTCGTATGGCTGACCGCGCACCTATAGGCCAGCCTTCTCAAATGTTTAGACCAAGCCTTTTACCAGAAGGCGACTATGAAGAGGAACACTACTCATGAAGCTAATACACGATCCACATTTCTTACAGTTTGCGTTTGACCAACTTACGCAACTACCGCAAGGTCTTTGCCCTTGCGGGCTCAAGCCCATGTTTAACGTGGAGATTACCTATAACCGGGATAGCTTGCAAGCCGCAATACTGGATGACAGCGATTTGGCTAAATTAGACTTGCCTATCGAATTAGAGGGGGCAAGGCTGGTTCAAGTGAGATGTGAAGCTTTATGCCATACTTGCAATAAAAGCGGTTTTATCTTGCAAGTCAATATGGTTGTAAGTCCGGCATGGGCTGAAGAACTAGACGCTGGCGCGTATCTAAACTAAGATAAAAAAAATGCAGGCTGACTGTTATGTCAATCTGCATTTTTTATCCTTAAGTAGTCTGTAGCACGGATGTTGTTTCCGACACGATCTCCCAATTGGCGTTTGTAGAAACCACCCCCGTGTCGTAGTTAATCTCTAATTCCCCGGTTGTTGTGTTTACAGTCACGGTAACATCGTAAGCAGCCACATCCTCACCTAAGATGGTGACAGTAGGCGTTCCCACGAAAGTTGTAGATGCCGCCCCCGTCAGTCTTTTGGCGCAGCCGGTTATTTCATAGAACGCACTACTATCCCCTGCTTCATAGCGGGCCAAGACAAACACCTTAAAGCCTATGGTTTCTAGGTCGCTAAGGGTATACACTACAGCGGTGCCAGATTCGGCGTTAGCGACTGAGACGGTTGTGGCCTTAGCCAGCAAGTACTGATTTCCGGCATCATCGAAGAAATAAGCCTTTTTGTCTGTTTGAACCTGAAGTTGCCCTACCCCTGCGATAGCTGTAGGGTCTGATGCCTGCTCTTGAAGTGGCAAGCCTATTATGCCTGTACTTTTTTGTATAGCTACCATAATTTTTCCATTTCCGGCGTGTAAATTGGGTATTGGGTATAAATAGTCAATTGACCCAGTAACGTGGCTGTCGTGACCATTTTCTGGGGGATCCTAAGAAGTCCTTCTAGTAATCAACAAAGTATATGAGGCCGACCAAGTAACTATGTCGGATGAACCAGAACTCAACATCTGAAGTATTAGAACGCCAGCGGTAAGTTCCCTGCTCATGTATGCGTCCCAGGAAGCGATGTCTTCACCTATGATGGTCTTGCTTACAGCACCTACCCATCGCAAAGAGCCTGGGCCTACATCTCTGGCTACAGCACCGACAAAAGTATACATCGCAGACCCACCACCCGATGCTTGTCTAGCGGTTAATTTAACGTTAAAGCCTACGGTATCCCCGTCGGCCAAACCGTAAATGTAGAAAAATGGGCCTGATGCTGTAGCTTCTTTTACCCTCACAAGCGCAAGCCTGTAATCCCCACCGTCTACATCTTCCATGCGGAGTGCCATGTCGGTGTCTCTGACCCATAGCATCGAAGTAGTGGATACAGGGCGAACAGGTGCTGCCGCTTGAGCTAGGATAGGTATTGTCTGGATATAACCCTGCTTGTCTATTCTACTCATAGAACTGTACCATTAAAATCTCTCCATTAGCGTCAACCAGTATTTCGCCATCGGTATCTGTGAGGATAGCCGTCCTTACCCAAAAATTCGTAGGATCGTAGGATAGCAGGTCTCCGGCTTGCGGATTAGTTATCCCGTTGGGTAAGCCGCCTCCATGTGACCCTGATAACATATCCCGAATGTCTACAATATCATTCTTATCACTAATAGCCGTCTGATTGTATAACCTAACCAAGGCACTAGGGATAGCGTTAACTGGCATAGCTGGCATAGGGATGTCTCTGTCAGCCATAGGCGTTTGATCGCCTGTGATAACAGCTACATTGTTGGTCGTACAATCTAGCACTATCAACACGTAGCGGATAAAACCGGGATCGGGCTGGTAAAGGGCTAGGTCTAAATCGTTGCTATCTAACCTTCCAGTAAAGAACACCGAATTGCTGTTATAGATATAGCGATGAGTGTTGATTTCTACTCGATTAGCGGTAGTAGCGGTAGTTCGCAGTGTGGCTATAGCCCGACGATAGACGATTAAAGGATCGGAACCGATATAGGTGTCTCTGATTACATGGTCGTTAGCATGCGGCTTCAAGCCCCCTTCTTCCGCGCCCGGGTAGCCTTCCATTACATCAGCGGTTTCATGATCGATTTTCCAGATAACCCAGCGTAAGGGCGGTTTAGATGATCGCCTTAAAACAACGGGCATGCCAGGAAGCACGTTTGACCCCTCATTGTACACCCACCACACGCCACCAGACGAAATTTTAACCCATACGTAATTGGGCTTGTTTTCAACCAGATGCGATAGGTCGCCTGCGCTATCCTCGACTTGTATGACGATGCCCTTCTCATGGTCGAGGTCGGGCATAAAAGCTTTTTCTCGTTCACCCTCTATTTCGACCAGATCGATGATTTCTATATCGGTCATATCAACCTCAACGTGTGTATCCCTTTGCCTGTGTCAGTCACGGCTCTTCCAGAACCTACATCCACTTCGGTAGCGTCTCCGAAGTTACCATCGCTTGTACCTCGCTTGACTATGCGGACACTAGTAATTTCATCGGCCCGATTGCCGGCTGCCGCATATACGTAGTTTTCATCTGCGCTTGCCACCAACCCTTTTCGATTGACTAAGTCGAAAAATGGCAAAGTACCTACAGATGTAAGCGGCAAGCCTTCGGAGAAAAAAAAGCTATTAGGTGTCGTAATTGGCGGATCTGGTTCAGATACCGCAGTATACACAAAATCGTGAAAACCTGCCCCATTGCCAGGGTCGGGCCAAGCGTAAGTAAAGTCGTAAGGAAAGTAAGAATTACGTCTACCTTCCCAACCGTACCCATTAGGGTCGGTAGGGGAGCCGAATACGTAATTATTCACACCTCCCTGAAATTCATGTCTGATGCCTATGAATAGGTCTGCTTCTGCTCCGTTAGTTCCGACAACCTCTATCGAAGTAGGTAAAGTCTCTTCAATAAAGGTATCGGTAGGCGCACTAACCCTTTTGGTTCCGGCATGTAGCAGGTCGGTAGGCTGATGCGTTCCTCCATTAGCGTCATACAGAGCTATCCATAAGCCGGTAGTCTGTTGTGACCCGGTTCTTATTCTATAACCGGTAACAGTCACGGTTCTGGCAGGTAAGAACACGGGATAGTAGAATACTTGATCTTCAAAACTGCCTAAATTAAAATTGTTGTTATAGTCGGTATGCGGTGAACTCTCTATCCAACCCATATTATACCCTCTTTACGGCCCAATAGCGTCTTTTGCCATTGGGCCTTAATAATCCAACCGTAAAAGCCATACACTCAGTCCAACCTGTTTGTATTGACGTCCAATTGGCTCCTGCACCTGCATCCGTTGTAGCTACTATTTGGTAATCCCCCGAACCTCCAGGGAACTCAGCAGTGCTGATCAAGCCAGCGAAGTGTATCAATTCTGGATCGTCAGGCACGGTAACCGGGAAAACACTACCCTGTTGGCCTATGTCCAGATACCGAACAAAAGTTAGCGTTTCAGCGTCTAGCACCACGGCTTTACAGTCGAAATACCCTTGAGAAGGAACGTTATCCCTCTGGAAAGTGACGATGATGTAGTTCTGATTTACAGCTATGTTATCAGCGTGTAAACTCTCAAAAGGGCCTTCTGAAGCTACCCATAGGTCTACCCATTGATGCGTAGCTCCATCGTCTGTTGTCACCCATAAATAAGAGCGCCACAAGTTGGTATCCTTTTCCCAACGTCCCAAAGCGTAAACCCTGTCTTGTCTCCATAAGTCGGTCTCAATATCAACAAAGTCTATATCGGTACCGGCTGGCGGTGCTTCATCGGTTCCCCAACTATTAGGCGGGTCCGAAGTATCCATGACATCTATGGTCGCAGTTTCAGGATCGATACCGTCAAAGCGTCTTATAACCCCGGCTTCTCCGATCTCCCACACTATTGCGTCTAATATATCATCGCTTTCCTTTTTGAACGGCCACCAATGGTCTACAGCCCCACCGGTATTGTCGATATCGTTAACAAGGGTCGTCCAAGTGGAACCGTTTGATGTAAACGTAATGCTTTCCCAAGCCATTAAAGTTTGCGGCGATACAATCAAATCTGGTTCCACTTCGGGTGGAATTGCGTTTATGGGATAGCCAGGAATGGGTACTGTTATACCGGGTGGGCCAATAGCCTCCCCTTCAAAATGAGCGGTGGTTTTTATGCTACCATTTTGTACTGAAATGTCTACTCCCCGCAAAAGGAAGCGCACATCGGCTAAGTCTGCCCTTCCTTCCAAAGTGTCGCTGTCTGCATTGATGCGCCACCATCGACTTTGGTTATCTATGTCTAACCAGCCAGCCCAATTACCTGCAAATGTTAGCGATACTCTAGGGTATTCGTTATTGTCTATAGCTATAGCTCTACCTGAAATGATATTCGCATGGTTTTGATCTTGAAAGATCAATCTTTCAAGCAGTCGCTTAGATGACCCTCGATAGTGGGGAATTTCGCCAGGAGCCTCAGATATGTAAGGCGTTGACTTGCGAGTAGAGAAGCTATAGGAAGCTCCGGCTGCTCTCACATAGGCAGTTTTAGTCTCTTTTATTCTGACTATTGAAAGCTTTTCAACCATATCGTCTAGCTCTACAGTGTGATGGTCGGGTAAAGCATCTCGTTCATCGTCAGTCATATACTGAGCGTTAAACACATAACGGAGTATGCCTCTTTTGTTACAAGCTAGGCTGGCAAATTCCCCGTATCGCTCAGTAAATGTGAGCTGTTCCCATAGCTGCCCCTCGGCCATATCGTCTATAGCCTGAACGGGCAAAGTGCTACTATTCAGCCCCTCTACATCGACAGTTTCAAGCGCGGTAGAATGGAACTTTAACGCATGCCAGACAGCTCTGGAAGCGGTTAGGTCTTTTAGCTGCCACCAAGTATTCGGTGCCTGCGCATCTTGAATAGCTACAGCGAACATGGGTATCCTCCCCATGACAGCTACAGGTGAAAGAATTGTCCTACTTGCCGACATTTTCCCTGTTTTGCGCTTAACTATTTTCTCATCGTCCAGATACCCCACGAACAGGATGTTCGAGTTTTCCTCTGATACGATTGTTTTCACCCCGTTAAAGCTGGTTTCAGCCCATATCACGAAAAGAGCGCCAGGAGCAGCGTCACTAGGGATTTCTCCATTGATGCTGACTTCCCAATCCTTACCCTTCCAATCCCCTCGAAGCGATGTTATCTCAAATTCAGTAAACGGATAATGCTCGCTATTAGGTGCTCTTTCATGTACGAAATACATTCTTCGTGTCACTTGCGTTTTTCCAAAATTGTCGGTGACTGTGAGCTTAACCCAATACTGTCCGGCCTGAGTAAAAGAAATATACCCTACTCCTGTTGAAGCGGATACATTCACAGTCACCCCATCGCTAGGGAAAGTTTCGGTGGTATAAGAAATTATGCTGGCCCCGTCTACCATGCCATACGAATTGCTGTAATCGACATTAAAGACGCATGAGCCACCCTCTAGGAACCCTGTTTTATGGCCGTCCATGATAGCCACGGGATCTCGTTGGGAGTTCTGATCAGTGTAGAGAACGTCTTTATCCTTAAAAAACACGCCGCTTTGCTCGCTGATATAGGGCTTAATGCCATGCATCTCGTAGGCGTGAATTATAGTCACGTGAGTGACCTTAGTCCAATCCACGGTATTTTCAGGGAAGGTTAGCGTGCCCCAAATTCCTACTCCTGTGAAGCTCTTCAGCCTTAGTCTGCCTCTGTCATCGTTGAAGGCGGAAGTCCCAAGCAGGACGGTTACGCCGCTTTGCACGTTGGAAAAATCAGACGGCACCCCTCTGTGATAGGCAATCGTTCTATCCCCAAATTGTGGCGAAAAAAGCACGTGGTTCACTTCTGCTCGCATCAGCACTTCTGATTTTAGGTAAGAAGCGTAAATTTGAGCCGATTGGTTTGGGCCGTTTAAGTTAGCCAGAGCGTCTGCGGGTATTGTCATGGCGTGATCACCGTAGCGTTAGCTGCGAGTTTAGCGGTTCCTTTAGATACTGTTGGGCCGTACACAATAGCGGAAGTGATCACCTCAACCTTAGCAGACCCTATAGCCTTGGGCCCGGTCAATCTAGCTACATTGCCGAAGATAGCAGGGTCGCTTATCACTTCTACAGCGTTTAAGAATAGCTCGGTTTGCGGAAAGTGGGGAAAACGCTGTATACCAGAATTTTCCTCCGGTTCGGGTATCCAAGGGATGCCTTTTATGTCTATCCATTGCGGTTCACCCCCTGACCCGTTCAATTTGTCGATAGTCAGGTATAAGTACCCGTCACCTTGAGGCTCTTCAGGTGCTAAGTCTGTATCTTCTGCTAGTGCCAACCGGACATACCATTTAATCGTGAATAATTGCTCTCGGCTCAAGTTGTCCCATCTGATCCTTACAGTAGAAAACCCTTGCCTTACCTGCCGACCAGTTAAGGCGGTAGATAGCTCAGAATATTCACGAAAGATTACCTGCTTTGGAGGCGGTATTTTATGAGCGAACCAATAGCCAAACCTAAGTCTCAGATATTGGACGGCTATCCTCAGTTTTGAATAGCGGTTAGCTAAATTCATCTGCTTTTACCCCTTATTTGCGCAAACAAGCCGAAGAACAATTCCTTTATCTGCTCGATTTGCTCTCCTGTCAGGTCGCCAGGTGTCAGCATACCTAAATTTATGCTATTTTCCATGTAGTCGTTCCTTACCGATGCACTATTATTGGTAATAGGCGCGGGCATAGTTTGCGGCGGTGCAACTGCTGAAGCCGCAGTGGAATAATCGGTAGGAATATTGCCCATTGCCTCAGCCATCGTTTCCAATGGGCTCCCATTAGGTACTATTGTACCAGGTCTAGGCAGAATGAGCAACTCCGGCCCTTTTTCACCTACTTTGATCAGCTCATTAGCAGGAGCCTTTCCGCCTTTAGCAAAACTTCTCATAGGGCCGGTCAAGTTAGTCAGCGGAGACCCCGAAGAGCGCCTTGACTGTGTAGTGCCTGTAGAAGGTCTATCCATTAGCCTAATATAATCACCGCTGATAGTCGCCATTTCAGCCTTATGAGCTTTTATACGCTTTTCAGCGTATTGGGCGGCTATCTCATTTTTAGACTTCTCATGTGATTCGACAAGTGCTAATTGATCAGCGAACTTTTCCTTCATAGCCTCAGTTTTGCGTTGTTCCCAGGTCTCCATATCCTCGTATTGGCGCTGTAGCCAAAGCTCTCTGTCCTCGGCTTTTCTTTGCTCGGCTTTTGACAGTTTAGCTTGTTCCTCTACTCGCTTGGCTTCGTTAGCCTGCAATTCAGCCTGTAATTGAGCTTGTAAGGCTGCCATTTTTTCGGCATTAGCCTGGTTCAGTAAAGAAAGCTCTTCAGCATGCTCTTGTTCTAGCTCTGCTTTTCTCTCAGATGACCCGTCGGTAGCGTCCCGAAGCTCTCTGTCGCGGTTTTCTTTAGCCTCTTCTACTTGCCGGTCAGCCTGTCTTGCCAAGCGCAAAATGGCGATAGCATCTCGGCCTCTGGCTGCTTCTTCTCTATCTCGTTCGAAGTCAGCTTCAATTTGCTTAATATCGTCGTGATAATCTCTGGTTATGCGCTTGCGCTCATTGGCTAAGTCCATATCGGCTTTCTTCATGTCAGCGGCTTTTTGTCTTACTAGTTCAGCCTGCTCTTTAGACATGTTTGCCGACAACTTGTTAATCGCCTCTTGGTTTTTAGAGTGAATTGCCTCCACCCGCTTTAGGTGCTTATCCTCTAGGTCTTCACGTTTGCGGGCAAAAGCCAATTCAGCGTCTAACTTTTTGCGAATGAGCTTGGTAGCCAAATCTTCTTCTTTTGTAGCTCGGTCTTTACTTAACTTCTCCTCAGCCTCGCTTACCTCTTGGAGTGCTGCCTCGTATTCCATGAGAGCTTTTTCGGCGTCTGCCGCAGCCTGCTGTTGCATCATAAGGCTGTCAGAGAAGTCTAAGTTCTTTTCGGTAGTGTCGTTGAGTGCAGCCTCGTACTCCTCCATTTGTTCTTGTTGGGCCTTAAGCCTAGCATCGGCTTCCTCCATGGCTTGTGCAGACTCAAGTAAGGAACGCTTAAACTCTTCAGCCGGGTCCTTGTATTCCACCTCGTCTTGTGCTATTCCCAGGGCTTCAGTCAGCCCCAATTGCTGTGATAAAGCCTTGATCACATTCGTTTTAGCCGCAGTAAAGGCTTCGTCTGCCGCTTTACCGATGGCTAGGACTTGAGATAGAGTGCGCACCGCATCATTTAGCTTGTTGATTATTACGGTGACGGCATCAACTACATCCATCGTAGTCCCCATATTACCTTGTAAGCCGAATAGCACTTCTATTACGATTTTGCCGTTTTCAATCAGCATGTGAAGGGCGTCTAGCAATTCGAGAACACTCTCAGAGTTAATGCTAGATAAAAACCGATCTAGGTTGGTTCCGATAAAATTTACAACGGCAGTAACAACCTGGCCTAAAGCCTTGGCTATCAAGGTAAACTCTTCTCTGTTTTCCTCGATGGTAGCGTTGATGCTTGTTACTTGCTCTTTCATTTCTTCGAATATAGGTTCGCCTAGTGCCAATTTAAGCTCAGCAACAGAAGCCTTCATCATCGACATTTGCGTACCATAGGAATCGGAGAAAGTCTCTAAGTCGTTGATACCCCGTTTAGTAAAGACCCTATTTAATTCTTCAATGATAGCACCGACTTGCCCCAATTCAGCGGTGGTATCCTTAATTCTTTGAACAGACTCTTTAGGTAGGTCTAGCCTATCCCTCATAGAGACGAAATCCCCTGATACAGCCTCGTTGAAGCTAAAGATCAGCTCGTCAAGGGCCAAGCCAGTATCCTTAGAGCCTACGGCTGCCAAGCGAAGCATTTCGTTAAATTCTTCCATGCCTCTGGTATCAGGTAAAATTGCTTTAGCAAATCTAGCAGTGTCCTGAAATGAAACCCCTAGTTTGGCAGATTCGGCGCGCATATTGGCCAGGAAGCCTTCAGCAAGCTCTTGGTCGCCAAACATATTCTCAAATACAATTCGGTTTTGTTCCATTTCAGCATTTAAGCCGACAGCCTCTTTGGAGATGTCGGCTAAAGCGTTCACTGCTTTACTAGCGGCAGAAATGAAAGCTGCTCCTAAAGCAACAACGGCAAGATTGCTAGTTTTCAACACGCTGGTTAGTCCGTTGACTTCACCACCGGCTTGCTTAAATTTTCCCTCGGCTGTCTTTGCTACATTTTTAACTTCATCCCTGATTTCATGTAGCGCAGCGAGTACCTTATCATTAGTAAGAGTAGCGTCGTACTCAAACCTCTTGCTGTTGCTCGTTGCCATTATGGTCTGCCTCTAAAGTTTGCAGAACTTCGTTAGCTTGCTGCTGAATAGAGATCGCAGTAGCCAGCATTTCGTTTAACTCATCAATCGTTAAATCAGGTTGGTCTTGTAACATCGAAATGAAGCCTTCAATGCGATCAAGCTGGTTGGCCCCCTCAACCCTTAATTGCGCCAATTTTAAGAAATCGTTAGTAATACTAAGTAATTGATTAAACGCAATCATCCTGGTATAAGCGGCCAGCCAGGACATACCTACAGTGCTGAAATGGATACCCTTGGCTAATTCGCTTTCCCGTAGTCTTAGCAGGATAGGTGCTACACAATTAAAACTCTCTATGGGGAACTCACCCTCTATATGCTTCATCTATTGCCTTTTCAACCAGTCTCACATGGTCTTCGATAATGCGGTCATCATCTCGCCTAGCTCGGTAGCCTGGGTGGTTTACCGAGCCTCTTACAAACACGGTGTCCCCTCTGACTTCAAACACGAGAGGATCGCCTGAAATGGTATGCGGCTTAACGCCTGTCTTAAATACTCTTTCCCAATTCTGTACAGCTCTATCGGAGCCGTCTATTCTAATCGTGAATTGCATTTGCTTAGGCGTCATTCTATAGGTAACTTTGACTGAAGGCTGATCACCCCATTGCCTAGTTAAAGCTTCTAATCGCCTTTTAGTTTTTCGGCTTTGGGCCATGAGCTTAGAGCGCATGTCCTTGGTCAAAGCCTTTATTTCGGTCTTTGGGTCGGGCATAGGCTCTTTTACTCTAAAAGTGAACGCCATTTTTCTTCCATTTCCGAGGCTTCCTGGGATTGAATGGGTAAACAGTCAAATATCAATCAGAAACGGCTGTCCGGGCAATTTACGTAGGGTTCGTGGGCAATTCTGGATTTTGGCAATGGGCAAATTATTTGACCAGCCCCCTACCACCCTTTCTTTTAGCCTCTTCAGCGGCCCGGTGGTTCTCTAGGCTATCCCGCCATTGATCAATCTTAATCGTAACAATCATCCTTGCTCTTTGTGGTATGCTCAGTTTGAAGTAATCGTCTTCGGGCAAGCTATATTTTAGCATAGCCTCTTGCTCCCATAATCGCAAAGCCACATACTCAGTAGCCCCCTTGGGGAGCTTGTCCATAGCAGCCAGTAACGGCTTCCCGTCAAAAGTAGCGTGGAAAGTGTAAGCGGAGGGCGTCCGCTATATCCTCCCTTCGCAATGGCTTAACCAAAGCGTGCGCTATTACCGCAGCCCAATCCTCTTCGGTTACGATCCGAGGTCTCAGGTCCTCTGGTACTGCATCCCTCCAAATGGTCTGAAATACAGCGGTAATTTTCTCTCGTAGTAACTCTAACCCTTCTTTCTCATGAGCTACTGCCGCTTGATAAGTCAAATACTCTTTCCAAGCCCACCACTCGGCCGAATTTTCCACTACGTCGTCTAAAGGCGTTTCAGGTTTTTCGGGTGGTTCAGTCACAGCAGCTAAGTCATATTCTATTTTGTAAACCTCACCGTTAGCCATCTTGACTTCGTACACGTAAGGTCCGGGAAGGTCTGGACCTATACCGTCTAAATGGTATAGGCCCAAGACCTTGACCTTAGCTGATAAGCCGTCAGACGGCAAAAGGAACTCAGCTATGTTAGTCATGCTACAGGGTCGATGGTTGATACTTATGAATGACGCCGGCTCCAGCGGAAATATCGCCAACCAGAAAGCCTTTATTGTCGTCTGTCGAAGAGAAAGCAGCGTCATTGTAGCCGGTATTTACTTGAGTAGGCACTTGCTCGAAGGTAGTGCCCCCGTCGATGCTGATGTAAACAGCCCCGGTTCCAGCGGCAGTATCATCGATCACCACGCGAATGACTTGAGCGTCACCACCATTCCGTACGGCACCTAGAGCTACTTGTTTGACCACCTTGTTGGTACCGAAGTCTCGCAAAGCCTCCCAACCAGCCACCGAAGAAGCTTGGTCAGTGCTACGATAGATGATAGCTCCAATGCCGGCGTACACCGCACCGTTTTCAGCCTCAGTAATACACTGGACTGAGCCGGCAGTAGGTGCAGACTTGACCTCAAAAGTAGTCGAGTTATTTTTTGCGAGCAAGATAAGGCCGTTTTCCCCCACTACCCAAATACGTTTGTTAGCACCGGCGATAATGCGGTTGATAGCATCTGTACCGGCGAAAACAGCGGCATCGGGGAAGGACTCACCAAAGTCGGTGCTGAGATAAATGTCACCCGCAACACCTGCCAGGAGCATCGTGGGCGTAATCCACCCTAAAGCCTGCACGGTATCCCCATTAACTGACTGAGTAATATCTACCGTTGTCCAAGTAGCGGCTGATAATGTCGGTACAGTCGCCTGAGCGTAAGCGATTTCAGCCTTGGCAGCGCCGTCGGTAGTGTCTCGCCCGACAATAGTGCGGATTTCATCAGCGGTAACGAAAGCGGCGGCGACTGGGCCTATATCCTCGTCTGCGGCAAATGGGTCGTTGGTGAAGGCTTCGAACAACCCACCTCCGTTGATGCTTAAGAGGACGTTAGCGATACCTAATGTTACTGCGTTGGTAGTAGCTACGATCACAGTATCCGCCCCGGCATAACCGATGGTCTCTGATAAAGCGATGTCTGAAACAAGAGCTACCCGATTGATTTGCTGTGTCTCGTTGGATGCGAGTACCCCAAGCTCAGGGCGAATGATCACAGAGGCGTACAAAG
>Ga0224506_10000557_pt1 | contig 30748 bp, 24 predicted proteins | sample SF_Jan12_sed_USG_2_FD_169108 | JGI IMG/M metagenome (GOLD analysis project Ga0224506, IMG submission 169108) | Sediment microbial communities from San Francisco Bay, California, United States - SF_Jan12_sed_USGS_8_1 | ecosystem: Environmental > Aquatic > Marine > Sediment | place: USA... | reverse complement strand
TATGGCATATCCGCCATCATTAGTTTGTTGTACATATACAGCTGTTTCTTCATTAGTATTTCCAAATTTTTTAATCCAAAGCTCATCATCTAGCTTATTTGTTGTAATAATATTTCCTAGCCAATCTATTTTAATGGCTACTATGTCAACCTCATTGGCTATTTCATTTTCAGAGCCTGAGGTGATACGTGTGCATCCCACAATCAAATACCCACCATCTGAAGTAGTGCAGATTGAAAACCCTTCTTCAATTCCATTTAGTTCTTCACTGTATATTTTTGTACGAATGGTATTTCCATCATTGCTAACTTCTTGAAAATAGATGTCATCATTTATTGTACCTACTATGGCGAAATTGTTTCCAGTGGGAATAATTTGATTTGCTACTGAAGTACCGTTCAGTCCATTATCAATTAATGACGCTCCAATTTGTCCTGTGCAATTGTTGTCTAAATTAATTACGTTTGCATTTCCATCGTTATTTGCACCAGCATTAGTGACAAAAGAGTTAGGTTGCTGATAAAGTGATTTTATTAGATTCACCCCTGTTAGTTGTTTGAATTTTGGGGTACAGCCATCTATTATAGAAAAATCTGCTATTTTTCTTTCAGAAATAAGAACAGCTTCTGTAGAACTAACTGAAGCATCCATTTGTGTTAAAGTAAGTACTGTATTGTTGGTTGTAATAAAAACATCTACACCATGCGTATCACCAATATAATCATTAACTCCATCTGATAGCTCGATAGGGGTTATGTCTATACCCGTAAAACTATCACCATTTCCATCAACTTTAAATAGATACATAGATGTAGAGTCAATGTTAGTTGTAGTGTTTATCCTGTCTCCAATAACAATGTAACCTTCATTATTACTTAGTACTGCAATTGACTTACCTTGTAAATTATTATTATCAACATCTGCACCACCGTAATATTTAGTCCATAAGGTATTACCATTGATGTCTAAACGAATAAGTTTTGTTTGAATAGAGCCGTCACCATAAGTGGTGTTACCAAGTATAATAAAACCATCATCTAAGGTTTTAATTACTTCACCAAAATCGCTTCCATTTCCTGTAAATATCTTGATATACCCGTCCGATGATGATGGCGCTAAGTCTTTTTCATCATTACAACTTAGGGATATTGATAGTAGACAAATAAACCAGAATTTGTTTTTCATGATTAAAAAGTTAATTTTTTAGGAGCATACCAAGAATATACAATACCTAAATTGATCTGAAAATAGTGAATCTTAATATCGTTGTATCCTCTGAAATCTGCAGCATTATAATTTTTAACCGTCAGGTTATTTAAACCATAACTATATTGTCCAGATAGAAAAAAATGGAACGTGTTTGACTGCCATTTCGCTCCAATACCACCTAATAAATAATAATTATCTCCATTACGAATAGTAGTGTTATTACCTTCTTCTGCTCCATTACCATATAATATAGCATCTCTTGGGGTAGGAGTTGTGCCACCTTCAACTTTATGTGAAGTACTATTATTTAATTTGGCACTTAGTAAAAAATTGGAAGAACCACCAATAAAAGCATAGGGTTTAATGCTTCTATAGTCGTACTCTTTATAAAAGGGGTGGTACTGTACAATTGCATTTACTCCAAAAAAAGTTTGGTTTTCAATTTCTGGTTCTTCATTTTCTTCATATGATCCTCTAGTAATTCTGCCATCTGCTGTGCTTTGTGCATATTGATTAGTGAGCGTACCATATATAAAGTTAGTTTCAAGGGTAATCATTCTTTTAAGAAAATCTTTTTCAAGTAATAATCCTATATTTAAAACCCCCCAATCTGACTTGTAATCACCGTTTTCATTTGTACCTTCTCCCAGATTTTGTATTCCATTTTTTTGTAAAACTTCGGTTATGCTCAAGTTAGCTCCGTAAAACAGTCCTGTTCGGAAAATAGGCCAAGTACGGTAAGTGTCATATAAGTGATGTAGCTCAGTAGGGTCAGTATCATTTGGAGCAAATAATTTATTTTTCTTTAATAGCTCAAGCATTGCTCTATCTGCCTCAATAGACTGGTCAAGGTATATATAAGATAGTACTAATAGCTTGTAGGCTTCAATTTGATCTTCCTTAATCATTTTATCCTTAGATATTGCATCTTCAATAAAGGGATGAATTTCGTGTACTCTACCTTGATCATACATTTGACGCACCTGCAGTAATATTTCAGCTGATTCAGAAGCTTTTTCATCAACTTTCGATACTTCTTCAACATCTTCTTGTGACCATCCTGATGTGCAAACAGATAAAAAAATTACTAATGTTAAAAAATATAGTCTTTTCATAATAGGTTAATTATGGCTAGTCTTTACATGTTTTTTCAAAAACTAAATCTTCTCCTACATAGGTTGCCCATTCTTTTTTAGTCATATTTCTTGTTAAATATTTCTCGCAAAGTATGCCAGACATATCATCCCTGTTGGTAGGAAAAACTTTCACTTGATTTCGTTCAGTACCAACAAGTATATTTGAATTGTCAGGACTAAAAGATAAAGATCGAGCCCATTGATCAAAGTCGGTAAGAGTGATGGGTTGATCGGTTAAATTATTGTTATTCCATAAACGTACTGTTTTATCGTTGCTTGCAGTTGCAATAAATTGATTATTGCTGCTAAACCTTATTGCGTTTACCAGAGCAGAGTGTCCCACCAATTGCTCCAAATTGGAAGTATCGTTAAGTCCAAATACTTTGACAGTACCATTTTCCTGTCCAATTGCTACTTTATTATTTTTGCTTATTGCAATTTGAGTAATTGTTGCTTTATTGTCATAGACAGTGGTAGGTGACATATTGTAAAATATACTATATTTAATCACTTTTCCTGAAGCGGTTGCTGTAACTAACCAATCTCCATCGTTTGTGATTACCATGTCTTGTATTCTGTCTTTACTTTGTATATCAGATAACAACACGCTCACTTTATCAAAATCGGTAAACTTTATGCTTGTGCCTCGATTATCCAATACATAGGCTCCTTGTTGGTCATTAGATACTAAGATTTTCCATACTTCTCCTTCAAATCCATTAATGCTCTTTGGCTGTGATTTTGAATTACTTAAATCTATTACGTCTATATAAGTTTTACCTTCAACCTCAGGATACTTACCTCCAGCAAGTAATAAATTTCTCTTTTCACTAATTGCCATAGAACGAATCAGGTGCTTATCTCTTTCAGGTATTAGTATATCTGACACACGGTTTTGTCCTTGTAAACTCCATCGTAGAATTTTTCCCTGAGTACCACCAGTATAAATTTTGTTATTCTTTATACTAGTTTCAACCGCACGAACAGAAGATTTATGACCTTTTAAATCTTTCACTAAAGGGTCATTATTTTCTTTGAGTGCATTATAAAGTCCATTATAGATATCGTTATCATACAATTCTCCTTTTTGTGCGACATTGAATAAGTAAGCTTGCTGTGCTAATAAACCCTTCAACTCCTTTTGTTCCTTTCCTAATTGTGTTGATTTTATGGCCATAGAAGAGGCAATTGCTAAATAGCGAAGTCTGTCGGCTATTTCTTTTTCTCTTCTAGCTTCTTCAGCACTCTTGGTCGCTTCAATAGTTTTGTTATCAGCAATTTTGGTTTTATCGTTTGCTATATTTTCTTGTATCTTAGCAATTTTCGCTTGTTTTATTGCCTCGGCCTCTTGTCGTAAAGCTTCTTCTGCACTTAGTTCAGCAGCAGTTTTTTGAGTTTGTGCCTCTTCATTAGCATTTTGAGCTTCTAATCTAGCTGCATCTGCCGCTTCTTTTTCTAATACTGCTTCAGCTTGAGCTTTTTTTGCTTTTTCTTCATTAGCAACTGCTTCAATTTGTGCGGCTATTGCAGCCTCTTTTTGTATGTCTGCCTCCGTTTTTTGTTGGAACGCATATAATAAAAACAGTAATGAAACTACAGTTGCACCACCCATGGTAAGTGCGGTTATTCTTGCTCGTTGTAATTGTCGTTTTCGTTGTAGTTCTTTAATTTTTTGTTCTGTATCAAATTCCTTTTTAGAATACTCTAAGAAAACCATGGTTCGCTCGAAGGCAGGGTGATACCTTTGCCCCCAAATTAGGGTAGGCTTGTGTTTTACTTGCCAGTTAAGTGCTAATTGTAAATCTGGTGGTCTCCATAATCCTGCTTTGCCTACTTGGTACATAGAAGCTGCATCTGCCAAACGCAAATACATTTGTACCGCTTCTGCTTCTTCGTCTACCCAGTTTTTTAATCGCACCCAAATACGCATAAGGCTTTCATGAGAAATATCAATAATACTATTTGAAGTAATAGTGATACCAAATGCGGGGGTTAATAATGAGCGACCTGGAGCTCTAAATTTATCTATTACTCCTATTACTTTGTCTTCAGAAACATCAAGAATAGAGGCAATATCATTAAGCTTAGTAGGTCGTCTTATTCCAAAGTTTTCTCCTCTTTTCTCGGTAATAGCTTTAAAAAGTACTTCACATATTTTCTTTTGTTCTTCATCCAATTCATCAAAGGCTTCATTGGCATGCATGGAGAGAGCTTCTTTCATGGTGCCTATGGCCTCGTAATGTTTAGAGTCAACAGGCTCACCTATATCTCCAAAATTAGTCCAATAGCTCCAAGTACGCATTAATGAGTGCTGTAGAATAGGAAGTTGATCAGGATTATCCCCTAAATCGTTCAATAACTGTTGGATCAACCTCTGTGTAATTTTTGCACCACCAACAGCTACAGGACCAGTGATAGCTTTTCGTTTTTGATCCCTAGTCATCTGTGGAATCAGGTAGTGGCTATCATTAATTTTTTTTGTTAGATCAGGAAACTGTGCACAATCTCCAATAAAATCCGATCGCATTGTGATAGCCACATATATAGGAGCATCAGCATAATTGGTAGCTTCTATTAGTAAATTTACGAAAGCCAATGTCTCATTTATCGACTCTTTGTTTTCACTGTCTTTAAATCGGAATAGTTCTTCAAATTGATCAACAAGTACTAAATAGTTTTTATCCTGCTCTCTTTTTGATTGCATTATTGCTTCCACTAACCCCAAAGAGCTACTTCTAAGCAATGTGTTTGTAATGGTATTTTTGATCTTTTTATCTTCTTCTTTAGCATCAATGAAATTGCCATCCTTTTCTAATATAGCATCAGCCAAATTATCTATAGGAGAGGCTCCAGGTCTAGTAACGATCACCTCCCAATTGGGACTTGTGTTGGTTAAAAACCCTCCATACAATATTGGAAGTACACCACAGTATATAAAAGAAGATTTACCACTTCCAGAAGGACCAATAACCCCTACAAATCGATTTTCAGAAAGTTTTAAGAGGACTTCATCGCTTTGACCTTCTCTACCAAAAAATAGGTGACTTTCGTCTATTTTAAATGGTCGTAATCCTGGAAAAGGATTCGACTCTATTTGTTGTGACTCAGTAGACATATCCTGTACTTCTTCGTCAATGATTTGCTCATCCATGACATTATCTATTTAGCACTTTCTAGAAAATACTGGAGAGATTCACTAATTTTCTTTTCTTCTCCAGATATTATTTCCACATCATTATTATAGTTTTCTTGATTAATTATTTCTCCAGGCATACCTATTATGGCTTTTCCTAGTATTGGTTTGTCCCTTCCAAACCCAGGAGCTTTCAAAATGTCTAATATTTTCATTTGTACCCATTGGTCGTTCACGTTACCTTTATATATGAGTGCTACATCGAAACTTCTTAAATTATCAATGTGTTTTTGACGTAGTTCCAATAATTCTCCTTCAAACTCAGGCAGAAGTACTTGAAATCCACTTTTTTCGATTTGAGATTTTATTTTCACCACCTCTTTTTCATCAGCTTTATTATGCATAATATAAACATGCTTTTTATCTGAACCTGTATTGTTATTTTTAAAACCAATAAGATTTTTTTCTATTAGCTCTTCACGAATAATATTTTTAAAGTCTTCCAAGGGGTTTTGTAATATTTCCGCACCCTCTAATGAAGAAGTATCTCTTTTTATATTCTCAATAAAAGCTTTTTGTTTTTCACTAATATTTTCAAGATTTGGAGAAATCCATATTAATCTTGAGAAATCTTTTTTAGCATCAGATTTAGCAATTTTAGAGCTTTTTTCCGCAGCTATTTTATTTTGAAGATCAACTACTGATCGTTCAGATCCTTCAGGTATTTCTCCATATGAATTACCAATTAAGTGAATTGATAAAGAGCTTTCTTCAATTTCTTTTGAGATGTTATTCTTTAAATCATCTAAATTTGTTGATAATGTATGATTTGGATATACATTATATCCATGACGCTGTAACTCCCTTCTAATGATGTTTTTTTGTATCACAAGGTCATGTCCAGTTTCAGCTAAATAAATTGCTTTGCGTTCAATAGAGGGTTTAATCTCAATTACGTTTGTTCCGCCTTTTGCACTTATAAGGTATTCGTCAATATCATAAACCAAATCAACCATACGCATCCAATAGTTCTTTTCAGCATCAGTACTAAAAAAATCTTTGTAGTCTTCTATTTCACCAGTTTCATAATTAATTTGATAAAACTCGTATCCTAAAAGGTTTTTTATTTTTGAAGGCTGATCATTAATAGGTACTGGATATTTTAATACTTTAAAAATAGATTTGTTCTTGCTCTTTGATGATAAATTGACATATGACTCAAGTGTGTCAAGACATACGCCTGAAGCCAAAAATGAACTAGTTAAAATTGGGATAAGAATAGTTGAATTTTCTAAATCATTTTTATCAATGTCTTCGGTGTCTGACTTCTGTAAAACATTTGGTTTTACCCCTTGAACCTGTGTTACCATGAGTTCAATAAATTTTTTAAAATTATCCACCCATAGAGATTCATTATCTGGTTGAGAGTAGAAGATTAGTATGTCGATATTTTTAGCCATTGATTATTTAGGTTATCAATTCTTTTTTTAAATTTTCACTTACTTTATCAATAAATTCTTGTGCAAGTTCATGTTGATTTGATAGCACACTATAAAAATCATTTAGATTAATTTCGAATAATATACTATCTACATTTGCTTTGATAGCATCTCCGTTATCAAGATGACCTAGTATAAAAATTTCACCCCAAACGTCTTTTTCTTTAAGTTCATGTATAGTTTTATTGTCGTTTTCTACCGAGCATTCACCACTGGCTATGATAAAAATCGGTTTTTTTTCATCATCAATATTTTCAAATAAAATTCGCTCGTCTTTATTAAGATGAATAGTTTTAATCTTATCAATCAATTCAGTTAGTAGGTATCCTTTCATGTTGGATAATACTGGAATGTTTTTTAAGAACATTCCTATTTCAATTTTCAAGAAAAAACCATCATCAAGACCATCAATAAGTTGATTTTTAGAAATGGAATCATCTAAAAAACGCTTATCTGCAATTGGTAAACGTTTAGATACCCGATCATAAGTTTCTCTATCTTTATGATGAAGTACCCATGCTGCTGTTTCTTTTAATAAAATATCTGGATTGAATAATTGAGCGATTAACCCTTTGCTTACTTCAAACTCTTCCATTTGAGCTAATGAATATAAAGCACAGGCTTTAGTCCATCGATTATTTTGATTGTAATCTCTATTGAGAATATAATTAAGCATTTGTACAGCATTGTAAGTTTGCCTAGGGTAGAATACTTGTAGCAGTTTTATTTTTTCATTGATATGAATATCATCTAATAGTGGATATAACCTAGGTTTAAGCTCTTGATCCACAAATAGGTCGAGAAGCTCAATTGCAAAGGCAATTCCTTCTGTAGTGCCTGAGTCAATATTTTCTTTTACTAGTTGTACAGAGTCTGGATCGTACAAAATTGACAACAACATGGTGAGGTGTTCAAAATTGGTGTCAATTTCTTCTTTTAATGCTTTTGAAAGAGGTTTAAAAGAATCTGCTCTAGGTAATTCACTATAAGCAGCTAAATTCCAAAAAGCCTTTCCCATTTCATGGTCTAAAAGACCATTGATAATGTTTATTTCACCCTCTTTAGCAGTATGATTATAGTAACGTAATGCATAAAGTACTTGTCGAACAATTTTGGCATCAGGTAAATCAATTTTTTCCCACAAAAGTTTAAGTGCTTTTTCCCCACCAATTCGGCTCATTATTTGGACAATTTTAAGCTTTACTACATCACTCTGACCTGAACGGTGAAATGCGGTTTCCATAATAGGTAGTGAAGGTTCACCAGCTTGTTTCAGTGCAGAGGACGCAGCATGACTAAACACAGGTGAATCAAGCATTTCAATGAGGATTGACCATGTTTCTTTTCTTTTCACTTTGCGTGAGGTAATTACTGCAACCATTTTCACTTCTGGATCAACATCACGAAGTAATTCCAGAAGTATAAATATATTATCGTCACTTATAAGCTTGCGTAGAAGTTTTGCAGCTAGTATTCTATCTTCTTGTTTTACAGATTTACTTAATTTCTGTAACCTTTCTGGTGTAATGGAGATAACTTCATTGTCTTCTATTTGACCCAATGCCTGATGTGCAAGCGTTCGTATTTCTGAATCACCTTTGTCGTATTCTAAATCGAGAGATTTAATTTTATTTTTTATATAATCTTGGACTCTTATTGAAGAATTATCCATCATCTTTAAAATGGAAGATTCAAATAATGAGGGCTCAAGACGCTCCATAAGTTTTAACCCATAGATAACTTTCTCATCTCTTTTACTATTTATTTCGTTTTCCAGAATCCTATTAATTGAATACTCTTTTTTAGCCCTGACTGTCGCCTGACTTTTGTTTCTCACTAAGGAATCTTGAAGAGTAAAACGATACTGATCATGCATTTTATTAGTGGCGAAATACCAAATAGTAAGTATTGGGATTAAGAATACAGTGATATGTAGTAACGTAAATATGCCTATTTCATTTATTAACAGGATTAGTGCCCCTGCAAATAGATATGCAAATGTATCTACTACACCCTCAATCTTAGTTTGCACATCAAATTTTATGTTTTTATCAACTGGTAAAAAGTATAATTTAAATGAAGGTCCATCTAGTGCATCTTTTATGGAGTCTATAAATAATTTACTTGCAGCTATGGCAGTGAAAAAATAAAAGAAAAAATCATTTCCTTCAGCGGTATACCCTAGGAATGAACCTGTAAGGATAGCTCCTACTGTAAATAAACCAATAAGCAGAGGGTTAATAATGAGTGAAACTCGTAACCCATATATTTCAATAATTTTATCGGTAATAAAAGTTTGAAATAAAAAACTAAAAATTACGACCGTAGCCTCAAAGTAACTAATGAATGTACCTAAATCTTGTTCCCTAGGATATTTATCAGTAGCTACATGTGCAAACGAATAATCAATAAATGTTATGGCTACCATGGATGCAATAACGAACACCGACATTAGCATCAAGTACCGGCTTTTAAATAATTCTTTGTAGGAGATAGCGTTTTTTACCGATTTATCTTTGTTGATAATGACTGATAGATGAACGCTAGAAACGATTATGATAAATACCAATAGATACCCAATAGCGGCAAAAAGACTTATAACAAGCAAATTATAAGTCTCCATTATATTAAGTAAAAATGGGATGGAAAATAAAGCAACAATTGAGGCGATAAGAGTACCTGTATCTATACTGCCAATAATCCTTTTAGACTGCCTTAAATCAAATATTCTACCAAAAATACCCCAGAATACGAGAAGAGATAAATAACCGAAAGGAGCTGCAAAAACAAACGCTATATAATAAAGATTACTTTTGTCATCTAGTAGATTATGCCCGATGCGAATACCTACAATTACTAATGTAATAAATATGAGTACGCCTAACCCTAGGTATTTAAAACTGATACGACTTTGGAGGAAATTGTAGATGATAGTGAGTATTAATCCAACAAATCCAGATGCTACAATGGCTACAGGTAAGTCAGTAGTTTCATCAAAGTTTGTTAAAAAAAGCGTGAATGAAGATACTTCAAATGTGGCAAGAAAAATCCCCATAAAAAACCCCATAATCAATAACAGATATACTCTGCTAGCTTCTTCAGGTTCAATGTTGAGAATTTTTAAAAGCTGTTTTTTCACAACTTGAGTATTGAGTTAGGAGGTAATAAAGTTATCTAAAATTAAATAAATATACTTAAAACCGACTCAAAAAGTCAAAAAATTACTTACATCATTTGCTTTTTAAAATACGCTTTAAAAAGCAAATGATGTAAGTAATTGATTATTAGTTATTTAATTATAATATATTAACTAATAATTTGGGAGAAATGTTCTTTTGTTTTTACCTTATTGATAATATTTTCGATGTTTCCTTGCTCATTTATTATGAAAGTAGTACGTACTGTACCCATGTACTTTTTACCATATAATTGCTTTTCTTTCCAAGTACCATATAGGTTATGAACAACTTTTTCAGTATCTGCTAGCAAACTAAAAGGAAGATCGAATTTCTTTATGAAATTTTGATGTCTTTTCTGATTGTCAGTGCTAACTCCTAAAATAATGTACCCATTGTTGGTTAGGGCATCAAAGTTATCTCTGAGGTTACAGGCTTGGTTGGTGCAACCAGGAGTATTGTCCTTTGGGTAGAAATATAATACTACTTTTTGACCTATATAATCTGATAGCTGTATGGGACTATCATTTTGATCTGGCACTTTGAAATTTGGTGCTTTGTCTCCTATTTTTAAACTCATAGTTATTTTATTATTGAAGTATAGATAGTCTCATTGTCTGCATTATCAGTAACAATCACTTTTATTATACCTTGTTCATTGTTAGATGAATTAAAGTCGACAGACCAAATTTGATTAGTTTTATAATCATAGTCCATCAATATCCATTTTTCATTTACTAAAACATTAAAATTTTTAATTCCCGATAGATCATCCTTAATCTTAAATTTTAAATTTGATTTAGATAATGTGATAGGTGTAATACTTGGAGCTATTGAGTCGGTAAGTAAAGTATATTCACCAAACTCTCTTGTTGAGAAATGAAATTGATGTTCTTTCCATACACCTCCTGAAAAGCTATATTTATTTTCTGAAATTTTATAGGCATGTGTCTTATTTACATCAAAATTTTTGTTAGAAAGAATTGTTAAATCAATGCTATTTCTTAAAGGATATAGTTTAGGATTTCCAATACTAAATATTTCCATGGTAGAGTCAGCATTGTAATAATTATCAGTTGAGTAATATATAGTGTCGAATAGAGAGTTTTTTCTAAAATGCGTTTTAATTTTATCATCATAAAAATCAAAAACTGTATTGGGAGGTACTTGTTCTTGAGGGTTCATAACTATTAAGCTATCACATAAGTCAATACTTTGTATTGAAGAATTATTCATTTTCCAAAGGTAGGTGAAGTTGTTATTGTTGACATACTTTGGAGAGATGGAGTGATTGTTGTGAGGTGATAGAATTTGTATAGTTGAATCCTTATTATTGTTCTGAATAACAAGTACATTATTTAGTTGAGAAATTTTTTGAGTATCAATTTGTTGAGTAGTATTGAAAGTAGGAGAAGTGCATTTTAAAACAAACTCAAATATGGACTCATTTCCATAGACATCTGAAATCTTGACTAAAGCATTATATATGCAGCTTTCATCAAATATAAATTTCCCTTTATGTTCGTTAGTGTTGTAGATGTCTAGCATATTGCCATTATCTATATACATCTTATGGAACTTGTTACCAGTTTCTATGTACCTCTCATAATTGTAATGTACTAGTATATTTCGCTGAGTAGAAAATTTAAGGCTATCAATTTTTTGATTAAACACGAGATCATTACCAATATAAAAATCTATTTCTGATATACCACATTTGAAGTTCACCCCATCTAGTTTGTCATAGGTAAGTAATTCAAAACCTATTTTACCAAAAACTTCTATAGTGTCTGGTGCATTATATCTTACTTTTGATTTCTGTTCTATTTCTATTTCTTTACGTTGAAAGATACCGTTAACACGGCTATCTATGGTAAATGGCAAAATGGCCAACTTTTTTACTATTGGAGAAGTGGAGTCTTTAATTTCTTCAAAATTATACTTTAAAGGGTTAAGAATAACATGGTTTTTATCCCTTATTTCGAAATGTAAATGTGGACCTCCAGAAGACCCACTATTTCCAGAATAAGCAATAATGTCTCCTTTTTTAAATATAAGGTCGTTTTTGTTAGGGAATAATTTAACATGAAGACTCTTTTCTGCATATTGTTGATTCTGAGTATATTTAGTAATATCTTCTGTAAACTTTTCTAAATGAGCGTATACGGTTATTTCACCATTTGGGTGTGATATATATAGAGCTTTTCCATAACCTCCTTCACTTATTGATATTCTGGAAATATAACCATCTGCAGCTGCATAAACAGGTAAACCCTTTCTTCCTCCAGTACGTATATCAAGTCCAGCATGAAAATGAGATGTACGTAACTCCCCCATATTACCTGCTAAAGTATTAGGTTGGTTGGGGCGTATGGGGAACATATAATAGTCCTCCTCTCCAATGGGGGGGCTAAATTTTGGAGGTTGACCAACTAATTGATATACAATCAGTGAAAAGAGGAGTGTTATTACCTTACTTAACTTCAAAATCAAACATTTTTTTATTTTCAATATAACCCGTTAGCTGATCTCCAATTTTTACTGGACCAACACCTTTTGGAGTACCAGTAAAAATATAATCACCTTTCTTTAAAGTGAAAAATTTTGATAAATATGAAATAATATAATCGAAGTTAAAGAGCATGAAACTAGTATTGCCTTTTTGACGAATTTCATTATTTACTTCTAAGTGAAAATTAAGGTTGTTGATTTCCTTTATTTCTTGAATAGGGAAGAAATTTGATATAGGTGCTGCTCCATGAAAACCTTTTGCAATCGTCCATGGAAGGCGTTTTTCTTTTGCCTTTGACTGTAAGTCACGAGCGGTAAAATCTATTCCAAGTCCCACATGGTCATAATATTTATGAGCAAATTTTTCATTAATATTTTTGCCTTTTTTAGAAATTTGTAATACTATTTCAACTTCATGATGAACATCATTAGTGAAGTCAGGGTAATAAAAAGCATCATTATTTCTTAAAAGTGAAGTGTCAGGTTTGGTGAAAATTACAGGTTCATTAGGTCGCTCATTTTTGAGTTCCTCTATATGTTCAACGTAATTTCTTCCAATGGCATAGATGTTCATAGATTATATAAATTATTATTTGAGCAAATATATTAGTAAATGATATATAGTAACCAATCTATTAAATATTGTTGACTTATTTTCACTTTAATATATATGTTCAAGTCTTAATAATGGTAACCAAATTGAATATTAATTGAATTTTTCTACTTTTATGCATTGAGCTTTAATTAAACATAATAAAACATGAGGATAGCATTCGTATTTTCTATTCTTTTTCTTACTACATTTAATAGTAATGCACAAACGGATTCATTAGAACTTTCTGGGCAGTTTCTAGAACAAGCTGATGAAATTTATCGTAATCAAAGGGAAGCAATTTTGATTGCCAAAGACATGTATGTAATGGCTGCCGATTATGCCCCAGATGATGTTAGGGCTAATTGGATGGCAGGTAGATTATATGTCGAAACCATAAATAAAGCACAGGCACTTCAATACTTTCTAAGGGTAAAGGCACTTGATTCTAAATATCGTTTTGATATCGATTATCAAATTGGTTTAGCCTATCAGTACGGGTTTGAATTTGATATGGCTATAAAACATTTTGAACTATATAGTAAAAAATATTATGCCCAATCAAAATATCGTGGAAAGGATAAAACAAGGATAGATGTTGTGAAAAGAAAGATTGAAGAATGTAAAAACGCTAAACTTATTGTGAATCGTCCAGCTCAGTATTCATTGGTTAATTTAGGGGAAAACATTAATTCTCCATGGCCAGATTATGCACCTATTATTAATGAAGATGAAACGGTAATGATTTTTACCTCAAGGCGGCAAGAAGATAATACTAGTGCAGATGTTGATGCTGATAATTTTTATTTTGAAGATGTATTTATTTCACGGAAAGAAGGAGGTAAATGGGGTGTGGCAAAGAATATTGGATCACCAATTAATACATCATTTCATGATTCTAGTATTGCTCTGTCTAAGGATGGAAATAGGTTGTACATATATAAAGATACTGGAGGAGGAGATATATACTATAGTGATTTTATAGATGGGAATTGGACCAAACCTAAATTTTTGAGCAGTAAAATTAATTCATCTTCTTATGGAGAGCTTTCTATTACAGAGAGCCCTAATGGTGATGTTTTATTGTATAGCTCTGAACGACCTGGTGGAGAAGGAGGAATTGACATACATATGATATCAAAAAACTCGAAAGGAGAATGGTATAAAACCAAAAGTTTAGGTTCAGTGATTAATACAAAAGGTGATGAAGATAATCCATTTTTAGACTATGATGGAAAAACCTTGTACTTCAGTAGTAACGGTCATAAAGGCTATGGTGGTTTTGATATATTTAAATCTGTTTTCGATAGTGTTACTATGACTTGGTCTAAGCCCGAAAATTTAGGGTATCCTGTTAATACTCCTGATAATGAGCTTTCTTTTCATCCCACAAAAGATGGAAGAAGAAGTTACTTTGCTTCTGTAAGAGAGGGGGGAGTAGGGTTTTCTGATATTTTTATGGTGAACTATCATGGGGAAAAAGGTTCAGATAAAGAGCAATTAATTGTTTCAATTGATGATTTGATTAAAGAGAGCAAACAGAATGATATTGGTGGAGATACGCCTACAAAGGAGAATAAGGTTGCCATACCTTTTGAAGAACATGAGGTGGAACTAATTAGTATCACACATCAAATTTATTTTGATGCTAGTCAAAGTTATATTCAACAAAATAACCAGATAGAACTAAATAAAATCATTAAAATGATAAAAAAGCATAATAATTTACGCATAGATGTTTCTGGTTATGCTTCTATGGATGGTAATCCAAAATATAATCTAGATTTATCACATAAAAGAGCAATGATTGTATTTAACTATTTAACAGAAAATGGTGTTGAAGATGACAGAATTGTAGCTAAAGGTTACGGCTCGCTGCCAAATGCAGAAGGAGGTGATGGTACTGAGAACAGAAGAGCAGATGTGAAAGTAATAGCTACAAAAAATGTTGCTGATAAGCCGTGATCTATATGCTCCTATTAATTTGATCACTTGCTGTTGTAGGGTTTGTTTGTAATATTCTTTGCTTATTTTTTGAATAAATAAATGCCAGTCCAAAGATAATTCCACCAGTAGTAGCCATTGCTCCTGCAATAGATCCGTTTAGCCAGACAGCTAGATAATATCCGCCAAATGAGAGTAAAACTCCTACAAAAGCAGATATATAAAGCATTTTTCTGAAATTATTGGTAAGTAAATATGCAGTAGATGCTGGGGTTACTAATAAAGCTACAACTAGTATTGCCCCTACCGATTCAAAAGAAGCAACAGTTGTAATAGAAACTGCTCCCATAAGCAAATAATGCCAAATTGTTGTAGAAATACCCAAAGCTACTGAAAGGGCTGGATCAAAAGTAGTGATGAGCAATTCCTTATATCCTAACCAAATAAAAGTAATGATTATTAGTAGTACGGTGCCTGAAATGTAAACTGAACGTGGCCCTAAGTTTATCCCATTTTCAGTTATCCATAAATCTAATGGCACATAAGCAATTTCTCCATATAGAACACAATCTTGATCGATATCTACCTGACCAGTATATGAAGACACTAAAATAACCCCAATGGCAAATAGCCATGTAAAAGTGACACCAATAGAGGCATCTGTCTGAAGTTTTCCTTTGCGATGAAAAAATTCAATTAAAAAAGTTGATAAAACACCTAATAAGCCTGCACCAATAAGCATGGGGATAGAGTCACGACTCCCTGATATTAAAAAAGCTAGAACTATTCCTGGGAGTACTGAATGAGATATTGCGTCACCTATCATGGTCATTTTTCTTAATACCAGATAGCAGCCTAATAACCCACATGAAATAGCTACTAGTGAACCAGTTAATATTATCCAAAAAGCATTCATATTATATAAATAGTATAGAAGTTAGTCATTGTAGGTTTTTAAACTTGTGTAGAATTATTCTTAATTTTATTCTTTTGGTATGGTATTTTAGAATCATGAGGATCTAACTCTGGATATTCGAGTAGTTGCTCTAATCTAGATTCAAGTTCAGGAGTTAAAAAGTGTTCAATAGTATCTGCATCATCATGTACATGATCTGGAGCTATTCTTAAATATTTTGTAAGATAAGTTTCCCATAGTCGATGTAATTTAACCGTACGTTGACCTTTGTTTTTACCCTCTTTTGTAAATTGCCATGTACCACTTTTGCTCTCCATATAGCCTTGCTTTTTTAATCTTTTAAGTCCCTTTTTGAGTACTGATGTATTGAATGGCCTTCTCTGTATTATATCTTCAATAGTTCTATTTGTGTAATATTCTTGATCTTGTTCACCAAGTTGATATAAGCTTTTAAGAATGTTTTCGTCATTAATTTGTTGTACTACGTTTCGTTGTTTTATAGCTCGAGATATAATTCCTTTTTTAGGTGCAAAAAAGAATGAGATAAATGCGATTGTTGAGATTACCACAACAATCCAAGGACCAGTCGGCATAGCAGGAGCAGCATAAGAAACAAAAGCACCCGATAAGCCTGAAAAAGCTCCAAAAATAGCAGCGAGAAGTATTAACACTTTAATTTTATCAGTCCAAAAACGAGCTGCAGCTACTGGTGTAATCAGCATTGCTGCCATTAATACTATTCCTACAGCCTGGATTCCTATTACTACTGCCATCACTGTGAGTGTAGTAAGTATAAGTTCAATTAACCGAATAGGCATGCCTATGGTTTTTGCAAAATCTTCATCAAAAGCTAGTAATGTCAATTCTTTAAAAAACAGATATACTACAATTAATAAAATTAAAGCTACTATTGTAAATGTAACTAAATCGGAACCTACTAATGCGGCTGCATTTCCAAACAGAAAGTGATCTAAACCAGTTTGTTCTGCATTACCAGATTTTTGGATGATGGTAAGTAATAAAATCCCAATACCAAAAAACACAGATAAAATTAGAGCTATGGCACTATCTTCTTTTATTTTACTTTTCGAAGTAATTAAATCTATAATAATAAGAGATAGCCACCCAGTAATAAAGGCTCCAATAATTAAATATAAAGGGTTCTTATCTCCTGAAAGCATAAATGCAAGGCAGATGCCTGGTAAAATAGAATGAGAGACCGCATCGCCTACAAGTGCTTTTCTTTTTAGAAAAGTAAATGTCCCTACTATGGCAGCACTGGAAGTTAAAAGCATAGATCCAATAGTAACATAGATAACGTTGACGTTGTTAAAAGAAAAAAAATCTAAAATTGTTTCCATTTATTTGTTAACTTTTTTCTCACGATTTGGTAATTCATTTTGTTTTAGTAAGTCAGCTACTTCAGTTAATAGTGTTAGTTTTCCTCCATATGTTTCTTCTAATAATTCATGTGTAAATGCTTTATTTGTAGGGCCAGAAGCTATTAAACGAGTGTTTAATAAGATTACCCAATCAAAATATTGTGTTACAGATTGTAGATCGTGATGTACAACTACCACAGTTTTATTATCCGATGACATTTCTTTAAGCAGTTGGATTATTGCTTTTTCAGTGGCTGCATCAACACCAGCAAAAGGTTCGTCCATAAAGTATAAATCTGCCTGCTGTGCCAGTGATCGTGCTAGAAATACTCGTTGCTGTTGTCCTCCTGATAGTTGTGAAATTTGACGATGAAGATAATTTTCCATTCCTACTTTCCGTAAACTATCTATAGCTACTTCTTTATCTGCTTTTCTAGGTCTTTTAAAAAAGCCAAGTTTACCATATCTCCCCATGAGTACGATATCTAAAACAGAAGCGGGAAAATCCCAGTCTACAGATTCTCTTTGTGGCACATAGCTTATTTGATTACGAATGTCCTTTATGTCTTGATCGAACATTTTTACAAATCCACTACTTTGGGGAACTAAATCTAACATCGATTTTATTAAAGTAGATTTTCCAGCACCATTAGGGCCAATAATACCTATCAATTTTCCTTTTGGTAATGTGAGATCAATATCCCAAAGTACAGGTTTCTTATCATAAGAAACAGTAAGATCGTGTACTTCAATTATTGGATTTTCTACCTGTTCGATCATGTTATTATTTTAATGCATTAGTAATTGTAGTAACATTTTTATTCACCATACCTATATATGTGCCTTCAGGAGTATTCTTTTCCCCCATTGCATCTGAATAGAGGCTGCCACCTATCAATACTTTAAACCCTTTATTATTACACCCTTCTACTACAGCATTAATAGCTTTTTTTGAAACAGAAGTTTCTACAAAAACTGCTTTTATTTGTTTTTCAACAATAAAGTCAACCAAATCAGTTATATCTCTTAAACCAAATTCTGATACTGTAGAAATACCTTGAAGTCCTTTTACTTCAATGCCGTATGCGTCTCCAAAATATTCGAAGGCATCATGAGCAGTGATTAATATTTTTTGTTGATCTGGAATTGTAGCTATGGAATGTGTAACCTTTTGGTGAAGTGAATCAAGCTGATCTAAAAAAAGGTTGGTATTATTTTTATAATAATCAGCGTTGGCAGGATGTAGATTTTGTAATTCAGTGCTAAGGTATTGAACAACTATTTGCCATAACGATACATCAAACCAAACATGTGGATCATAAGCATTTTTATATTGGGTGCTATTTCTTATTTTTTCTTTAGGTATACCTTCACCTCCAGCTATTACAGGTCGTAGTCTTCCTAGGTTTTCTAACACTTCACCCATTTTGCCTTCTAAATGTAGTCCATTATAAATGATGATGTCAGCATTTGTAAGTTGAGTAAGATCTCCTTGTGAAGCTTTGTATAAATGCGGATCAACTCCCGGCCCCATTAACGCACTAACTTTAGCCGAATCACCAACAATATTTTCAACAGCATCGGCTAACATTCCAGTTGTAGTGACGATTATAGGAAGAGAAGAAGTTGATTTTTTTTCATTGCTATTACAATTGCTAAAAATTATAATTGAAAGGATCAATATTTTTAAAATTTTTCTTTTCATGACTCTGAAATCAATATATTTTCTGATACTTGTTTTGATATAGAAATGGTTCTTTTGTTATCGATAATTATTTCATTAGATCCATCAAAATCCACCTTGTCTAATACTTTAATTTTCGCTCCGATATAAGCACCAATTTTGTCCAAATATTGAAGAAAAGGAGAGGAGCTATCTTTGACTGAAACTATGATGCCTTCATGACCAATGTTAATCTCATTGATTGGGATTTGTGGCGTAGCTTTGTACTCTCCATTTTCATCTGGAATCGGATCTCCATGTGGGTCGTATTTTGGATAACCCAAGAATTCATCAAGACGCTTAATAAGCAGTGAGGATTTAATGTGTTCTAACTGCTCAGCTACTTCATGAACTTGATCCCAGTTGAACTTCATTTTTTCCACTAAAAACACTTCCCATAAGCGATGTTTTCTAATAACCAATAAAGCAACTTTTTTACCTTCTTCCGAAACATTTACTCCTTTGTATTTTTGATAATTTACAACATTTTTTGAAGCCAACTTTTTCATCATATCTGTTACTGATGCAGCCTTAGTTTTGAGGTTATCAGCAATTGCATTTGTAGTTACTTCAAGTTTACCACCTTTAGATAAATGATATATTGATTTCAAATAATTTTCTTCTGTATAACTTAGGTTCAACATCAGTATTACATTATGTGATTTTTTATCAATTATTTTCAAAAATATACATTTTAGACATATCTAAAAATATTTTTTGATATTATTTAAAAATATTAAATATCATTGATTTAGATAATATATGGGTATAATATTTCTAAACTAAGTTTAGTTTTAGGTATGTCTAAAACTAATAATTTGTAATAAAGAAGGTGTTTTTTGATATCTAAATATAGAACAGTAGCTGTTTATGACTAATTATCACTGTAATATATAATTATAAAATACTTCATGTATATATATTTATATAATTGATTAATAAATACTTATGATATGATATAATCAATTATTTTAAATAATTTTTCCTCCTCTTTTAGCCATAAAAAATCGCTTCCTACTCCATTTGGATAGAAAGAGATATTTTTCATTTTATTAAGGATATCTTCACTATTTATTTCTTCAAAATTCACTGTAATTGATGCGTTATATTTATCACATAAGCTTTCCCATTCTTTATGATCTTGTATTAATATAGGAAGTTCATAAGTGAGATACTCGTAGAGTTTTGTTGGTGTAGTATTGATTGTACTTTTGTTTAGTGGGTAATAAATAATGCCAAAGTCTGATTGCCTAATTTCTGTTAAAATACTAGTATGATTTATTAAATATTCACCACCTTTAAGTGTTATAAAATCGTTATGAAATATTTCTTTTTTTATTCTTTTAATAGTTCTTGTTTTAGGAGTATATCCAATTATAGTTAATCTTATTTTTTCATTTATTTCATGAAGCTTTTTAGCTAATTCTATAGCACCAAATACACCTGTACTTTCAGCTAATGTGCCACTAAAAATTAGTTTTATTTCGTCTATATTTTTAGATTTTTTTATTGGTATTGAGCTGTCAATTTTACATTTATTTTCCAGTATCGTATATCGTTTTTTTATAAAGCTTATCTCTTTAGGATAGTGCTTTTCAGCTAATAAAAAATGATCAATAAATGAAGAAGTGAAGTACTCTTTTCCTCGTACATAAATGGCAAGTATTGGACGAAAAATTTTTGGAAAAGAATCCGTAAACTTTAGGTTGCGATAGTAGTTTTCTTGAACGTCATATATCACTTTTGATTTATGCAATATTTTGTAAAACATTGTAGGGAATAATAGCTCATGTGTGTTAATAATTATTAAATGTGGAGATATTTTTTTGAGATGTTTATAATATTTATATCCGCAAAATATTCTTGCAAAACTTAATCTTTTAAAATTAAATATGGGATGAAATGTGATTTTGGAATACTTCTCTACGGTATTTGATTGAAAGCCTATTATATTTACATCATAATGGCTGGTAGAAGCTAATGATACACCTATTTTTTCGTACATCCGAGTGTCGTTTATGGGTTTTAATACAGAAGCTAATACCACCTTTTTTTGATACATATATAACAATTTAGAAATGCCGATTAAATTAATTGAAAGTGCTTGGGAAGATAGAAGTTTATTAGAAAATAAGGAAACTATTGATGCGATAAGACATGTTGTCGAAGAATTAGATAAAGGTTTAATTCGTGTAGCATCTCCTCATCAAGATGGAAGCTGGACTGTAAATGAATGGGTTAAAAAAGCTGTGATACTATATTTTCCAATTCAAAAAATGGAAACTATTGAAGTAGGACCTTTTGAATTTCATGATAAAATTGCGCTAAAAACAGACTACAAAAAGTTGGGTATAAGAGTCGTACCTCATGCAGTTGCAAGATACGGTGCCTATATTTCTAAAGGAGTAATAATGATGCCTTCTTATGTTAATATTGGTGCTTATGTAGATGAAGGAACTATGGTTGATACATGGGCAACTGTGGGTAGTTGTGCCCAAATTGGAAAAAATGTCCATTTAAGTGGTGGTGTAGGAGTAGGTGGTGTATTAGAACCTATTCAGGCAGCACCAGTTATAGTTGAGGATAATGCATTTATTGGCTCTCGCTGTATTCTTGTTGAAGGTGTTAGAATTGGAAAAGAAGCAGTTCTTGGAGCTAATGTAGTTTTAACAGCAAGTTCTAAAATTATTGACGTAACTGGTGATGAACCTGTTGAAACAAAAGGATATGTGCCTGAACGATCAGTTGTTATTCCTGGTTCTTATACTAAAAAATTTCCAGCTGGAGATTATAACGTCCCATGTGCATTAATCATAGGTAAACGCAAAGCGAGTACGGATAAAAAAACATCTCTGAATGATGCTTTAAGAGAAAATAATGTATCTGTCTAAATTTTGGCACTTACTTTGATTATACTTTAATGTATAAACTGTTGGTATGATGAAAAAAACACTCATATATATTATGCTCATTTTAGTTTTTAGTGCATTTCAAAGCGCTACTCATGAAGCAGAATATATACCAGTAAATAATGATAGTTTTGGTCTGGGAGAAGAGGTAGTGTATAAAATGAATTTTGGTGTTTTTACTGTAGGAAAAGGGAAAATAAAAATTCATCCAACCATTCATAATGTTAATTATAGAGGGTGTTATAGAATTGATATTTGGGGTAAAACTAGTGGAATGGTTGATTGGCTAGCCCAAGTTGATGATAATTGGGGTGCTTATGTGGACACAGCTGCATTAGTACCTCATATTGAATATAGAAGATTGAAGGAAGGTAATTACCGAAGAAATGAAATTGTAAAATTTGACCATTCTACAGATAACATTGAGGTAAAATTAGTAGATAAGAATACAGGTAAATTTAAAGAACCCATGTATTATGCTGCTCCTGATAATGTTCGAAGTATATTAAGTGGGCTACTTTATATGCGCTCACTTAGTTTAGATACAGTAAACGTGGGAGATACATTAAATATAGATGGTTTTTTTGAAGATTCATTTTATGATATGGATATCATATATGATGGTAAAGGTAAATTGAAAACCAAAGCAGGAAACTTTAATGCGATAAAGCTAGTACCAGTAGTCCCAGATAATAAGATATTTAATGGAGAAAATTCTATCACAGCATGGTTTTCGGATGATAAAAATAGAATTCCTTTAAAAGTAGAAGCAGACATGTTTATAGGTAGTGCGGGAGTTGAAATAATTAGCTTCAAAGGATTGAGAAATCCTGTTAATGCTTATATGGAATAGATATAAAGCATGGTGCTTACTTATTTATTAGCAATACTTGTACAGCTTAAAGTACATTAGCCAAAGCCTTAATAGCGCGTGAGTGTTGTTTCACGAAAGGATTACTCAAATCCCAAACATATCCAGCTAGTACTGAGCATATTTGCTTTTTCATCAATTCATTTTCTTTAGGAGTGAAAAATATTTTTTGTAGAGATCCATCGTACCAGCTAAGCACAAAGCTTCTAAAAACATCAACACCTCTTATTATATATTCTGCATACTCTTTTTCCCAGTCTACATTTTCTCCTTTAAGTTTTCGAGATATTAAATCTGCTGCCAATGCTCCAGATTCTGTTGCAAAAGTTACCCCCGATGAAAAAACAGGGTCTAAAAACTCTGTTGAATTTCCTGTTAATGTAAATCCATTCCCATGTAATTTGGAAACAGCGGCTGAATAACCTGTAATTTGTTTGGGCTCAAAAACAAAATTCATATTACCAAATCTGTCGGAAAGTTGCGGAATCTCTGAAATCCACTTTTTTAACTGTTCTGATGCATCACCTTCAAATCGATTAATATCTTCGGGACTGCCAACTATTCCTACAGAAGTTACATTGTCAGAAAAAGGAATAATCCATATCCAAATATCTTGCTTATAAACAATAATGGTAATCCTATTACCGTCAATTCCTTCAGGTCGATTATTATCTTCTATATGAGAAAACAATGAGGTGCGTACAGGGAAATCAGAGGGTTTATCAAGCTGCAATAAGCGAGGTAATACTCTACCATATCCACTTGCGTCAATAATATGTTTAGCTACTATGTGTTTTTGATTTCCATCCTCATTTTTAACTGTAGTTGTTGATATGCCATTGTCATCAATTTCAACAGCTATAACTTCTGTTTTGTAGTCTATTGGTACTCCTTTTCGTTCTATCTCTTTTGCCAAAACATGATCAAACTGATCTCTCTTTACTTGCCAAGTCCAGTTCCATCCTTTTGAATATTGTTCTGAAAAATCAAAATCACAGCTATTATTATGATCGACAAATTTTGCCCCAAATTTTTCTTGAAACCCTTGCTTTTTCACCGCATCTAGAAGACCAGCTTTTTCCAAGTTGTCCATACAGCGAGGTAATAAGCTTTCTCCAATCACAAACCTTGGGAAAGTTTGTTTTTCAACTATTTTAGTAGAAATATTATTTTTGTTAAGTACACCAGCAGCAACTGTTCCAGAGGGGCCTGCCCCAATTATTAATACATCTATTTCCTCAGTTTGCTTTTCCATAAAAAAGTGATATTTTCTTATTTAATAACTTATTCATTAGCTACAAATAACTAAATTTTGTCTAATAGAAACTAATAGAAAGAATTTAAATAAGTATTATGTTGCTTTATAGCATCAATATGATTTTTTTTGCCACCATTGTAATTTAGTTTTTTCAAACTATATTTTTAATAGACAGCTAGTATAACATGATTGAAATTGGACATGCATCTTTAAATCTTCAGGAAGTTAGTGATATTATTTTTGGAGGAGAAAAGATTGAGTTTTCTGGAGAAGTACTGAATAAGGTAAATGAAAGCTATTATTTTCTTGAAGAATTTTCTAAGAATAAGGTGATATATGGTATCAATACTGGTTTTGGACCAATGGCTCAATACAAAATAGATGAGGCAGATCAGGTAAATTTACAATACAACTTAATTAGAAGTCATTCTTCAGGATTTGGAAAACATTTATCACCTGACTATGTAAAAGCAGCGATGATTGCTCGTTTGAATACTTTATCGTTAGGATATTCTGGTGTAAATGTTACAGCTATTGAAGTTTTAAAGGAACTAATTAATAATGATGTTACTCCATTAATATTTGAGCATGGTGGAGTTGGAGCTAGTGGAGATTTAGTACAGTTGGCACACTTGGCTTTGGTAATGATAGGGGAGGGTGAAGTAATATATAATGATGAAATTCAAGATACATCAGTTGTATTTAAAAAATTAGGTATTAAGCCAATGCAAATAAAATTACGAGAGGGACTGGCTGTGATGAATGGTACTAGCGTAATGACGGGTATAGGAATTATTAATGCTATTTATGCAAAAAGAGCAATAGAATGGTCGCTGGCTTGCACAATCATGATATGTGAGATGGTTGATTCTTATGACGATTATTTTTCCAAAGAACTTAACCAATCAAAAAAGCATGTTGGGCAACAAGAGGTAGCTCGTGTTTTGTACGATGAAATAACACAAAGTAGTTATATACAAAAAAGAGAACAGCAACTTTATAATGGAGATTTAGAGGAGAAATATTTTGAAGACAAGGTACAAGAGTACTACTCGTTGAGATGTGTGCCACAAATAGTGGGTACAATTTTGGAAACTGTAAATCAAAGCCAGAAGTTACTTATCGAGGAAATAAACTCTGCTAATGATAACCCTATTGTAGATGTGAGTGCTCAAAATGTATTACATGGTGGTAATTTTCATGGAGATTATGTTTCTTTTGAAATGGACAAATTAAAAATTGCTATTACTAAATTATCCATGTTGGCTGAACGTCAATTAAACTTTTTAATGAACCCACAGTTAAATGGGCTATTAACACCGTTTGCTAATTTGGGTAAGTTAGGGTTTAATTTTGGAATGCAGGGAGTGCAGTTTACAGCTACTTCTACCACTGCTGAAAACCAGATGCTTTCCAACCCTATGTACATACATAGTATTCCAAATAATAATGATAATCAGGATATTGTAAGTATGGGAACTAATGCTGCTACTTGTACGAAAAAGGTTATTGATAATACTTTTGAGGTGTTAGTTATTGAAATGATAAGTATTGTTCAGTCACTCGATTTGTTAGGAAAAACAGAAGGATTATCACCTAAAGCAAAAGACACCTATACTAAAATAAGAAAAATAGTTCCCAAATTTATTGATGATTATCCTATTTATAAGGATTTGAAAAAAGTTAAAAAATTCATGCTAAATAATTCACCACTAGAAATATAGTATGCATGCATAAATAATTATTACGTTTTTTTATGAATGAAATACATTTTAATATATTTTCGAATCAAATTAATTTAATATCAATTATATGAAGTACGCATTAGTGACAGGAGGATCAAGAGGTATAGGGAAGGCGGTTTGTGTTCAATTAGCTGAATTAGGACATAATATTTTAATAAATTATAATTCTAATGAAGCTGCAGCCGAAGAAGTAAAAAAAATAGTAGAGGAAAAAGGTGTGAAATCTCAATTATTGAAATTTGATGTGTCAGACAGGAAAGCTACTAATAGTGTGATGACAGATTGGTTTACAAGTAATCCTGATGATCAATTAGAAGTATTAGTTAATAATGCGGGTATTCGTAAAGATAATTTACTTCTTTGGATGGAAGATGAGCAGTGGGATGATGTGATTAACATTAGTTTGGGTGGGTTTTACAATGTGACTAAGGTTGCAATAGGAGAAATGATAAAAAATAAAGGAGGTAGGATAGTTAATATTGTTTCTTTATCTGGAATTAAAGGCATGCCAGGCCAAACCAATTACTCGGCAGCGAAAGCAGCAGTAATTGGTGCAACCAAAGCTTTAGCTCAAGAAGTTGGAAGAAGAAAAATTACGGTTAACGCAGTAGCTCCTGGATTTATTAAAACTGATATGACGGAAGATATTGATGAAAAACAGTTTAAGGGACTAATTCCATTGAAACGATTTGGAACTGCGGAGGAAGTAGCTCAATTGGTAGGATTTTTAGCTTCTCCTAACTCAAGCTATATTACTGGAGAAGTAATATCTATAAATGGTGGATTATATTAAAGTATAATGAGTAGAGTAGTAATTACAGGCATAGGAATTTACTCCACTTTAGGTGTAAATCTTGAAGAGGTTAAAAATTCGCTATATACAGGTAAGTCAGGAATTGGGATAGACCCAGATCGTGATGCTATTGGGTTTAGATCTCCACTTACTGGAGTAATTCCAAAACCTAATTTAAAAGAATACTTAAAACGTAGGGATCGAGTAGGTTTACCCGATCAAGGGGAGTATGCATATTTATCAACTTTAGAGGCAATGAAAATTGCAGGTATAGATGAAGATATGTTGTTGAAAGAGGACGTAGGAATTATTTTTGGAAATGATAGTTCAGCAAAATCAGTAATAGAAGCCTCCGATACAATTCGTTTAAAAAAGGATACAACATTAACTGGAAGTGGTTCTATTTTTCAATCTATGAATTCCACTGTAACAATGAATCTTTCAACTATTTTTAAATTGAGAGGGATAAATTTTACGGTAAGTGCAGCTTGTGCTAGTGGTTCGCATTCAATAGGACTAGGCTATTTATTGGTGAAACAAGGATTGCAGAATAAAGTTATTTGTGGAGGAGCACAGGAAATTAATTATCAATCCATGGGTAGTTTTGATGGTTTAAGTACTTTTTCTATGCGAACAGATGCACCTGAAAAAGCTTCCAGACCTTTTGATAAAGATAGAGATGGGCTTGTACCAAGTGGAGGAGCTGCTACAGTAATTATTGAAAGTTTAGAGTCAGCTCAAAAAAGAGGTGCAACAATATTAGGTGAAATAGTAGGTTATGGGTTTTCTTCAAATGGAGACCACATATCGCGACCCAATGTTGAGGGGCCTGCAAAATCATTGGAGATGGTTTTAAAACAAGCCCAACTTACTCCTAAAGATATACAATATATTAATGCGCATGCTACATCAACTCCTATAGGTGATTTGAATGAGGCGAAAGCAATAAAAAGTATTTTTGGAGATGCAAGACCCTATTTGTCATCTACCAAGTCAATGACGGGACATGAAATGTGGATGGCAGGAGCAAGTGAAATTGTCTATTCGTTGTTAATGATGAAAAATGGTTTTATTGCCCCAAATATTAATTTAAATACCCCAGACGATGAAGTTAAAGATATTAACTTTGCGTACGAAACAGTTAATACAGAGTTTGATACATTTCTTTCGAATTCATTTGGGTTTGGAGGAACTAATTCATCAATTATAGTAAGAAAATTTTGATTTAATAATTATGCAAGTAATGAGTAAGGAAGAAATAATTGAGAAGATAAATGAATTTTTAGTAGAAGAGTTTGAAGTAGACGCTGATGCGATTGCTCCAGATGCAGATTTAAAAAACACGCTTGATTTAGATAGTCTTGATTATGTGGATTTGGTTGTAGAGATAGAGAGTAATTTTGGTTTTAAAGTAAAACCAGAAGATTTTACAGGGATTATTACATTTCAAAATTTTTACGACTACATCATAAACAAAGTAGAAAGTAAGTAATGTCGTGGAAAGGCAAAACCCGAGGCGGTTTACTAGGCTATAAAATTTTTGTGTTAGTCTTAAACCAACTGGGGTTAAAGGCTGCCTATTTTCTATTACGATTAGTATCTACTTATTTTGTTTTTTTTGTACCTAAAGCTTCTCAGGCTATTTATAGGTACTATAAAAGCATTCATTATTATTCTACTTTTAAAGCTATTAGAGCAGTATTTACTAATTATTATATTTTTGGTCAGACACTCCTCGACAAAATTGCTATTATGTCGGGTGCTGTTACTGACTTTAGTTATGATTTTGATGGAGAGGAACATTTACATCAGCTTAAGGCTGGTGGTAAAGGTGGTATGTTGATAAGTGCCCATTTAGGAAATTGGGATATAGCTGGTTATTTACTAAAACGTATTGATGTAAATATTAATATTGTGATGTTTGAAGCAGAGCACGAGCGTATCAAAAACTATCTTGATAATATTGTTCAAAACAATAATGTAAATATTATTCCTATTAAAGGGGATATGTCTCACATCATTCTTATTAAAAAGGCAATAAATAATAATGAGATAATATGTATGCATGGAGATCGGTTTGTGAAAGGAAGTAGGGTTAGTAAAAGGAAATTCATGAATAATGAAGCTTATTTCCCTACAGGTGTATTTTCTATTGCACATAAATTAAAGGTGCCTTACACTTTTGTGTATTGTTTGAAGGAAAGCCCTAATTCAAAACATTATAAACTTTCTTCTACCACAATTAAAAATCCGAGCAACTCACCTTTGGATATTCTCGATGATTATGTTAACTCGCTAGAAGAAAAATTAAAACAATTTCCTAACCAGTGGTTCAACTACTTTGATTTTTGGAGTGATGAGGCAGAAGGAGCAATAATTGAATAAAAAATGATGACTATGAAGCCAATAATAAAAGATGACGAAATTTTAGATTACATCCCACAACGCTTTCCTTTTGTGATGATAGATTCAGTATATGAAAAAGGAGAAAGTTATGTAACAACAGGGCTATCAATTACTGATGACAATATAATGACAGAAGCAGGAGAATTTAAAGATGGAGGGTTGATTGAAAATATTGCACAAACAGCAGCATTGTATGCAGGTACCAAGTTTAAGGATGCAGGAAAAGATATACCTCTAGGTTATATTGCAGGAATTAAAGATGTTAAAATTTTTCAAAACCCTTCTTCAGGAAGTAAAATATTTACTACTACTACATTAACTAATGAAATGATGAATATTCAGATTGTAAAAGGAGAAGTGAAAAATGATCAAGAAGAAATATTAGCATCTTGTGAGTTGAGAATATTCATAAATAAATGAACAAGCAATTAAAAGTAAGTAAGGAAATAGTCATTCGCTTTAGTGAAGTTGATAGTCTTGGAATAGTATGGCATGGTAACCATGTAAAATATTTTGAAGATGGTAGAGAAGAATTTGGCAAACAATTTGGGTTGGGATACATGGATGTTTACCGTAAAGGATTTCTTTTGCCCATAACTTCTATTCATTGTGATTATAAACGTCCTATAGAATACGAAAAACCCGTAATTGTAGAGGTGGTATATGTTCCCGTACAAGCAGCAAAAATAATTTTTGATTATACTCTTCTAGATAAAAAATCATGCACAAAATTAGCTACTGGACGTACAGAGCAGGTATTTCTAGATACTAATAAAGAACTATACCTTACTAATCCAGATTTTTATATAGATTGGAAACTTAAGAATGGTGTTTCTCAAGAAGATAAAATAAAATAAAGGAATGAGGATTTTTACTCTTGCTGATAATATAATAAGTCCACTGGGGGAAACTACCGAAAATAATGTGGCTGCAGTCAGTAATGGAAAGTCAGGAATATCTAAAATCACTAATTCTAAATTAGCTACCGAATCATTTTATGGAGCTAAAATCACTTATGACATTCCAATCATAAAAGAATATACATTTTTAGAAAGCTTGTTTATACACTCTATAGAACAAGTACTTTCATCAGTAAAGATTGATTTGAGTAGAACAATTTTAGTATTGTCGTCAACTAAAGGGAATATTGACCATCTTAACGAGCAAGGGAATGGTACTAGAGTTAAGTTGACTGAAATGGCTGAGGCTATAAATGATTTTTTTAAATTTAAGCATTCACCTATATTAGTTTCTAATGCTTGTATTTCAGGAGTTTCAGCGATATTAACGGCTCGTAACTTAATTGAAATGGGTGATTATGATCATGCCATTGTGAGTGGAGGAGATATACTAAGTAAATTTACTTTATCAGGTTTCGAGTCACTTAATGCTGTAAGCAAAAATCCTTGTAAGCCATACGATGTTGTTCGTGATGGAATTTCACTGGGAGAAGGAGTTGGCACTCTACTGATCTCAAATAATATGAGTGAAATGAGCGAAAAAACATCTATTAGTGAAATTATGGGGGGTGGTCAATCAAACGAT
>Ga0224506_10000556_pt1 | contig 30771 bp, 31 predicted proteins | sample SF_Jan12_sed_USG_2_FD_169108 | JGI IMG/M metagenome (GOLD analysis project Ga0224506, IMG submission 169108) | Sediment microbial communities from San Francisco Bay, California, United States - SF_Jan12_sed_USGS_8_1 | ecosystem: Environmental > Aquatic > Marine > Sediment | place: USA... | reverse complement strand
CAGTCAGTCCCTGTGCCTCAGTCTGGATAATGACTTGCTTTGGTGCAAACTCAGGAAAAATATCCAAACTTGAATTGGCTATTTTATAGATACCATAGCCCATCAACAGGATCGCCAAGGCAACGACAACGCCACGGAAACGAACAGAAAAAGCAACAAGATTCGAAAGCATAATTACCTAACCAATCCAAATAACATTCTGGGCAAAGAAATACGATTAGTCATCATCATCTTCATCCTGAATCTGCCACCTAAACTCTTCTGACAGCAACATTTGTGCACCATTTATGACCAACTCATCACCCACATTTATGCTGTTTTGCATAAACAATCCACCAACTGCGGTCAGACCTGATTGCAAGGATCGTCGCTGATAAATATCTTCGTCCACCTGCACATAAGCCCATCGGTGCCCGGCATACCACACCACGGCCTGTTCTGGCACGAACACTCCTGTTAATTCATCATCACCCTGTGGCAGCCAAGCATCCAATCGCATGCCCGCACGCAAATTGCCATTATCTGTTTTAAAGTAATAGGTTTCACCCTGAATGATTTGATCCGTCGACAAAGCGGGAGAAACAAAATAGGCTTTTCGTCCCTGTTGACGGTCACCATCTCGTGCAATTCTAATGACATCTACTTTCGGGGACATTGATAAACCAACAGGCAAGACTACCAATAGCAGACTCTCCTGATGAGTGAGTAACCGTTGCCATTGTTCAGAGTCTGTTGCCAATAACCATCCTGCAACCGTTTCGCCCCAGCTTTGTATGGCTTCATCCTTAACAGCCTGCAGTTCGAAATTTAAACCTTGCAATGCCGCAGATGCTTCACGCCATGATGCTTGAGCATAATTGACATTTTTCACCGCCACACTGCCTGTTCCCTTTGCCAAGGACTTTAATCTTTTTAATTCTTCTAGAGCTGACTGCTCAACAACTTTGGCCACATTTAATGATGCCAAAGCCTTGTTATGGCGTGCCTGCAACACCAGCAATGGTTTCAGATCCACCACTTTAGCCAACGCTTTCGATTCAGGAGAAAAATGGGTTTCAACCAGCGCCAATGTTTCAATACCAACATAGTCACTGATTTCATCATCGATCCGAACCAACATATTGCCAGATTGGTCCACAATCTCAGCATCGTCATCCATCTGGTGTTCTTCTTCCGCATTTTCAGAAAACCAGTTATCCAGTGTCTCAACCAGCGTTGATTTTGAGGCCACTGGCACAACAAATAAAATCGCAAGCAATACCAGAAAAACAACTAACCAAAAGCCAAATCTTTCGCGTAACTTCATTACACATCCATTCGATAAAACCACAAAACAAGCACGACATTACATCATGTCCATAGGGACTGAACAAGGCTACAGTAGAAATTAAATGCGCTATTAACTTGACATATGCCCCCTCCAACAGGTTTAATACGCGACCTTGAACGGCTCGATAGCTCAGTCGGTAGAGCAAGGGATTGAAAATCCCTGTGTCCCTGGTTCGATTCCAGGTCGAGCCACCATGAATACTAAAGCCCCAGAAGAGTAAAACTTCTGGGGCTTTTTATTGGGCGTCATTCAGGACTAGTTCTAAACATAGACTTGGTACTCATCCTAATTAAGCCACCAGAACAATGAAGAATGACCCATTATATTTGTTATAGTGCCGTTGAACAGTGGTGAGCACACCGTTTTGTGGCATAAATGATACAGATTTTTTCGTACAAGCAAAAAATAGGCTTTTTTGTTGCGAAAGTGTTGCAAAGCCTCTTCAGATGTGGAGAATACAGCGTTAACCGAGATGTATTTCCGGTTACGAGAGAAAATTAAGTAATCTGTTAACAATTATAAAGGTATACAGAAATGACATTTAACAAAAAAGTATTAGCTGGTCTAGTTGCTTTTGCTGCAGCATCAACAGCTGCTCAAGCAGTAACTTTAGCAGCCAACGATGGTTGGGAATTGGGTGTTAGCGGTGAAGTTAACCAATTTTTGGTTTACACCGATGACAACAACGCTGCTGCTGGCGTAGACAACGGAACTACAGAAATCCGTGATGGTCTATTACCTGCATTCTTGAACTTTGATATGAAAGCACCAACAATGAATGGTCTTGATATCGCTGCTCACATCTCATTTAGCCCTGGTACAAACCAATCTAGCTATGCCACATTTGAACAACGTGAAGTTTTCTTCACTGTTGACGGTTCATTCGGTCAAATCTTAGCTGGTAAAGCATTGGGTCTTTATGGTTCACACAACATCTTAACTGAACAGACTCTATTCGGTGTAGGTTACGGTACAACTGGTAACGGCGGTACAACACTTGGTGGTATCGGTCTTGGTTACGACTATGCTGCATGGCGTTCACAATTTAAGTGGACTTCACCTGACATGAACGGCTTCAAAATTGCTTTAGCAATTGCTGATGCTGCAGGTCCTGCTTTACGTCTAGGTGCAAACGGTAATCTTCCAACTGGTTCACTTGCAACTGGTGGTCAAGATTCTGAAGACTTACGTTATGAAGCTGACTTATCTTATGCTGGTGCATTTGATGGTGGTAACTTCACTGCATGGTTAAGTGCTATGACTGAAGATCATGACACTTTGGCTGAAGACGCTCAAGCTTGGACTGTTGGTGGTACACTAACAATGGGTGGTTTTGAGTTTATGGCTCAATACTCAGACGCTGAAGATGCAACAGCAGCAACAGCGGCTTCTGCTACACTTAATGCAGATACTACTATCACTGCAAATGCAGCTGTAGCTTCAACTAAACTTGAATGGTCACAGTATGTTGTTCAAGCTGGTTACCGTTTCAATGGTACAACATTAGTATCTGCTAACTATTCTGAGTTAGAAGATGATTCAAGTATTGCTGATGGCCGAGTTGTTGGTGCTGATGAATCAGACCGCATCACTCTTGGTGTTTACCATGATGTAAACTCTAACCTTAAATTGGTTGCTGAATACACCAAAATTGAAAACGACAACGACGATATTCTTGATAAAGACATCTTCGCAGTCGGTGGTTTCGTATTCTTCTAAAGTTTACAAGCAACTTAGAGTCTCAAATCGTATGATTTGAAACTTGTTAAGATTAAAAAAGCCTCAACCTTCGGGTTGGGGCTTTTTTTTGCCTGTTGGCTTGATATCCCTCTGTGGGTTAAAGCAGTTTTAGGCTAGAATAAACAAAACCTCATCTGGAAATGCACTATGACTACCGCATCATTATTACCCTCATTCATTAACGCTATCGAAGAAACCATTAATGCCAGTGCCGACGAAGTGGCTAAACTGGACCAAGCTATCGGAGATGGTGATCATGTGGTCAATTTACAACGTGGTTTGAATGCTATAGCGACCATCAGCGATGAGTTAGCTGCCGAAAATTGGTCCGTAGCTCTTATGAAGGTTGGCATGACACTAATGTCTACTATGGGTGGTGCATCCGGCTCCTTATTCGGCACTCTATTCATTAGCATGGCCAAGGCGGCGAAAGATAGAGATATTGAATTCTCAAGCTTTGCAGAGATTTTTTATCCCGGTGTAGAAGCTGTTAAACAACGCGGTAAGGCTGATTAGGCGAGAAAACCATGCTGGACACCCTAATTCCTGTTGCAAATAGTCTACAGTCATCTGTCAATGATGATATTGCTTATACAGAAGCATTAGATCGGGTAAAAACAGCTGCCATTACAGGCATGGAATCAACCAAAGACATGTTGGCGACCAAAGGTCGGGCTTCGTTTCTGGGTGAACGTGCTATCGGACATATTGATGCCGGTGCACGGACCAGCCAGTTAATGGTTTGTGCTATTGCTGATTACTTATTGATAAATAATTAACAACCCCAGCGCATTGCAGCAGTATGTACAGGCGCATCCCACAGCGTAATCATTTCATCATCCAACAGTGTTAACGTCACAGAACAGCCCGCCATGTCCAATGATGTGGTGAAATTGCCAACAAGAGAACGGCTGATTTCTACGCCTTTTTCCTGCCAGAATTTAGCCGCCAGATCGTAGACCAGATACAGTTCCATCAATGGGGTTGCACCAAAACCATTCACATGAAGCAGTACCTTTTGCCCCGGCTGTGGCTTAAGTTCCTGATCAATAATTATCGTTAAGTGTTCAACCATTTCACTGGCACTGACTAAATCCATCGGCTCTCGGCCACGTTCACCATGAATGCCCACTCCCATTTCAATTTCATTGTCGCCAATATCAAAGGTGGGTTTGCCCAATGCAGGCACAGTACAACTACTCAAGGCTACACCCATTGAGGCCGTGTTTTCATTAATTCGATCACCTAATGTTTTGCACTCAGCCAGACTTGCACCTGCTTCAGCCGCTGCACCTACTATTTTTTCAACGATGACCGTGCCGGCCACACCTCGACGTCCTGTACTATGATCCTTGGGTAGAGAGACATCATCAGACACCAGTACCGTTTCATGTGGACAGTCGATCATTTCGCCAGCGATTTCAAAGTTCATCACATCACCAGCATAATTTTTAACAATAAATAACACGCCAGCACCATTTTCGACTGCCTGCGCTGCAGCCAGCATCTGGTCAGGAGTGGGCGATGTAAAAATCTGGCCGGGACAGGCAGCATCCAGCATACCGTAGCCAACAAGCCCGGTGTGTAACGGTTCGTGCCCAGAACCACCACCGGATATCAGTACTACTTTATTCGATTTTTTCTGTTGTTTTCTACTTACAAAATGGGGTTGATGATTAAACGTAATAATCTCTTCATGGGCTTTGGCAAAGCCATTTAGACTTTCCTCTAACAAGCTTTCAACGGCATTGATCATTTTTTTCATTGTGCGAACCCCTGTTTTTTTTATAATGATGTTTGTAATAGTTGGGTGATTTCCTGAATATCCGCCATCACCCATGTAGGCTTGTAGTCAACATTAGCAATATCTTCCTCATTAGATACACCTGTCAGTACCAAAATACTACGAATACCGGTATTAACAGCGCCGAGTATGTCGGTATTTAACCGGTCACCAATAGCGATCGTTTCAGAATTATCCGTTTGCAATATCTCCAGAGCCTGTTGATACAAAATAGGCCCGGGCTTGCCAATACTAATTGCTTCAACACCCGTGGCTGCCTTTAGTGCTGCTATGGTTCCGCCATTACCCATTACCTCACCCAATTCTGTTGGCAGCGTGGTATCTGCATTCGTGGCAAAAAATTGCGCACCAGCACGAATATTCAGTGTTGCTGTTGCCAGTTTATCCCAAGTCAGATAGCGATCAAGGCCTGAAACGACAATATCTGCACCTTGATCGGTAATCCCTTTGTCTGGCTGATTGACCTGATACAGTTCTGTAAGAGTAAAACCGTGATCTATAAGCGGTTGTCGCAAACCATCTTCACCGATAACAAATGCGCGTCTTTTATCAACAGGGATGTGTTTTGCCAAATAACTGGCTGTCGCCATGCTTGATGTCAACACTTCTTGAGCGGAAATTGAAACCCCCATATTGGCTAACTTATTAATATATTGCTGTTGGGTAAGACTGGCATTATTAGTGGCCAATAAGAAAGGTATGTTCGACTTTCTTAAAGCAGTAAAAAATTCAACGAGCCCCGCCATAGGCTCATTACCGTGCCAAAGCACTCCATCCATGTCGATAATAAGGCCACCAATATTGTCTATTTTGTCCATAAATACCCTATTATTTTTAATAAAACATGCGCTCAAATCAATTTGCGTATACAAGCTTGGCATAGAATAAAACTTGCTGTCCAGCCTACCATTAACGACTTTTAGTAAGTATCATTATGATTCATAAATCTCACAGAATTGACATCGAGACCTATTGTGCTTTATATTCTCTCGGCGTATTTTTAACGTAATTATTATTTAAATAACCTTATTTTAGGAGCATGTCGACATGGCAAAAGCACTTATCCAAATGGCTCTAGATTCACTAGATTTTGACGCAACAATCGCACTTGCAGAGCAAGTTGCTCCATATGTTGACATTCTTGAAATCGGTACACCTTGCATCAAGTACAACGGACTTGAACTGGTTACTGCATTGAAAGCAAAATTCCCAGAAAAATTAATCCTTGTTGACCTTAAAACAATGGATGCTGGCGAGTACGAAGCAACACCATTCTACGAAGCAGGTGCTGATATCTGTACTGTATTGGGTGTATCTGATAAAGCAACAATGGGCGGCGTAATCAAAGCTGCAAACGCTAACAATGCAGAAGCTCAAATTGATTTAATCAGTGTTAAAGATAAAGCAGCAGTTGCAAGAGAAGCTGTAGCAAACGGTGCTCAAATCATCGGTGTTCACACTGGTCTTGACGCTCAAGCAGCTGGTCAAACTCCATTTGCTGACTTGTCTTTGATTGCTAGCCAAAACTTAGGCTGCCGTATTTCAGTTGCTGGCGGTATCAACAAAGATACTATCCAGAAAACAATTCAGGCTGGCGCAACAATTGTTGTAGTTGGTGCTGCAATCTACGGTGCGGATTCTCCTGCAGAGTCTGCTAAAGAGTTGCGTGCATTAGTTGACGCTGCATAAGCTAAAGCATTTGCTTTAAGTAGCATGTTATTTAAGAAACGGGCGACTAGATTTAGTCGCTCGTTTTTTTATTTTCAGAAAAGATTTACGATTTTAACCAATACATATTGCCACCGTTTAATTTGATTATTGAACGACGAAAGCGACTAGTGTAGTCAAAACAAAGAAGCGGTATTATAATTAACGATTGTTTAGCATTTTCTGGCTTGCCATAGTTAACTTAAACAGTAATTTTTCAACCCTATATTCAGATATTTTTCACTGAGATATAGATTAAAACAACAACATATAACAGAGGGATTTCTAATGAGTGGGAAAGGTTTTTTTGCTTCAATCTGTGACTTTTTCAAAGGTTCATCTTCGTCAAGTACAAATCAATCAACGGCTAATACCTCAGCGAACACTAGTGGTCTAACCAGTGTTGAACGTTACATCCGTAACCAGGCTGCTGCAGCTAATAAGCCACTAACTGGTGTTGAACGTTACATCCGTAATAAAGGCTAAAACAAGCCTATAGTCAGACATGCTGACTGCTGAGAATTTAAGTTGACTCAAGCTCATATCGCTTGAGCGATGTAAAACTGTTCGTTATCTGAATACAGCAGCACAATTGTGGAGCTGTCAGATTTTTTTAATATTAGAAATAAAAGGTATCTTTAATCATGGCAAATTTACTTGATCAGCTTAAAGAAATGACCGTTGTTGTTGCCGACACAGGTGATATCGAGGCTATCGAAAAATTCACTCCTCGTGATGCAACAACTAACCCATCATTAATTACTGCCGCTGCACAAATGCCGCAATACCAAGGTATTGTTGATGACACACTGAAAGGTGCGCGTGAGACTTTAGGTCCAGCTGCATCTGCTTCTGACGTTGTAACATTAGCATTTGATCGTCTTGCTGTATCATTTGGTTTAAAAATTCTTGATATCGTTCCTCAGCGCGTATCAACTGAAGTAGATGCAAGATTGTCTTACGACACTGATGCGACCATTGCAAAAGGCCGTGACCTAATCGCTCAATATGAGGCTGCTGGCGTATCCCGTGAACGTATCTTGATCAAAATTGCTGCAACATGGGAAGGTATTCAGGCTGCAAAAGTACTTGAGCAAGAAGGCATTCACACCAATCTGACCTTAGTGTTTGGTTTACATCAAGCTATCGCATGTGCTGAAAATGGTATCCAGTTAATTTCACCATTTGTCGGTCGTATTCTTGACTGGTACAAGAAAGATACTGGGCGTGATTCATATGCACCAGCTGAAGATCCTGGTGTTGTCTCTGTTACTGCTATCTATAACTACTTCAAGAAGTTTGGTTATGATACTGAAGTTATGGGTGCAAGCTTCCGTAATCTGGATGAAATCACTGAATTGGCCGGTGTTGATTTGCTAACCATTTCGCCAGGTTTACTTGATGAATTGCAATCAACTGAAGGTGAATTACCTCGTAAGCTATCACCAGAACAAGCTGCTGCTTCTGATATCGAAAAAATCAATATGGATAAAGCAACATTTGATGCAATGCATGCAGCTGATCGCATGGCCACTGAAAAACTATCAGAAGGTATTGATGGTTTTGCAAAAGCATTGGAAACACTTGAAGAATTACTGGCTAACCGCCTTTCTGAGCTTGAAGCTTAAAATTAAGGCATAGTTTAGTAACACCCAAATCTATCAGCCCAGAAACAAGTATGTCTCTGGGCTGATATTTTATTGAACTGTCTCACAAATTGACAATGTCTCACTTTGTGAACTATAGTTTCAAACCGCGTAAAAAACGTGTAAACAATCAAAACTAAAATACTTTTAAGGAGTATATAACATGGCAGAAATCCAAATGGCTCTAGATTCTCTAGACTTCGACGCAACTATGGCTTTAGCTGAACAAGTTGCACCTTATGTTGATATCCTAGAAATCGGTACACCTTGCATCAAATACAATGGTCTTAAACTTGTTAAAGCTTTAAAAGCAGCTCATCCTGATAAAAAAATTCTAGTAGACCTGAAAACTATGGATGCCGGTGAGTACGAAGCAACTCCTTTCTTTGAAGCTGGTGGTGATATCACTACTGTTCTTGGTGCAGCTGATATGGCTACAATCAATGGCGTAATCAAAGCTGCAAACGCTAACGGTGCTGAAGCTCAAATCGATTTAATCGGTGTTGAAGATAAAGCTGCTGTTGCTAAAGAAGCTGCAGCAAACGGTGCACAAATCATCGGTGTTCACACTGGTCTTGACGCTCAAGCTGCTGGTCAAACTCCATTTGCTGATTTGAAAACAATCGCTGACTTAGGTTTACCAGTTAAAATTTCTGTTGCTGGCGGTATCAATAAAGATACAATCCAAAGCACAGTTAAAGCTGGTGCAGCAATCGTTGTTGTTGGTGCGGCTATCTACGGCGCTCCATCTCCAGCAGAATCAGCTAAAGAATTACGTGCTTTAGTTGACGCAGCATAAGGAATTAATACCATGCATCGTGATCTACTCTTAAATAAAATCACTGATATCCTTGGTTCTACCGATGATTCATACGAAGCTAAATTAGTTTCAATGTGTGATGATGCCAAACGCATCTTTATTACAGGTGCAGGTCGCTCAAAACTAGTTGGTAACTTCCTAGGTATGAGATTGATGCATAGTGGTTATACTACATATATTCAAGGTGAAATCAGCACTCCAAGCATCCGTGAAGGCGATTTATTAATCGTTATCTCGGGTTCTGGTGAAACAACCCAGCTGGTTTCATTTACGAATAAAGCCAAATCTGAAGGCGCTAAAGTGGTTTTGATTTGTTCAAAATCTAGCTCAACGATTGGTGATTTAGCAGATCAAACCATTCAAATTGGTAACGACGATAGCTTTGCCGCTACTAAGGGCATGCCTATGGGAACCATGTTTGAATTATCAACTTTAATCTTTTTGGAAGCAATTGTTTCTCATCTTATCCATGAGAAAGGCATTCCTGAAGAGGAAATGAGATATAGACACGCTAATATGGAATAACCACTTTCCTGAAAGCAAAAATAAAAAACGAGTAGTCTCTGACTGCTCGTTTTTTTTTGCCTGTTGGAAAAGTGATCATAGAGCTAAGCACGGGTTAACTGTATAATTTATTGTTTTTACATTCACACAAAGATTCGCCATGACTACAGCCAAAACACTTTATGACAAACTATGGGAACAACACGTTGTCCGTACTGATGAAGATGGCACAGCCTTACTTTATATCGATCGCCAGTTAGTTCATGAGGTTACCTCACCACAGGCATTTGAAGGGCTACGTCTGGCAAACCGAGTGCCACATCGAATTGATTCAATTCTTGCAACACCGGATCACAACGTCCCCACCAATCATCGCGATCAAGGTATTGCCGATCCCGTGTCCCGCATACAAGTGGAAACATTGGATAAAAACTGTAAAGAATTTGGCGTGACCGAATTTGATCTAAATGACGTACGACAAGGCATTGTTCATGTCGTGGGCCCGGAGCAAGGCGCCACTTTGCCCGGCATGACTGTTGTGTGTGGTGATTCACATACTTCGACACATGGTGCTTTTGGTGCTTTAGCCTTTGGTATTGGCACATCAGAAGTTGAGCATGTATTAGCAACCCAATGCTTGATTCAGAAAAAAGCAAAAAATATGTTGGTTCGGGTTGTTGGCCAAGTCAAACAAGGTGTCACGGCTAAAGATATCGTATTGGCAATCATCGGCCAATTAGGTACTGCCGGTGGTACCGGGTATACCATTGAATTTGCCGGCGAAGCCATTCAAGCGCTTAGTATGGAAGGTCGAATGACTGTCTGTAATATGACCATTGAAGCTGGAGCGCGAGCAGGTATTATTGCTGTCGATGACACCACTATTGAATATTTACGTGGTCGCCCTTTTTCACCAAAAAATGAAAATTGGGATAAAGCGGTTGCAACTTGGCAAAATTTACATAGCGACGAAGGAGCTGTTTTTGATGAAACACTTATTCTGAATGCTAATGAAATTAGACCTCAGGTGACCTGGGGTACGTCCCCTGAAATGGTGGTTGCCATAGATGAAACCGTACCGGATCCCGAAAAAGAAACCGATATGGTGAAACGCAGTGGCATGGAAAAAGCGCTGGCTTATATGGGACTGACTGCCAATCAAGCAATCATCGATATACAGCTTGATCGTGTATTTATTGGTTCGTGTACCAATTCACGTATTGAAGATTTACGTCAGGCTGCCAGTGCCATTAAAGGCGGAAAAATTGCTGACACACTAAAGCAAGCGTTGGTAGTACCTGGTTCAGGGCTAGTTAAACTGCAAGCTGAACAAGAAGGTCTGGATAAAATCTTCATTGAAGCTGGCTTTGAATGGCGTGATCCAGGCTGCTCCATGTGCCTTGCCATGAATGCCGATCGTCTTGAATCAGGTGAACACTGTGCCTCGACATCAAATCGTAACTTTGAAGGTCGTCAAGGACTGGGAGGACGCACCCATCTGGTAAGCCCAGCTATGGCAGCCGCAGCTGCTATTGCCGGTCACTTCGTCGATGTAAGCCAGTAAATGAATGTCATTCATCACACGATAATTAACGAATTACATACTCTGCGTGATGTTGTACGGTGGGCGACAACACAATTTAATGCGGCTGAATTATTTTATGGTCACGGTAATGACGATGCCTTTAATGATGCGTTACAGTTAATTTTGCACAGTCTGAATTTACCAGTCACTGAATTTCCTGAACTGTTCGCTGACGCACGGCTAACTCATGCCGAAAAGCAGGTGATTGCAGACTTACTCTACCGTCGGATACATGATCGGGTACCCGTGCCCTATCTGACTCATGAGGCGTGGTTTGCTGATCTGCCTTTTTATGTCGATGAACGGGTGTTGATTCCTCGATCACCCTTTGCAGAATTGATTCACGATCAATTTTTGCCCTGGGTCGTTGATCCTGACGAGATCACTCATGTTCTTGATCTCTGTACCGGTAGTGGTTGCATTGCTATTGCGTGTGCTGAAGCATTTTCTGACGCACAGGTCGATGCGATTGATATCAGTTCAGATGCACTGGATGTCGCCAATATCAATATAGATAAACATCATTTAAATGACCGTGTACACGCCATTCAATCTGATCTTTGGTCAGCACTGGATAATCAACACTATGATTTAATTGTAAGCAACCCACCTTATGTTGGCGCGGATGAAATGGCCACATTACCCGCAGAATATCGTCACGAACCACAATCAGCTCTTGAAGCCCATGACAATGGCCTAGCTCTGGTTGAACAGATTTTATCTCAAGCAGCCAAATTCTTAACACCTGATGGGTTGCTGTTTGTTGAAGTTGGTAATAGTGATTATGCTGTAATGGAAAAGTGGCCTGATATTGAATTTTTATGGTTAGATTTTGAGCACGGTGGTCATGGTATTTTTATGCTGACTCAAGCTCAATGTGTCTCTTTTAATCAGCACTATAGTTAGGTTAACTCCTCTTCCTTCTCTGTTTTTTTCTCAACAATTCTTATACAGTTTCTTCCAGCTATTTTTGCCTGATACATTGCTCCATCAGCCAATTCAAACAGGCTATTCAAGTTATGCTTACTATTGCCATCCATTGTCGCCAAACCGATACTGACAGTGACCGGTACATTTGCCGGTTTAAACTGAGCTAGACGTTTCTGTAGTCTTTCCATTAATGCGACAGCTGTTTCTGTGTCACAGTCTGGCAATAAAAAAACAAACTCTTCACCAGCCCATCGAGCCACCATATCCTCAACTCGAACAAAACGTTTAAACCAGCTACCCAATTCCGCCAGCACTTCATCGCCTTTGGGATAGCCTTCGTTCTCATTGATATCCTTAAAATGGTCAATATCAACTACCGCCATTGTTAATGGACGCTCGAACCGAGCTGATTCACTAAAATATTTTCCCGCAAATTCACGTAATGCGTGGCGATTAAACAGCTGGGTTAATTCATCCAACATGGCCAGACTATAGAGTGAGTTTTGCTGTGAACGCAGCTCTAGCATTCTTTGATAGCTGATCACATGATTAAAAACACGCTGCCTGAGTTCTTCACGAACAATTGGTTTGGCCACATAGTCATTGACACCAAGGTGAAACAACTCGATCCGGCGAGACATATTGTCAAAACCAGAAGTGGCAATAATTGGAACATTTCCGTACTCTCCGTGTAAGCGTCTGATTTTTCTTACCAAAGAAATGCCGCTCATTAAACCCTCAAGCATAATATCGGTAATGACAAGATCATAGTTACCCTGACCAAAGGCTTGCCAAGCCTCTTCCGCATGAGTGTAGGCATCCACATCAAGCCCCATATCCGTTAGCAAATCAATAATGATTTCCTGTAAAACCCTTGAATCCTCAATAAATAAGACTCGCCCTGACAACAATCGACTCTCTCGCTCCACAAATCGCTGTAAATAGATTTTTAATTCTGCCAAGTCATTTTTACTGAAAATATCAGTAGCGCCTGCCAGCAGTGCCTGTTTGAGAATTTTTGAATTATCTTCGGCTGTTAGTACCAGTACCGAGGCAAAATCGTATCCAGGAAGCGACCTTATCTGACCACAAAAATCACTGCCAGCTATGTCTGGAAGCTGATAACTACAACAGACCAATGTAAATCGCTCATTCTTGGCTAACGCTAACCCATCATGGCCTGATTCGGCAGTCTTGACGATAAAACCAGCCTTCTCTAATAGCCCTTGAGCATTATTTCTAAAGGTTTGCTCACCATCAATAACCAATGCATTTAATTTACGCATTTATCCCACACTTAAATTATGTTTTTGTTTCATTTTGCCCTGTTATCATAAGAAGTGCGAGTTTTCATCCTTGTTCCAGCAATAATTGTTTTGTAAAAGCTGTCCTTAAATAGAAGCCTTTAGGATTAATTTGTTGTCTTGAACCACTATCAGATATTCCAGTGACCAATACCTTGCTGTGAGCAGCTTTAGGTCTTATTTGTAAATAGTCTCCTTCTTTAGCAGTAATTTCAGCTTGTTCGCCTAAGACAATACGATCCATTAACTCTTCCCAGTCACGTTGTAAGATCGCATCTTGTTTTGCACTTGGGCGCCATAACCAAGCTTGGCCAATATAACGTTCCGACAGGGGAATGGTATTGTCGGCTTCGACTGGAACCCACAAAACATGAGCCAGCTTGCGCCTTATCCAACTATCCTCCCAGACGAGATCGCCTGTTTGTTGCATGGATACCGTACACACATAGGTTGATTCTTTCGGCTGACCCTTGGCATTTAATGGGAGGGTTTTCATTTCAATACCCAGTTCTACAAAATCCGGTTGCGCCTTGTTACCCGCATCTGCTCCCAATGCCGTTTCTAACAAACTGCCTACCCAACCTTTATGACGCGCGAGATTTTCTGGCACAAATAGTTCTAACTCTGATGCCAACTGACCCAATGTTTTTCCTGCTAATGCCCGACAACGAGCGAGCAATTCCTGTTCAGTTTTTGGTGGTTTCACAGAAATCCGCTGTGAATCCATAAAGTTATCATCTGTCATTCAGTCATGATAACCTAGCAATCTTTATTATGCTTATGACGACTACTGTGCAAGCACTAACAATTCAACATTTAACCAAAACCTATAGCAATGGACTTGAAGCCCTCAAAGGTATCGATCTCCATGTCGAACAAGGTGACTTTTTTGCGTTACTAGGCCCTAATGGCGCGGGCAAATCTACAACCATTGGCATTATTACCTCACTGATCACTAAAACCTCTGGTCATGTTGAAATTTTTGATACTGACCTTGATAAATATCCAGAGCAAGCAAAAGCATATCTTGGTTTAGTGCCGCAAGAATTTAATTTCAATGGCTTTGAAAAAGTAAAACACATCCTTGTAACTCAGGCAGGTTATTACGGTATGCCTGCTAGTAAATCAGAGCCTCGTGCTGATGAATTATTACGTCAACTCGGACTATGGGACAAACGCCACACTCCTGCTCGTGCTTTATCGGGCGGCATGAAACGTCGCTTGATGATCGCGCGCGCCTTGGTACATAAACCACAATTATTGATTCTCGATGAACCAACAGCTGGCGTAGATATCGAATTACGGCGTTCCATGTGGACTTTTTTACGAGAAATCAATGCTCAGGGCACGACCATTATTCTAACCACTCATTACCTAGAAGAAGCTGAAAACCTGTGTCGAAATATAGCGATTATTGATCGCGGTAATATTGTTGAACATACCGACATGAAGTCGTTACTGAATCGTCTGGATAAAGAAACCTTTATACTTGATCTTAAAACACCTCTACCAACCAACTTCAGTTTGGATGGAGTCCACTATCAACAACTTGATGATTCAACGCTTGAAATTGAACTCAAACGGGACGATGGTCTCAATAATGTATTTGCTCAGCTCTCACAACAGGGTATTGAAGTCCGTAGCATGAAAAATAAAGCCAATCGCCTGGAAGAATTGTTTTTAACTTTGGTTGAACGTTCTGAGGCCACATTATGAGCAACAAACATGCCCATCACTGGGTCGCTCTTCATACGTTAGTGACTCGTGAAATCCGTCGTTTCATCCGTATCTGGCCACAAACATTGTTACCACCAGCGATTACGATGACTTTGTATTTCATTATATTTGGCAACCTGATTGGCAGCCGCATTGGAAACATGGGTGGCTTTAGTTATATGGAATACATCGTGCCCGGCATTATCATGATGGCAGTGATCAATAATGCCTATGCCAATGTCGCATCGTCATTCTACAGTGCTAAATTTCAGAGTCATATTGAAGAACTGATCGTCGCTCCTGTGCCCAACTATTTGATATTGGCAGGTTATGTTGCCGGTGGCACAGCACGTGGCCTTTGTGTGGGGCTAATAGTCACGATCGTGTCACTGTTTTTCACATCACTTGCCATTCAGCACTTATGGATCACGATCAGCATGGTAATACTAAGCGCCGTGATGTTCGCACTGGGCGGGTTTATCAATGCTATCTATGCAAATAGCTTTGATGAGATATCTATTATTCCCACCTTCATCCTGACACCGCTAACGTATCTAGGGGGGGTATTCTATTCAATCAGTTTACTGCCGGAGTTTTGGCAACAAGTGTCGTTACTGAATCCTATTTTATACATGGTCAATGCATTTCGATTTGGTATGTTAGGGGTATCGGATATACCCGTCACCGCCGCATTTAGCATTATTCTAGTCTGTATTATAGGATTAACCGCTTTTGCCTTGTATTTACTCAATAAGGGTACTGGTATCCGGCACTAAACTGAGAGCGTCCGCCACCACTTCTATGCCTGCACCTTTAAGATGGGCATGTTCACTCAAGTGACGTCGCCAGGCTCGCCCTCCAGCTTGCCCATGAAACATCCCCAATAAATGCCGGGTAATTGATTTAAGTGGCCTGCCTTGTAACATTCGCTGTTCGATATAAGGCAACATCTGCTCAATGACTTTATGACGTGTTGGAACAGGATGATCATCTGAAAAAATGTCACTGTCAGCCTGTGCCAACAAATAAGGATCATGGTAAATGGCTCGCCCCATCATCACCCCGTCGACATGAGATAAATGCTGATGTGCTTCAGCGAGGCTATGAATGCCTCCATTGATGTCGATATGTAAGTCAGGGAAATCCTGTTTGATTTGATAGACCCTGTCATAATCTAACGGCGGCACATCACGATTTTCTTTTGGGCTCAAGCCCTGCAACCAAGCCTTGCGTGCATGCATAATAAATATGTCACAACCTGCATCCGCTACCTGAGAAATAAAGTCAGTCAAAAATTCATAACTATCAAAATCATCTATCCCTAACCGTGTTTTAACCGTAATAGGAATAGTCACTTCAGCTTGCATCGACGCCACACCTTCAGCGACTAATTTAGGTTCCGCCATCAAACAAGCACCAAAACGACCCGATTGCACACGATCACTCGGGCAGCCTACATTCAAATTTATTTCACTGTAACCGGCTTCTTGTCCAAGGCGTGCGCATTTTGCCAGGGCGATGGGATCTGATCCTCCCAGCTGCAATGCAATGGGGTGCTCACTGACATCATGTCCCAAAAACCGCTCACGATCGCCATGGATCAACGCTCCGGTTGTTACCATTTCAGTGTAGAGTAAACAGTGTTGTGTTATTAAGCGTAGGAAATAACGAAAATCGCGATCCGTCCAGTCCAGCATAGGTGCAACAGATAAACGATGTGCATGTTTTAAGTTAAAGGTGGTTGATTTCATAATGGGCAGGCAGTGATAAAGAACCCCATTTTCTCAAATCAAGGCGTAAAATGCCTACTTTTAATAAAAATAGAGTGATATGCAAACAATCAAAGGCGAAGGATTTACTGTTGAAGTCGTGAAAAGTCGTCGCCGTAAAACTATGGCACTGAAAGTCACTCACACTGGTGTTTCGATCCACATTCCAACAACACTCCCCCTTGCCACTGCACAAGCCTTTATTCTCCAGAAAACAGTGTGGATCCAAAACAAAATCCAACAGCAGAAAAATCGCCCATTAATAACCACAAAACGATTCATTAATGGGGAACATCATTTGTATATGGGCGAAGAGTACCCTTTATCCATCGCCAGAGACAGTGATACGCAAAATAAAATAGATTTCGATGGTAAATACATCTTATTTCTTGGTGCGGCTTATGATCCGACACCCGAAGTAATACGTTCGGAATTAATATCATGGTACCACCAACAGGCAATCTCTTATTTACGACATAAAACCATGTATTTTTCTGACATAATTGGTTTAATTCCCCGGTCAATTACAGTAAAAAATTATAAAGCCAGATGGGGAAGCTGTAATAGCCGAGCCGACATTCAATTCAATTGGAAAATCATCATGGCACCTACTGATATTATTGACTACATCATCGTTCACGAGCTATGCCATATTCAGCAACATAATCATTCGCCTGCATTTTGGCAATTAGTAAAACACTATTATCCTAACTACAAAACAGCACGTTTATGGCTAAAAAATAATGGCTATAAACTTGAAACATGACCGCATCTACTGATTCATTACATAACGAAGGGTTATCTCCTGTGATATTTGAAGTATAATTCTTAACTTTAAAATACCAAATCTCAAAAATAGGACATCCTATGACACAACATTTGTTTACCTCTGAGTCTGTTTCAGAAGGTCATCCCGATAAAGTTGCCGATCAAATTTCTGATGCCGTACTTGATGAAATCTTACGTCAAGATCCCCATGCCCGTGTTGCCTGTGAAACGATGGTCAAAACAGGCGCGGCTATTGTTGCTGGTGAAATTACCACCTCTGCTTGGGTTGATTTAGAAGAGGTGGTACGTAAAACCATCACCAATATCGGCTATAACAGTTCTGATGTTGGGTTTGATGGTGAGACTTGTGCCGTCATGTCGCTAATCGGTAAACAGTCTGCTGATATCGCCATGGGCGTCGACCGCGATAAACCTGAAGATCAGGGTGCAGGTGATCAAGGTCTGATGTTTGGTTATGCCAGTAATGAAACCGATGTGTTGATGCCAGCCCCAATCACTTATGCTCATCGTCTGGTTAAGCGTCAGGCAGAAGTAAGAAAGAACGGTACTCTGCCATGGCTGCGTCCTGACGCCAAAAGTCAGGTCACCTTTGTTTATGAAAATGGCAAACCTGTTGGCATTGATGCAGTTGTACTCTCCACTCAGCACAACCCTGAAGTGTCATTAAAAGATCTTCAAGAAGCGGTAATGGAATTAATCATATGGCCAACCCTTCCCTCTGAATGGTTAACTAAAGATACGGCATTTCATATCAATCCAACCGGTCAATTTATTATTGGCGGCCCAGTAGGTGATGCAGGACTCACCGGTCGTAAAATCATTGTTGATACCTATGGCGGCATGGCTCGACATGGTGGTGGCGCCTTCTCAGGTAAAGACCCATCTAAAGTCGACCGCAGTGCCGCCTATGCCGGTCGTTATGTTGCCAAAAACATTGTTGCTGCAGGTTTAGCTGATCGCTGTGAAATTCAAGTGTCTTACGCCATTGGTGTTGCACAACCGACTTCCATCAGCGTTGAAACATTCGGCACTGGAAAGATTGCTGAAGATAAACTGGAAGCGTTGGTTCGTAAACACTTTGATTTACGTCCAGTCGGTCTGGTAAAAATGCTGGATTTGATCCGTCCAATTTATCAAGCGACTGCTGCTTATGGACACTTTGGTCGTGAAGAACCGGAATTCACCTGGGAACGTACTGACCTAGCAGAGACCTTACGTGATGCTGCTGGCATCTAAACAGACTATATTGACTATATTAAGGACTAGTAAACATGACATCACCGATTGAAAATCTGACACCCGATTATAAAATTGCAGATATCAGCCTTGCTGAATGGGGCGCAAAAGAAATTAAAATTGCTGAAACAGAAATGCCTGGTTTGATGGCTATTCGTGAAGAATATGCGGGAAAAAACCCACTGGCTGGCGCACGAATTGCCGGTTGCTTGCACATGACGATTCAAACTGCAGTTCTCATTGAAACACTAATTGATTTAGGTGCTGAAGTACGTTGGTCATCATGCAATATCTTCTCGACTCAGGATCAAGCTGCTGCCGCCATTGCCGCACAGGATATTCCGGTATTTGCATGGAAAGGCGAAACTAATGAGGAAGCTATCTGGTGTATAAAGCAAACTATCTTTGGGCCTGATGGCTGGCGTCCAAACCTGATTCTGGATGACGGTGGTGATTTAACTCAAATCATGCATGATGAATATCCTGAATTATTGGCCGACGTTAAGGGTCTGTCAGAAGAAACTACAACAGGCGTCCATCGTTTATACGAAATGATGAAAGATGGTAGCCTGAAAGTCCCTGCTATCAATGTCAATGACTCAGTAACAAAATCCAAGTTTGATAACTTATACGGTTGCCGCGAGTCCCTGCTAGATGGCATTAAACGGGCTACCGATGTAATGGTAGCTGGTAAGATTTGTGTTGTTTTGGGATATGGAGATGTGGGTAAAGGCTGTGCTCAGGCTTTCAAAGGCATGGGGGCGACCGTTATGGTCACTGAGATTGATCCTATCTGTGCACTGCAAGCTTCAATGGAAGGCTATCGCGTTGTGAATATGGATGATATTGCTGCCCTAGGTGACATTTTTGTTACCACCACAGGAAATATTAACGTCATCAATCATGGCCATATGAAAGCCATGAAAAACGAAGCCATCGTATGTAATATCGGTCATTTTGACTCTGAAATCGATGTCGCTTCATTACGTCAATATGAATGGGTAAACATCAAGCCACAAGTCGATCATATTATTTTCCCTGATGGCAAACGAATTATCTTGTTGGCTGAAGGCCGCTTAGTTAATCTCGGGTGCGCGACAGGACACCCAAGTTTTGTTATGTCTGCTTCTTTCACCAATCAAGTGATGGCACAAATTGAATTATGGCATAACAGCGATAATTACAAGAATGAAGTCTATGTGTTACCTAAATCTCTGGATGAAAAAGTAGCGCGACTGCATTTAGGTCGAATCGGTGCCAACCTAACGGAATTAACTGCAGAACAAGCTGAATACCTCAATCTAAATAAAAACGGTCCGTATAAGCCTGAACATTATCGTTATTAAAGAAAACAAGGGGCCGACCATCAGGTTGGCCCTTTTCCAATCCTTCTGTGACTTTGAACCATGACAAATACACTCACCATTAGCTGCGAATTTTTTCCTCCCAAGACAGACAAAGGGATCGCCAACATGCGTGAGGTGCGTCAACAGCTTGCACCACTAAAACCGGAGTTTTACTCGGTAACATTCGGGGCTGGCGGCTCAACTCAGGAAAACACGCTGGATGCAGTAGTAGAAATTCAACAAGACGCTGCAACTACCGGAATTGATGCTGCGCCGCACTTATCCTGTGTCGGCTCCACCGCTGAAAGCATTCGCAATCTACTCAACACCTACCAGTCACATGGCATTCAGCGCCTTGTGGCGTTGCGCGGCGATTTACCATCAGGCATGCGTGCTCCAGGCGATTTCCGTTTTGCCAGCGAATTAATTGAATTTATTCGCAAGGAAACTGGAGACCATTTCACGATTGAAGTGGCCGCTTATCCTGAGGTGCATCCTCAAGCACCATCAGCAGATATTGATTTGGCTAATTTTAAACGCAAAGTGGATGCGGGTGCAGATAGTGCTTTAACACAATATTTTTATAACATTGATGCCTACTTCTATTTTGTTGATCGCTGCCAGAAAAGTGGTATTGAGATCCCTATTATTCCTGGCATTATGCCGATCAATAACTTCTCACAATTAGCGCGTTTCTCCGAAGGATGCGGTGCTGAGATTCCTCGTTGGTTACGTAAGCGTCTGGAAGCTTTCAATGACGATACGGCATCACTACAGGCTTTTACTCTGGATTTTCTGACTGACTTTACCCAAAAACTTATTGAAAAAGGTGTGCCAGGCTTACATTTCTATACCATGAATCGAACCGATCCAACCCTCACTATTTGCCAGCGCCTTGGCTTAATCAACGCCTAACCATCACCACTAAAAGCGATATGGTATGACTTACTTTATCGACTCTTTGCTGGCTGCAATGGCATTGGTCACTCACTTTGATAGCGACATTTATCAAATTGTTGCCACATCGGTTTCGATTTCCCTTATTGCTGCCTTAATAGCTGCCAGCCTAGCCATCCCTGCCGGGATAACTATGGCCCAGCATCAATTTTCTGGTAAGCAGTTTATCCAACATCTACTAAATACCTTAATGGCTATGCCTACGGTTGTTATTGGCTTATTGCTTTATGGGTTGTTCAGTCGTTTAGGACCCCTGGGGAATTTGGGCTTGCTTTATACACCAACAGCTATGGTCATTGCCGAGGCAATCCTTATCTTTCCCATCATGATGAACCTGACCATCACAGCAGTCACATCTGCAGATCCACGACTAATACCCACCCTGTTAAGCCTGGGAGCAAACCCATATTCACTGTTTATCCAGATAGTGAAACAAACTCGTTTTGCAATCCTCGCTGCCATCATCACAGGGTTTGGACGTGCCATCGGCGAAGTCGGTGCTGCCATGATGTTAGGTGGAAATATCGAAGGATTTACCCGCACCATGACCACTGCCATAGCACTTGAAACCAGCAAAGGGGATTTTGAATTAGGTTTAGCATTGGGCATCTTATTGTTGTTGATCGCATTCATCATTAATTTTCTGTTGTCCTGGCTTCAAAGATCGCCATCATGATCTCATCCTATCAACTCAACAACATCAAAGTTCATCGAAATGAGCAATGCGTGCTGGACATTCCTCAGCTCACCTTACCTGCTCATAAATGTATTGCATTACTCGGTGATAACGGAGCCGGCAAATCAACCCTGCTAGATGTATTGGCCTTCACCAGTCAGCCATCTGAAGGTGAAGTGCTGTTAGCAGATCAAAAAACTGCCTTCCCTTTGTCGTCCAGACAGCGCCGTACTATTGGTTATGTTTCACAACACCCTTTTTTATTGTCAGGCACAGTGACCGACAATATTCAGCTCGCTCTTAAGCTACAGGGTATTGATCGGCAACACCGTCCAGAATTAACCCAGCAAGCTCTTAATTTGGTTAACCTCAATCATCTTGCCAAACAAGCGGCAAACACCCTGTCCGGTGGTGAGTTAAAACGTGCCGCCATTGCACGCGCTATAGCCTATCAACCAGATATTCTGCTATTGGATGAGCCTTTCTCTCACCTTGATCAGAATCATATCCAACAACTTGAACGTATTATTGAAAAACTAGCCCAGCAACCCGGTAAAACGGTCATTTTTTCTACCCATAATCGTTTGCAGGGCTTAGCACTGGCAGATACAACCATCAATCTAGTTGCCGGAAAAACCACTTCGGCACCCCTACTCAACCTTTTTCATGGTCGACTGCACGATCACATATTTGATACCGGACGCTTGGAAATCCATACCACCAGTGAATTGGGCAATGCACGCCATATTGCCATCGATCCTCTCGAAATTATTATTTCCACTCATGAACTGCAATCCAGTATGCGCAATCATTTTATGGGACGCTTGACACTCATTGCTGAAGAAGCGAATACCGTCCGACTCACTATTGATTGTGGCGAGCGTTTTCATGCCATTATAAGCCCTGAGTCCCTGCTCAGTCTTAACCTCACTTTGGGTGACAACATCTGGTTAAGCTTTAAATCTACTGCAGTTACTGTTTTTTAAAAATGATTAACTTTTTTTATTCCAAGACTATAGTCAATGGCATAATCTTTGCGGTAACATAATCATATGAACGCAACGTTTTTCCTGAATCATCTGTGAAACCCTCATTACAGCTACGTGTAGGCCAAAGCCTATCGATGACCCCACAACTGCAGCAAGCCATTCGCTTACTGCAACTTTCATCGCTTGAATTACAAACTGAAATTCAAGAAGCACTGGAAACCAATCCATTACTTGAAATTGAAGAAGACTTTGAGTTTAATCATAACGATCAAACTCCAGATGGTTCCGAAGCTGGTGAGTTAGTAGAAGCCGCTAGTCAGGAAATCAGTCAGCTAGAACATGCTGACATTCCGGATGAACTGCCTGTTGATAGTCAATGGGAAGATACTTTCGATAGCGCTCCCATCACTATGCATTCACAATCCTCTGACTCAAGTGGATTAGAACGTGATAATGAAGATGAAAGTGGTAACAACCTGCAAGATCATTTGTTATGGCAAATGCAACTCACCCCTTTTTCAGAACTTGAACAAGCCATTGCAACTATCATTATCGATTCCATTGAAGATGATGGTTATCTGAAAAGCTCTGTGGAGGAAATCCAACAAAGTCTTGGCGATGAATATTCAGCAGAACCCGATGAAATTGAAGCCGTTCTCCATCGTATCCAGCATTTCGATCCTGTTGGTGTCGGTGCTCGTGATTTACGTGAATGCCTGTTAATTCAACTTAGCCTGCTAGATAAGGAAACCCCTCATTTAGATTTATTGACAACGCTAGTCGAACATCATCTCGACACTCTGGCTGATCGTGAATATCTCCAAATCAAACGCGCTTTAAAGATCAATGACGATCAACTCACCGACTTGGTCAAGCTCATTCAGCTGTTAAATCCTCGTCCCGGCAACCAAATACAAACAGATACAACTGAATATATTGTGCCTGACGTGTACGTGCAAAAAATTCAAGGGCAGTGGCAATTGTCTCTAAATCCAGATAATACCCCGCGTATACATGTGGCAGAGCATTATGCACAACTTATAAAACGTGCTGATAACAGCGCCGAGAATACTTATTTAAAAAACAACCTTCAGGAAGCGCGCTGGTTCCTAAAAAGCTTACAAAGCCGTAATGAAACTCTGCTTAAAGTGGCTACAGCCATTATTGAACGCCAAAAAGGCTTTTTGGATCATGGCGATGAGGCCATGCGCCCCTTGGTTCTGCATGATATCGCTGAAGAAGTTGAGATGCATGAATCAACGATTTCCAGGGTCACTACCAGAAAATATTTACATACCCCTCGTGGTATATATGAATTGAAATACTTTTTTTCCAGTCATGTCAGCACAGACAGTGGAGGTGAATGTTCTGCCACCGCTATTCGCGCTATTATTAAAAAACTGGTGCTGGCAGAAAATCCTAGAAAACCACTCAGTGACAGTAAAATAGCTGACATTCTAGGGGATCAAGGAATACAAGTAGCTCGAAGAACAATCGCTAAATACCGTGAAACATTGGCGATACCACCATCAAACGAACGCAAGCGACTGGTGTAAACCAGTTTTCATTTATCAACCGGAGTAATGCATTATGCAATTAAACCTAAGCGGACAACATATTGAAATCACAGATAGTCTTCGTGATCACGTCAACAATAAATTTGAAAAACTCACACGTCATTTTGATCATATGACCAATGTTCATGTTGTCCTGACTGTTGAAAAACAACGTCAAAAAGCGGAAGCAACCGTCCATGTCAGTGGCGCCGACTTGTTCGCCTCCGATGAAAATGAAAATATGTATACTGCCATTGAGCATTTAGTTTCAAAGTTAGATCGTCAAATTATCAAACACAAAGATAAAATTAAAAATCATCATCAAGCTCATGGTGCCGATATGAAACATAACGCTAGCTAAAAACGAGTCTTATCATGCTTATCGCCTCACTACTCGTCAATGCTGGTAACATTCGTTGCCGAGATAACACCACATCCAGTAAAAAACGTGTTATCGAGAATATCAGCCATCTTTTGGCTACAAATACTGAGGCTGTCACAGCAGATAAAATTTTTCAGGCACTACTTGAACGTGAACGTTTGGGCAGTACTGGTCTGGGTAAGGGCGTTGCTATACCGCACGCCCGCATCCCCGGCATCACGCACACTATTGCAGCCATGATGACTCTGGAATCTCCCGTCAACTATGAAGCTGCTGACAATCAACCTGTCGATATCGTCTTTGGCTTATTAGTGCCTGTAGATGACAGTATCCATCACCTTGAACATTTATCCAGACTGGTCACCATATTTAGGGATCAACAAATTTGTCAATCTATACGTGACACGACTGATCCTGAAATAATGTTTGACTTGTTACTGGCCATTGACGACGACTAAGTCACCATGACAATCCAAGGCCTGATAGAAAATCATCATGGTGTACTAATGACTATTTCTGGTCAGGGTGTATTGATTATCGGCAAAGCAGGGATAGGTAAAAGTAGTCTCGCAATAGAACTACTCCATCATGGTCACCAGCTCATTGCTGATGATGTGGTGGATTTTGAAATCAATGCCCAGGGTCACGTTGTGGGACATTGTCCTGACATGTTGTCTGAGCTGTTACATAGCAGGGAACTGGGCATTATCTCAGTTCCAGATATTTTTGGATTGAATGCATGGACATCTCAATCCAGACTAGACTTTGTCATCTGTTTAGAGGCCAACCCTGAACTGTCCGTAGCGCTCACGCCAGACTTATCTCACTACACAGTTTGTGGAAAAGCATTTCCATGTCTAGTATTAGATATACACAATCCATCATCACTACACCACCGACTTACAACATGGTTAGCGATGCAGGAAAAGAATAATCATTCCGAGACAACCCTTCGTCAACGTCAACGACATCAGATGGCTAATACCCTTCAATGAACTCGGTTACAAAAGACAATGTCAAAAAATAAGTACTCAATATTTGTTATATTGCTAAAACACAGAGAACACTCATGACCGTAGGCATATTAATCGTCTCTCACAACCAAATCGGTACCGAACTCATCAATACCGCACGCCAAATGCTGTCTTGCTGCCCGTTACCCACCAAAGTCATTTCGATTGAGACCAAGGACAATCCTGATCGTATCCGACAGCAACTTGATGTTGAACTTAAAGGACTGGATCAAGGCAATGGCATTCTTATTTTGACCGATATGTTCGGGTCCACACCCAGTAATATCGCCTGTGCCGTCTCTGATCGCGATGATATTCGCATTGTGTCAGGACTTAATCTTCCCATGCTGATCCGGGTGTTAAATTATCCCAACCTAAGTCTTGATGAACTCGAAAATAAAGCCATTACAGGTGGTCAGGAAGGCATTGTTCGTTGTCATTACACAGGGTATTCTTCATGAGCGAACAAACATTTACTATTATTAACAAACTGGGTATGCATGCTCGTGCAGCAGCTAAGTTTGTCACTACTGCATCACAATTTGATTGTGACATTAAAGTATCTCGTAATGGTCGCACCGTTAATGGCAAAAGCATTATGGGCCTGATGATGCTGGCGGCTGCTAAAAACACTGAAATTAATGTCCATGCAGAAGGCGGTGATGCTGAACAAGCATTACAGCAAATTGGTGCGCTCATTAATGACTACTTTGGGGAAGGTGAATGACACTCGAATTACAAGGAATTGGTGTTTCGCGTGGAATTGCAATCGGTAAAGCGCATATTTTATTTCACAATCAACCGGATGTTCGGGAATACCTCGTTCCTGTATTTAGTGTAGAACAGGAAGTGGATCGTCTACTCAATGCTATTGAGCAGGCAAGAGAGCAGCTCAAAGCGATTCGTAATCATATACCAGCTAATGCGCCCACTGACGTGTCGTCTTTTATTGATACGCACTTATTAATGCTTAATGATTCGTCACTGACCACTGTTCCCATAGAAATGATTCGAACTCGTCATTGTAATGCTGAATGGGCCATGCAGCTACAACGTGATGCACTCATCAATGTCTTCAATGAAATGGATGATCCCTATCTAAAAACCCGTCAGGATGATATTGATCATGTCGTTAACCGTATTCATCGTATTTTGGCGGATGAAGACGTCATGGGTGATGAAATATTAGATGACCGCCTAACAGGCCACATTATTATCGCTGAAGATCTTACCCCAGCAGATACAGTATTGATGCAGCATCAGGGAATTGCTGCTTTTGTCACTGAACATGGTGGCGCGACCTCCCACACCACTATTCTAGCTCGTAGCTTAGGCATTCCAGCAATCATTGGTATTGAATCAGTACGGCGTTATATTCAGGATAATGAATTGCTCATTATTGATGGCGAAACCGGCACCCTGATTGCCGGCGCCGATGAGGCCACTATTGCTGAATATCAGCAACGGCTCATCTCTTTTGAGCAACATATTGCCTCTCTCAGTCGCTACAAGTCGCAACCGACTAAAACCAAAGATGATAAAGCCATCAAATTACTTGCCAATGCAGAATTACCTGATGACATCAGCACTATCAGTAATGCCGGGGCTGAAGGCATAGGGTTATATCGTACCGAGTTCCTATATATGAACCGTACGTCTCCTCCTGAAGAAGAGGAGCAGCTAGCTGCTTATCGTGACGTTGTAGAAAGCATGAATAATAGCCCGGTCACCATTCGCACCTTTGATCTGGGCGCTGATAAAACGGTTGATGGTGGCCGTAGTACCGGCCCTACAGTAACCAATCCTGCATTGGGCTTACGCGCTATTCGATTGTGTTTAAAACAACCTAATATGTTTCGCACCCAGCTACGGGCAATATTACGTGCGTCTGCCTATGGCAAAATCAAAATCATGTTTCCCATGATTTCATCACAACAGGAACTACTTCAGGCTAAATTTCTGTTAACACGTTGTAAGCAAGAACTCAAAAATGAAGGCTTGGCCTATGATCCTCATATTGAAGTCGGTGTGATGATTGAAATTCCTGCCAGTGCAGTATGTGCTGAAATATTTGCCAAGCAGGTCGATTTCTTATCGATAGGTACCAATGATCTTATTCAATACACGCTGGCTATTGACCGTATCGATGACCACGTTAACTATCTCTATGATCCACTGCATCCAGCCGTATTACGGTTAATTCATGCAACTCTGGAAGCTGGGAAAAAACACAATATTCCGGTTTCAATGTGTGGCGAAATGGCCGGTGACCCGCGCTATACCAGGCTGTTGCTTGCCATGGGGCTGGAACATTTCAGTATGCACCCTAATGCCTTACTAGAAATCAAACAGGTGATCAATGAAACGGATTTAACTCAATTACCTCGCAATACCCTACAAATCATGAATATGGCCGATCCATTCGACGCCGATATATTATTGGAAAAAATTAATAGTCCAATACATAAACACTAATATTTATCTACCCAGACTGACAACAAGCAGGCTAGAATAACAATCTGAACCCGCTTTTTTCTTGAGTATCGCCGTCCTTTGAGAGCAGATTATGTCTGAGCTAGATCCACAACACGCCGTTAATCAACCCATTGAAACGCTTGCAGAAGCATTAAAAAGTGGTCGATTCATACGTATGCGCAGACTATTAGCCAGTCTCCATCCTGCCGAAACTGCACACTTACTGGAATCATTACCTCCTTCTGAAAGAAAAATCTGCTGGCCGATTATTAATCCGGATCTGCGCGGTGATGTACTGGCCTATGTCGGTGAAGATGTACGAGCTGATTTAATTCAGTACATGGATACCGCTGATCTGGTCAGTGCAACAGAAGATCTTGATGCCGATGATGTCGCCGACATTCTGCAAGTGCTACCACAGCATGTCATGCGGGAAGTGTTACGTGCGATGGATGTCCAACATCGCCGTCGCGTTGAAACCATTCTTGCATACGAGGAAGATACCGCTGGTGGTCTGATGAATACGGATGTAATCACCATCCGTTCAGATATCACGCTCGAGGTCGTCTTACGCTATTTACGAATGCTGGGCGAATTACCCAGTAATACTGATAGCCTTTATGTTGTTGATCACAACGATAGATATCTTGGCACACTACCGCTTGCTCAACTGGTCAGTCGCCGCCGCTCACTCACCGTGAGTAAAGTCATGTCACATCAGATAGAGGCAATTTCAGCCAATATGTCTGATAGTGATGTTGCCCATCGATTTGAAAAACATAATCTTATTTCGGCACCGGTTGTTGATTTAGACAATCACCTTTTGGGCCGCATCACGATTGATGACGTGGTTGATGTGATTCGTGATGAAGCTGAACATTCAATGTTAAGTATGGCCGGTCTTGGCGAAGATGAAGACACCTTTGCGCCAGTTAAAAAAAGCATTCATCGGCGTTCCTTATGGTTAGGTGTTAACTTGCTGACTGCTTTTTTAGCATCATGGGTCATCGGATTATTTGATACCACCATCGAAAAACAAGTGGCATTAGCAGTATTAATGCCTATCGTTGCTAGCATGGGTGGTGTCGCAGGTAGCCAAACCCTCACCCTTGTTATTCGTTCAATGGCATTAGGACAACTCAACGATCAAAACCAACGCTGGTTATTGCGTAAAGAACTGGCTGTCGGTGCTAGCAATGGACTTATTTGGGCGATCGCAATCGCAATTGTGACTATATTCTGGTTTAGCAGTCTCGAACTTGGTCTGTTAATCGGTACTGCCATCATTATTAATTTAATCGCTGCAGCTTTGGCGGGAGTCACCATTCCACTGTTCTTGAAACAAATAGGTGTCGACCCCGCTCTTTCGGGAGGCGTGCTTTTAACTACAGTTACTGATGTGGTGGGATTTATGGCTTTCCTCGGATTTGCTACTCTATATATTGTTTAAAGAATTTTTGAGATTTCACTATGTCAGGCAACAGCATCGGAAAATTATTCACAGTCACCACTTATGGCGAAAGCCATGGCCCATCATTGGGTTGTATTGTTGATGGTTGCCCTCCCGGGCTTGAATTGTCTGAGGCCGATCTACAAGGTGATCTGGATCGCCGTCGTCCCGGAAAATCTCGTTATGAAACACAGCGTCAGGAGCTTGATCAAGTCAAAATCCTTTCTGGTGTATTTGAAGGAAAAACAACAGGCACACCGATTGGAATGATGATCGAAAACACCGATCAACGTTCTAAAGACTATGGCAATATCATGCATCAGTTCCGTCCTGCCCATGCCGATTATACCTACCATCAAAAGTACGGCGTTCGTGATTATCGTGGAGGCGGTCGTTCTTCAGCGCGTGAAACGGCTATGCGAGTGGCAGCTGGTGGCATCGCCAAAAAATATTTACGTCAACGTTATGGTATTGAAATTCAGGGTTATTTAGCTCAACTTGGACCTGTTGTGACTGAAAAATTTGATTGGGAACATTTTGAAAAAAGTGCTTTTTTCTGCCCGGATCCTGACAAAGAACAGCAACTCGAAGACTACATGAAAGCATTGAAAGGCGACTCCATCGGTGCCCGTATCAATGTCATTGCTCGCAATGTGCCTCCAGGTTTAGGTGAACCTATTTTTGACCGACTCGATGCTGAAATTGCCCATGCCATGATGAGTATTAATGCCGTTAAAGGTGTTGAGATCGGCGCGGGATTTGACTCAGTCACCCAAAAAGGTACGGAACATCGTGATGAAATCACTCCAGAAGGTTTTCTGAGCAACAATGCTGGCGGCATTCTGGGAGGAATTTCCAGTGGCCAGGATATTCTGGTGAGCATGGCCCTTAAAGCCACCTCCAGCCTGAGCATTCCTGGCCGCAGTATCAACACTCAAGGAGAAGCGGTTGAAGTCGTCACCAAAGGTCGCCATGACCCTTGTGTTGGTATTCGTGCCACACCTATTGCAGAAGCGATGTTAGCCCTTGTGTTGATGGATCATACGC
>Ga0224506_10000555_pt1 | contig 30776 bp, 33 predicted proteins | sample SF_Jan12_sed_USG_2_FD_169108 | JGI IMG/M metagenome (GOLD analysis project Ga0224506, IMG submission 169108) | Sediment microbial communities from San Francisco Bay, California, United States - SF_Jan12_sed_USGS_8_1 | ecosystem: Environmental > Aquatic > Marine > Sediment | place: USA... | reverse complement strand
ACTGGCATGTAGAAAAAGGCGATACGCTCTACGGTATATCACGCGCGGTTTATCCTAAAAATACACGCTTACAGTCACAATTTCGAAAAGAGATTATCAAACTCAATCGCAGTGTGTTTAAAAAAGGTTCGGGGGGCTTGTATATCGGCGCAAAATTAAAGCTTCCGGCCATGCTTAAATCCGGGGCTGTCTCCAGGACTGAAACCAAAACAAAAACAATAACCAGTAAAAAAACGAAACTGAAAAAAGAAAAAATACAACCGCTATTGTTAACTGAAAACAGGTGGACGATACAATCCGGCGATAGTCTTTATTCGATTTCTAAACGCTTTTTCCCTGACTCAAATACCAGGCAGTTTAAGTTAAGGCAGGATATATACCGGTTAAACCCGGATGTATTTAGTCCAGGTCATAATAAAATGGAAGTCGGTTACGTGCTGATTATGCCGGACTATTTAGTCGACAAGACAAAAACAGACAACATGGTGGCCAATAAAGCGGCCAGCGATGATGTCGCTGAAGTCAGCAGTGACGATGGTATGAATACTGACAATAACGTAACAGTATATAAGGCTCACAGCCGGTTTGCGTCAAAATGGTCATTCAGCCTGGGTTATTCAGAGGGCGGGGATATTGTGCAGTCGACTCAGGGCGGTCGCGATATTGGCTTTGGCAGTGGCACGCATCTGCGTTTTAACTATGATGGGCTGTGGAGAAGCCGGCAGGGATATCGCCTTAGCCTGGGCTATCAGCATGACAGGGTGACGGCCGAGCCTGATGATAGTGCAGAACTGAATCAGTCTTATTTACAACTGCTCTATTTATTTAACGGCTCACATTCGGTATTCGGAATAGGTGCTACTTATCATGACAAAATTGTATTCAGGTCTTTTACAGGCACGAATGGTTTCGTCAGGGATGAATATAATGCCGCCACAGGAAGTGTTTTATTATATGAATACAAAAAATTATTTGGCAGTCAAATCATCGGTGTTTCTTACACCTTGCTGGAAACAGAAAAACTCACTGACTTAACTAAAGTCGATTTTTCCCGCTCCGAGCTATACATGCGCTGGGCTTTTTAAGCCAGCCTTGCTCTAAGCTGCTGCAGGCGTTCCGGAGTGCCAATGTCCAGCCATTGGCCAGCATAATACTGCGCGCTGGCTTGCTGGTTATCGGCCGCCGTTCTCAGTAGTGGTGCCAGTGGAAAACGCTCATCGGGCTGGTTAAAAAGCGCGGCTTTATAAATGCCGATACCTGAAAACGTCAAGCGGTTTTCAGTCTGGTTCGATAACAGTTGATTGCAAATGGCAAAGTCACCGTCGGGGTGCTGCTGCGGATTGTCAACTAAAAGCAGATGCGCCAGATGGTTCTCTGCCAGTTTTGGCAGGTTATCAAACGGGTAATCACACCAGACGTCACCATTCACCACTAAAAATGGTTCCGTGCCCAGCAGTGGCAGTGCCTTTTTAATGCCACCGCCTGTTTCTAAGGCGGTTTCTTCGTCAGAGTACGCAATGTGAACGCCATAATGGCTGCCATCGCCCAGTCTTGCATGGATTTTTTCTGCAAGCCAGGCAGTGTTAATGACCAGCTCGTTAAAACCGGCGGCTTTTAAATTAAATATGTGATGTTCGATAAGGCAGTGCTGGTCAATCGTCAATAAGGGCTTGGGGACGTGGTCAGTTAATGGCCGCATACGCTCGCCGCGACCGGCCGCCAGTATCATCGCTTTCATTGAGGCTTTGGCCATTCGAGATTTAGCTTTTCAGCAATCTCGAGTTGTAGCAATAACGTTTTTAGAGGATATAAAAGAGGGTAGCGATCACAGCTTTCAATAATATATTCGAATGTGCGAGGAAGATCGTGCATGTATTCGGGTTTGTTGTCCCGGATATTAAGCCGCGAAAAGATGCCGAGCACTTTCAGGTGTCTTTGCACTGCAATCAGATCAAACCATTGAATGATATCGCTAAACTTATACTGTTTATCAATAATCTTATGTTTATGAGCCGCCTTTAGATAATACGCAACCCACTGTTCGACTTGCTGTCTTGGCCAGCTGATATAACAGTCCTTGAGCAGTGAGGCAAGATCGTAGGTGACGGCACCGTTGACGGCGTCCTGAAAATCCAGAATCCCCGGGTTATTTTCAGCGGTCTGCATCAGGTTGCGGCTGTGATAATCGCGATGAACAAAAACGGCAGGCTGTTGCAATGCATTTTCAGTTAAACACTCAAACGCGCTGTCGAGCAGTTGCTGCTGATGCTGAGTTAATGTGATTTTTAAGTGTTGTTTGATGAACCAGTCCGGGAAAAGCTGCATTTCATTTTCTAATAATGTGCGCTCATAGGCTGGCAGTGATGTTGCTGGCGTTAGCTGGATTTTTATCAGGCTATCAATCGCATCCTGATACAGTGTGTGCGCATTTTCTTGATTTAAAACTGACAGGTATTGAACATCACCCAGATCCGTCAACAATAAAAAACCCTGTTGATGATCCTCGGCCAGGATTTCGGGTGCCTGAATGCCGGCAGAATACAGCTGTTTTGCAATGCTCACAAAAGGCCGGCAGTCTTCTTTTTCAGGCGGTGCATCCATTGCGATCAGGCTTTGATGATTATGCGTAATGCGGAAATAACGGCGGAAGCTTGCATCGGCGGAGGCTACTGATAAATCAAACTGGTTGCTTTTTAGTTGCTCGCCAAGCCAGAGTTTGAGCTGTTGCAGGCGTTTATCATGGGTCATCTTATGGCACGTTTTTTTATCGTTGTTATAATACGGCTATTGTAGCAGATAAGAAGAGAATCAGAATATGAAAGCACCGGTTGTTGTCATCGGATTGGGTGAAATTGGCGCTGTTTTTGCGCGCGGATTTCTAAAATCAGGCCATCCCGTTTTCCCTCTATGCAGGGGAGACAGTCTGCTGCAGTTCAGCTCACAAATTGAAGCCCCGGCAGCGGTAATTGTTGCCGTTGGTGAAGCTGATCTTGAGGCCGTGCTAAAACAAATGCCACAACAGTGGCTGTCTGTTTTGGTACTGTTGCAAAATGAATTATTACCCCGTGACTGGGCCTCGTTAGCCTGCGAGCCTACGGTTATTTCTATCTGGTTTGAAAAAAAGAAAGGCCAGGACTCCAAGGTCATTATCCCCTCACCAGTGCATGGACCGCTTGCCGCATTAGTCCAGGATGCGCTGGCCAGTATTGAGATTGCGGTTAAAATTGTAGCCGACCAGCAGGCAATGTTATCAGAGCTGGTGGTTAAAAACCTTTATATACTGACTTCAAATATAGCCGGCCTTGAAGTCGGTGGTAATGTCGGTGACTTGTGGCATCAGCACCGTGAGCTGGCAGAAGCCGTGATTGATGATGTCTTGCTTGTGCAGGAAAAGTTAGCGGCACAACGTTTTGATAGAAATGAGCTGATAACCTTAATGCTGGTTGCCTTCAATGGCGACCCTTTGCATCAGTGTATGGGCAGGAGCGCGCCAGCTAGATTACAGCGAACACTTGATCTGGCCGCCGATTTTGGCATTGAATTGAAAAAACTGCGCTCTATTTCAGTGGCAACTGAATAGCGGGCAGTTATAGTGATGAGGGCAGCAGTAAAACCGCTTTGCCCTTGTCATTAAAACGGCAACTGATCGTTGCTGCGTATTCAATTTTTAACTGGTTGTAAACATCATCAAGCGCGAGCCCCATTGTTTTCGCAATCACAACGCGAATCACACCGGCATGAGCGATAATTAAAATGCGTTTAGACTGATGTTGTGCGGCCAGCGATTCAAAGGTATGCCATATCCGGTTTGAAAACTTTTCCAGAGGCTCTGCACCAGCGGGGCGGTATTTAACAGGGTTAAGGCAGAATTTTTTATAAGCGTCGGCATCATTTTGCTGGATGTCTTCTTTGCTTCTGCCTTCCCAGACGCCAAAGCCAATTTCTTTTAGGTTGTCATCCACTATCAAATCGAGCCCCAGTTCGGCCGATATTTTTTTGCCAAAATCCAGGCAACGGCAAAGTGGCGAGCTGATAATCAGGTCCCAGCGTGTTCCCTGAGCGATGGCGGCCTGCATCTGTTTCCATCCCTGTTGCGTTAGCGGGTGGTCAACGCCGCTGCCGCGAAAGCAATCGATACCATCGGGCTCACCGTGGCGCAAGATATCAAAACGCGTACCCTGCAGCACTAATTAATTCCAGCCCAGCAGGGATAGAACCGCGAAGCTGGCAAGCCAGACAATAAAACTGCGCAGCAATAAGCCACGAAATGCGCCCAGATAAGCGGCTTTGTCATCATTGTCATTGCCTTCGAGCGCACCATGGCAGACATCAAATAATAAATACTGCCGGCTGCGGTCGGTTTCTTTATTGTCATTAAAGGCCGCTACGGCACCTTCAAAGTGCCCGGTGATGGCAAAACTGACTGCCAGAAAACGTTCAGGTAACCAGTTTAAGAGTCCTGACATGCGTTCAGCGGTTTTAGAAAAAACAACATCATCAGCATACAAGGTGAGTAACTGCTGGCTCAAGCGGTAAAGTAACGCACCTACCGGACCAAGTATCACAAACCAGAAAATGACACCGAATAATCGTTCAATGATCAGCCGTAAGCTTGACTGAATTGTCAGTTCAAGAATGTTCTCATCATTAACCGACTGTTCAGGGCTGATTTCATCAACAATGGCCTGGGCCTCTGCCGGTTTGTTGTCTTTTAAAGCACGGATAATCGCTTCTAGCTGTTGCTCTATATTCAGTGAACCCATGCAATAGATAAAGACAATAAAAGCAAACAGGAAGGATATTGGGGGCAACCACTCGGCCGTGATATCCTGAATCAGCATGGTTGCCAGTATGGGTAAGGCCAGTACTGCCAGATAACGGCCTGTAGGGTTATGTAGATGTGCCTCTGTTTTTGCCAGTACGGCGTTACTGAGCTTGAAAAACCAGTCAAACTGGCGCCACTGCGATAAGCTGTTCCAGTGGCGATCAAGAAAAAGCCCCAGAATAATAGTAATGAGAGCCATATTTTTATTATTTTCCTGTTAACAGAGTTGTTTTAAATCATTTTACTGGATCATGGTGCTACTGTGAATCATCTGGGCTAAATCAGCAGGGCTCAAAGGCCTCAATCGAAAGCATTTGTTTTAGCTTATGCCAGTTAAATGACTTGCCGGGGTCCGTCTTCCGGCCCGGCGCAATATCACAGTGACCGGTAATACGCTCTTTCTTGAGATCAGGGTAAGTTGCAACCAAAGTCTCAAGGACCTCGGCAAGCACCTGATACTGTATCGTTTCATAGTCTATCTCATCGGTGCCTTCGAGCTCGATGCCGATTGAAAAGTCATTACAGCCGGTTTTGTTTTGGTAGCAGGACACACCCGCATGCCAGGCGCGTTGCTGAAACGGCACAAACTGGAAAATATCACCATTACGCCGAATGAATAAATGAGAGGATACCCGAAGCTCGCAAATACTTGCAAAGTAAGGATCGGCATCAGCCGGTAAAGTATTAGTAAATAAAGCCGCTACCCAGTTATCTTCAAACCGGGCCGGTGGCAGGCTGATATTATGTAACACAATCAGGTCGGTCTTCTGTTCGCCTGTGCGCTCATCTTGATTGGGAGAAGCAATATAGGTGGCGGTATCGAGCAGGCCGCTATCAGCATTAATTTTCATTGTGTTTAAGGCGCTTCTTCTGCGGTTTGACAGCTAGCGTGGCTGATGGCATTGAGAATGCTAGAGCTGCGCGCCTCACAGACCAGTTGCGCATGGTATTGGCCCTGTTTGAAGAGAAACAGGGCCGGCAGGTGAAACACTTCGTATTCGGCTACCAGGGCCTGATCCTGCTGGGCATCGACTTTAAATATGGATAACTCGGGCTGGTTTTTAGCCATTTCAGTCAGTAAATGTGATAGATGCAGGCAGGATGAACAGGCATGCGCTGAAAAATAGATCAGGCTTAACCCCCGTGTGGCTTCAATTTCAGGATAAAAATCAAATTGTGTTAGCGTTTTTATGCTTGGCATAACGCAGTTTTCCCTAAATGCTGCCGAGATGCAAGCGATCTTTAGACTGATAAAGGGGCGTGCAAGCGCATGAGATTTCGATACAATAGCAGGCTTCAGATTTTATTAGTTGGTGTCCTAGTTAGTGTCTTCAGGAATGAATCCCGAACAACGGGAAGCAGTAAAATATATCGATGGGCCGTTATTAGTGCTGGCAGGTGCCGGCAGTGGTAAAACGCGCGTTATCACCCGAAAAATTGCGTATTTGGTACAGGAATGTGGCATTAAAGCGGCGCATATTGCAGCGCTGACGTTTACCAATAAAGCCGCGCGTGAAATGAAAAGTCGCGTTACCGAACAGTTAAGCGGCACCAATACACGAGGCTTAATTGTCTCAACCTTCCATAACCTTGGGCTGACTATCCTGCGCCGGGAATATCAGGCGGCCGATTTAAAACAAGGCTTCAGCATCTTTGACAGTACCGATGTGCAAACCGTGATTCGTGAATTGCAGCGCGCGGAAACAGGCAGCAATGTTGATGATGCCGAGGTGATTTCACACCGTATATCGCGCTGGAAGAATGACTTTATTACACCACAACAAGCCCTATACGGCGCAGAAACAGATCAGGATGCTTTTTTTGCCGGTTTTTATATTAAATATCAGCGCCAGTTACATGCCTATAACGCGGTTGATTTTGATGACCTGATCATGAAACCGGTACTATTGTTCCAGCAACATCTGGAAGTATTATTGCGCTGGCGTCGAAAAATCCATTATCTTTTAGTGGATGAGTATCAGGACACCAATGCCAGCCAGTATGAAATGCTGAAACTGTTGATTGGCACGGAGGCCCGGCTAACAGCCGTAGGCGATGATGATCAGTCTATCTACGCATGGCGGGGGGCACGGCCTGAAAATATCGAACAGCTAAATAAAGATTACCCAATCCTGCGGGTGGTGAAGCTGGAACAAAATTACCGCTCTACAGGGCGCATATTAAAAGCGGCCAATCAATTGATTCGCATTAATCCCCACGCTTTTGAAAAGCGCCTCTGGAGTGAGCTGGGCTATGGTGATCCGATTCGGGTGATTGAATGCACGAGTGGTGAGGGCGAAGCCGAACGGGTGGTCATGGAGCTGCAGTCGCACAAGTTTCAGAAAAGTACTCAGTTTAAAGATTATGCGATTTTATATCGTGGCAATTTCCAGTCACGCTTGTTTGAACGCTACCTGAGAGAGCTGGGCATTCCGTATGTAATCAGTGGTGCCTTGTCGTTTTTTGAGCGCTCCGAAGTTAAAGATATCATGGCGTATTTGCGTTTGTTATCAAACCCTGATGATGACACCGCATTCCTGCGGATTGTGAACACGCCTCGGCGAGAAATTGGCTCGGCGACCTTAGAGAAACTCGGCAAATACGCCAGTGACAGGTCAATTAGCCTGCTCGCCGCCTGTACAGAATTTGGTATCAGAGAATTATTCAGTGATCGCATATTAAGTAAACTGGATACATTTGCGAACTGGATTGCCGCCACCACAGAAGCATCAGAAAGAGGTAACCCGGTTCAGGTAGCCCGCTCGATGATGGAAGAAATTGGCTATGAGTTGTGGTTGTTTGAGCAATGCAAGGATGACAAAAAAGCCGAAAGACGCATGAAAAATGTCAACGAAGTGCTCGACTGGTTGCAGCGTATCAAGGACAAGGAAAAAGGTGAAACGCTGGGTGAGATGGTTGCCCACATGTGCCTGATGGATATTCTTGAACGCAATAATGAAGATCAGGATTTGGATGCGGTATCGCTGATGACCTACCACGCGGCAAAAGGTCTTGAGTTTCCCAATGTGTTTATGGTCGGTGTCGAAGAAGAACTGTTGCCGCACAGCAGCAGCATCATGGAAGACAATATAGAAGAAGAGCGGCGCCTTGCCTATGTAGGTATCACACGAGCACAGCGTCAGCTGACAATAACGTATGCAAAAAAACGCAATCGTTATGGTGAATCAGTTGAGTGTGAGCCCAGTCGTTTTCTCGATGAATTACCCGAAGACGATCTGGAATGGACCGGAGGTGGCCGGGAGCTGGATGAAGAGACCAGTAAAAAGCGTGCGCGTGACCATCTGGACATGATGAAAAATATGTTTGAGTAATTGTCAGCGGATTATTTTAAACAGCAGCTCAGGCCAGTTTTGAATCTTCATGTTGTTGAACTGTATTTTGCTGGCTGCTTTCTAAGTGACGCAAGATTTTTGTAATCAAGCGGGAACGATCAAACGGTTTGTTAAGGAAGTCACAGGCACCCAGTTTCAGTCCCCAGGCTTTGTCGGCTTCCTGTGTGGAGCTGCTGACGATAATAATCGGTATGTGCGATGTTTCCGGGTGCCGGGTCAAGTAACGTGTGGCCTGGAAGCCGTTGACCTCCGGCATTACGATATCCATTAAAATAAGATGAGGTTTGGATTGTTTTGCAGTCAGAATGCCTGATTTGCCGTTATCAGCCGTGATCACGGTAAAACCAAACTCCTCGAGTATTTTTTTTGATGCAAAAATTTGAGTGCGTGAATCGTCAACGACTAAGATTGTTTTGCTGGCACGATTAAGTTTTAAAGCGGGGTCCTTGTCGGCAGAGGTCTTGTTTTTATTAAACCAGTTGCCGGGTATAAATCCTTTCATATTTTCTCATTCAGTTTTTTATTCATCGGGAAAAGAAATGATAACGACGGGTCTGTCATTTTCATCAATAAATGCGTGCAGGTTAAGGATAACGGATTCGGCACGGGCATTGGGTTTGTCGCTGGGAATACGCTGAATACGAAACTCGCACTCAACATCAGAGACACGGTTTCTTAAAGCACTGGACGCCATGAATAAGACATGACGCAGGCGCTGTAAAACCGCAAGCTCATTGCCTATGCTGTGAATATCAATGCAGTCCCGCCAGACGGCATTGGTCACAGAAACAGGCCGGTTAAAATTGAATAGCTTTGCTGTACTGGTTACATCACGCAGTGAGGGTTGCAGTGGATCTGCGTTGAGGTTATTAGTAGTCATAGTTTGATATGCCTGTTTCAGAAGTTCATCTCCTAAATTTATAGAATAATATACTTAATTAGACACGAACGAAGATCAGACCGTATCTTTGAAAACAAACCGTCTGTCGGAATGTTCTCAAACTGATGTGTCTATAATACGGGCATACCCTTAAGCTTTTCTTAAAGCTGGGAATAGAATGATAGAAAAATGTAAATGCGCCTCAGGGCTAGGCTTTATCTTTTGTCAGATTGCCGGACAGTTCGATGGGTTCATCAATCCCGATATAGTTTTCTATACAGGTCTGGGCGTGAAGAAATAGTCTGTCCATTTGTTCAGTGAACAGTGAAGGGTAAGCAATACCTTCAACCCAGCCATATAATGAAATTCTTAACTGGTCTGCACTGCGAACATGGTGTTCAATATCAAATGCGATTTTTTGATAGGTATTGAGGGTAGGGTTTAAACTCAAAGCAGAAAATATATCAGCCACAGCCAGTATCCAGCTTTGAGCTGACGGATCTAAATCCAGTTCAAAGTATTGCGGAGGCTCTCCGGCCTGGTGCAGACTGTCGACCCATATTTTGAAGCTGCTTTGCTGCAATGCGTGGTAAATCTCAGTTTCAGAGATCAGTATAATGACGAGGTTTGCGGCGTTAGCAATATACTGACTGCCGTTACTGTTCCAGGATTTTGATGTGATAAAACTGTGCAGGCTCATGTGGTCTTTGAACTGCGCAAGATGTAACTGATCAAGAATTAAAATCGTGCTTTCGGCTTCACTTAAGGCGCAGGCTTCAATAATGCTTTTTTCAAACTCATGCATTGGCTCAGCATCCAGGGTCTGCTCTTCGCTATCAAACTGAATCACTATCGGCGCTTTTTGTTCCAGGCCAAACTCGTAATAACAGATATTTTTATAGTCAAGAGCCTGTGCCAGCGCATTGGCAAAAGCTGTTTTACGACGCCCCGGCTCGCCTTCGATATTTAATGTTTTTATATGTGTCGCGGCAGAATTGTTCATGCAGCGCAAGGCGTACTCATAATCTTTATGGCTGACAAAGCCATGCTGTTCCATTCGTTGCTTTAAAGAGTGCATGTCCTTGAATTCGTCGCCGGGCGTTTCTAAATTAGATAAATAAGTATCAGTGGTGTTCGAGCTGACAGAAACGGCGGCGTATATCGCGCAGTAAGATAAACAGCCAGGGCCAGATAATTGCGCCAATTAATGAGGGCAGAAAATAAAGCGAGGTATCCGGTGCATTATCGGTGATGCCACTGATCCAGAGCACAATTAACTGTTTAATTATTAATAAAATACCGACAAACATAGCCTGTTGAATCAGCGTGTAGACACGGATCCTCTGGTACAGCTGTTGTACCAGAAAAATAACCACAATCAATGCCAGTGCGTGGTGACCTAAAAGCGTGCTTTGGCTGACATCGAGCAACAAGCCAAAAATAAACGCAACCGTGACGCCGATTGTGAGCGGTAGCGCCATAACCCAGTAAATCAGTACCAGCGTGAGCCAGTCAGGGCGTGCATAGTTTGCCCAGTCGGGTAACGGCAACATGCTCAGCATTAATGCAAGTAATAGCGTCACTACAACGGTTATATAAGGTCTTGGAATCATTGTTAATTCGTGTCCTTAAGGCCATAAGTATCTGATGGCGCATTATGCCACAACATTAAAACTTCCCGGCTTTGTTCGAGTTTTGCTGAAGGAATGATTTCAATGTCGGCAAAAGTTTCACCGGCGGGGCGTTTAATCTGGCTGATCACACCGACCGGATAATTAGGCGGAAAACGCCCGCCCAATCCGGAGCTTGAAACCACATCACCGATTTTAATCTTGGCGTTATGAGGAATAAAGCGTAGTGACAGTTTGCTAGAGTCGCCCGTACCAAAAACCGTGCCTCGCAGCCCGGTTCGGTTTATCTGAATAGGTACGGCGTGATTACTGTCTGATATCAGCATGACGGTGGAAGCATGGGCTTCGACATGGATAATCTGCCCCATAATACCATTGGCATCAATAATCGCCTGACCTACATACGCGCCGTCATTTTGGTCTTTGTTAATGCTTATCAGTCGTTTATAGGGGTCCTGGTCAACGCTGAAGATTTCGGCAATTAAAACGCGTTCACTGATTTTTTTAGGCGTACCGAGCAGCTTGCGCAGGCGCTGGTTTTCGAGATTCAGCGTGTCCATCTTTTGTAAACGGGCCTGATATAAAAGCTGGTCAAGTTTTAATTGCTGGTTTTCTTTGACTAATTGCTCATGCGAGGTCAGTGATTGATCAACTTCTTGCAGGAGCTCTGCTGGAATATTGATGATATATTTTAATGGGTAAATGAGGTTGGATAGCGTCAGACGAAAAGTGTCAAGGTGATGCCATCGGTGATCGGCCACCATTAGCGCAATCGAGAAAATGATTAGGATGATCGTGCGTACTATCAGCGAGGCTCTGGTTTGAAACAGAGCATTCATTTCCACCATTTTTAATGGACTCTTAAGGTTAAAATTTGGTTTTAATCCGAGCCGGCTCAGCAAGTGAGCCGGGCGTCATGCAAAATTATTCGACAGCCAGGAAATCACCGCCGTGCTCATCGATCAGCTCTAAGACCCGGCCGCCGCCACGCGCAACACAGGTTTTAGGGTCTTCGGCCATGACCACAGGTAATCCGGTTTCTTCCATGATCAGCCGGTCAATATCGGTTAACAGTGCTCCACCGCCAGTTAGTACAATGCCACGCTCGGCGACATCAGCTCCTAATTCAGGCGGGGTTTGTTCGAGGGCCGTTTTGACCGCACTGACGATGCCGTAAAGAGGCTCCTGCAGCGCTTCCAGAATTTCATTGCTGGTCAGCGTGAAACTTCTTGGAATACCTTCTGACAAATTACGGCCTTTGACTTCGATTTCTCTCAGTTCTTTGCCCGGGTATGCAGAGCCAATTTCATGTTTAATGTGTTCAGCGGTAGCTTCACCAATCAGAATGCCATAGTTACGGCGTACATAACTGATGATGGCTTCATCAAACTTGTCACCACCGATTCTGACAGAAGCCGAATAAACAATACCATTTAAGGAAATAACGGCGACTTCAGAAGTACCGCCACCGATATCCAGCACCATGGAGCCGCGCGGTTCATCGACCGGCATGCCGGCACCCACAGCAGCAGCCATTGGTTCTTCAATTAAATAGACTTTACGGGCGCCAGCACCAATAGCGGATTCGCGAATAGCACGACGTTCAACCTGAGTAGCGCCGCAGGGAACGCAGACCAGTACTCGGGGGCTGGGGCGGAAAATAGCGGCCTCATGCACACTGCGAATAAAAAACTGTAACATTTTTTCAGTGATATTGAAGTCGGCGATAACGCCGTCGCGCATTGGGCGAATGGCCTGAATATTAAGTGGCGTTCGACCCAGCATGATTTTTGCTTCTGAACCATAAGCTTCAATAGATTTGGGGCCGCCGGGGCCACGATCCATGCGTATTGCAACAACAGACGGTTCGTTTAAAACGATGCCTTTGCCGCGTGCGTAAATCAGGGTATTTGCTGTTCCTAAGTCGATAGAAAGATCGTTAGAAAAGAGTCCGCGTAAACGATTAAACATTATATGTAGCTAGCCTATGTTCTGAGCCTATCAATTTATTTATTAACCGTCTGAATCAGGACACAGTGAAGGACCTGACAGAATTGGGCTTCCAAGCTTGTTGATAGTGCTCGTGGTCGAGTATTATTACAATTAAAATATTATCAAAGGATTCCTAAAAAGGATTCCCCATAGATATCCTAGTTAATTTATATGATTTTGCAGGGATTTCTGTACAAAGTCATTCTATTTTCTTATTGATTTAGGATATACAGGCCCCACTGTACCAAATCTTGGCTTTTTCACCAAACATCTGCCGACGATTGTGGTGTCGAAGTGGTATATATGGTAATTTTCGGCGGCTAGAATTGTTCTGATCAAATCACAGACGATCAGGCTAGATATTAATTCTCGGAGAACAGCATGTCCCTGGATGCAGAGCAAGTTAAAAAAATCGCCCATTTGGCACGAATAGAAATAAATGATGCCGATATTCCCGGTTACGCCAGCACCTTATCGAATATTCTGGATCTGGTCGATCAGATGTCTGCCGTTAATACAGATGACGTTGAACCAATGGCACACCCAATGGATGCAAGCCAGCGTTTGCGAGCCGATGTGGTGACGGAAACCAATCAGCGTGATCGATTTCAGTCGGTAGCACCAAAAACCGAAGACGGGCTGTATCTTGTCCCGCAAGTTATTGAATAAACACAAGACCTAACTGGAAAGAAATATGTATCACAATAAAACGCTGGCTGAATTGTCTGCCATGTTGCAGGCCGGTGAAGTGAGCAGTGTTGAGCTGACCCAATACTTCCTTGATCGCATTAAAGCGAAAGACAGTGAAATAAACAGTTTTATTAGTGTCACCGAAGAACAGGCACTGGCTCAGGCGAAGGCTGCTGATGAGCGCATTGCGGCCGGCAATGCCGGCGCACTGACCGGTGTGCCGTTTGCGCAAAAAGATATTTTCTGTACCGAAGGCGTGCGCAGCAGCTGTGGTTCAAAAATGCTCGACAACTTTATTTCGCCTTATGATGCAACAGTGGTGAGCAAATTCAACACGGCCGGGGCTGTCATGTTGGGTAAAACCAATATGGATGAATTCGCGATGGGTTCTTCCAATGAAACCAGCTTTTATGGTGCAGTCAAAAACCCCTGGGATTTGAAAAAAGTACCCGGTGGCTCCTCCGGTGGTTCAGCGGCGGCTGTGGCGGCGCGTCTGGCACCGGCCGCAACCGGTACAGATACTGGCGGATCCATTCGCCAGCCGGCATCTTTGTGTAACCTGACCGGACTAAAGCCCACTTATGGCCGTGTTTCTCGTTACGGCATGATTGCTTTTGCATCGAGCCTGGACCAGGCCGGCCCGATGGCAAGAACAGCACAAGACTGTGCCTTGCTGATGAATGTGATGGCGGGTTTTGATGAAAAAGATTCAACCTCAATTGAAAAAGAAGTGCCGGATTACACTGCCGAACTGAATCAGCCTATAAAGGGTTTAAAAATAGGCTTGCCCAAAGAGTTCTTTGGTGATGGTCTCGATCCGGAGGTGGCAAAACCTATTCAGGAGGCGATTGCGCTTTATAAAGAAATGGGTGCAGAGATTGTCGATATCTCACTACCTAATAGCGCTTTATCTGTGCCGGTTTATTATGTGGTAGCGCCGGCAGAGTGTTCGTCTAACCTGTCACGTATGGATGGCGTACGTTTTGGCCACCGTTGTGAAGAGCCTAAAGACCTCGAAGATCTTTACAAACGTTCTCGCGGTGAAGGTTTTGGTGAAGAAGTTAAACGGCGTATCTTGATTGGTACCTATGCCTTGTCAGCCGGTTATTACGATGCCTATTACATCAAAGCACAAAAGCTGCGTCGTTTGATCAGTGATGACTTCAAAAAAGCCTTTGAACAGGTGGATGTGATCTTGGGGCCGACCTCACCGAACGTAGCGTTCAACATGGGTGAAAAATCGCAGGACCCTGTTTCAATGTATCTCTCAGATATATACACGATTGCGGTCAACCTGGCCGGTCTGCCTGGTATGTCGGTTCCAGCCGGTTTTGCGCATGATATGCCGGTGGGTTTACAACTGATAGGCAACTATTTTGAAGAATCGCGGTTACTGAATGTGGCACATGCTTATCAGCAACAAACCGACTGGCATGATCTGTGCCCGCCAGGTTTTGAGTAACACAGGTTTTTAAGTAAACGTTTACTAAAAACATTAAATAAACAAATTTAAGAGTGGAATAACTATGCAGTGGGAAGTCGTAATCGGTCTGGAGATTCATGCCCAGTTGATGACCAACAGCAAAATATTTTCGGGTGCTTCAATTGCCTATGGCGCAGAACCTAATACACAGGCCTGTGCGGTTGACCTGGGCCTGCCGGGTGTGTTGCCGGTATTAAATACAGAAGCCGTGCGAATGGCAGCAAAGTTTGGGCTTGCAATCGGTGCCAATGTTTCGCGCCATTCGGTGTTTGCGCGTAAAAATTATTTTTATCCGGATCTGCCCAAAGGCTATCAGATCAGTCAGATGGAATTACCGATTGTAGAAACCGGGCAGCTAGAAATCGAGCTTAAAGATGGCACAAAAAAACTAATCGGCGTGACCCGTGCACACCTTGAAGAAGACGCCGGTAAATCCCTGCATGAAGATTATCATGGCATGACAGGTATCGATTTGAACCGCGCCGGCACACCGCTGCTTGAAATTGTCTCCGAACCGGATATGCGTTCGGCAGAAGAGGCGGTCGCCTATATGAGAAAGATCCATTCACTGGTCCAGTATATTGAAATCTGCGATGGCAACATGGCAGAAGGCTCATTTCGTTGCGATGCAAATGTTTCAGTGCGCCCCAAAGGTCAGCAAGAATATGGTACCCGGGCTGAGCTGAAAAATATCAACTCCTTTAAGTTTGTTGAAAAAGCCATCAATATCGAAGTCGAGCGTCAGATTGAGCTGATCGAAGACGGTGGCACGGTTGTTCAGGAAACGCGTTTATACGATGCGGATAAAAATGAAACCCGTTCCATGCGCTCAAAAGAAGAAGCCAATGACTATCGTTATTTCCCCGACCCGGATTTGTTACCGGTGGTGCTGGATGACGCCTATCTTGAAACCGTAAAAGCAACGCTGCCTGAACTGCCAGATGTAAAGCGAGATCGCTTTATTCAGGAGTACGGTCTGTCATCAGTTGATGCTGGCATACTGACCATGAACCGTTCGCTGGCCGATTATTTTGAAAAAGCCGCCGAACTCTCAGCTGCCGCCAAACTGGCAGCAAACTGGGTGATGGGTGAAGTCAGTGCGCTACTGAATAAAAATGACCTTGAAATAAGCGCATGCCCGGTATCAGCTGAGATGCTGGCCGGCATGCTAAAACGTATCGAAGACAATACTATTTCCGGCAAAATTGCCAAAGAAGTGTTTGAAGCGATGTGGTCTGGCGACGGCGATGCCGATGCGGTGATCGATAAAAAAGGCCTGAAACAGATAACCGATAGTTCAGCCATCGAAGCACTGGTTGATGAAGTGATTGCTAATAACCCTGCTCAGGCGGCAGAATTTAAAGCCGGCAAAGAACAGTTAATGGGCTTTTTTGTGGGTCAGATCATGAAAGCCTCGAAAGGAAAAGCCAACCCGGGTCAGGTCAATCAGATGCTAAAACAAAAGCTGTCTGGCTAATCAGACCCGTCAGTTTGTTTTTGGTGGCAGAAAACAGCCTCGTTCGCAGGCTGTTTTTTTTAAATAATCTTTATAGTGTGGAATACAACATGCGTGAACGCGATTCACTCCATCGATTTATCATTGATAACTCACGGGTACGAGGCGAACTGGTTCATCTGGATGCCAGCTGGCAAGCCATTCTTCAAAGAAATGAATACCCGGATGTCGTAAAAAAACAACTGGGTGATGCCGTCGCTGCCATTGCCCTGTTATCGGCAACGATTAAGTACAAAGGAAAAATCATTATGCAAATCAGGGGCGATGGGCCGCTGCATTTGCTGGTAGTACAGGCAACGTCAGACAATACTGTGCGTGGCATAGCTCGCTGGCAATCAGAAGTACCGAAAGGCTCACTACAAGCTATGTTTGGTAACGCGACGATGTTGATTACTATTGAACCTGAAAAGGGTGAGGCATATCAGGGCATTGTTGAGTTGAAAGGAGATGCCTTATGCAATGGCATCGAAGCCTATTTTCAGCAGTCAGAACAACTGCCAACCCGCCTTTGGCTGGCATCGGATAATGAAACCTGCGCCGGTTTTCTGTTGCAGGAATTACCCGGAGATGAAAACAATAGCGCTGACTGGGAACACCATGAACACCTGGCTGCCACGGTTAAGGATCAGGAACTGCTGGGTTTAGAGCCAAAAGAGCTGTTGCATCGTTTGTATCATGAAGAAGATGTGCGTTTATTTGATTCAGAAGTGTTCAGTTTTCGCTGCAGCTGTTCCAGAGAACGTATTGAAACGATGCTGTTGTCACTGGGTTACGATGAAGTAAAACAGACCGTGAAAGAAGAAGGCAATGTCGCTGTTGATTGTGAATTTTGCAACGCACATTACGAATACGATTCGGTTGATGTTGAGCAGTTGTTTGCAAGCGAACACCAATCAAAAGGCCCCGGTACGTTGCAATAATGCGAGTGATGATTATTGCTTCGCGCTTTGTTCAGCTTAGGGTTTATTGAGTGTCGGGTAACGGCTGATAGTGATATCGCTGCTCACCGCAGACACCTGGGTACCGGTGTATTGCTCGTTTTGTGATTCAATTGAAAAGCCGGTTAAGGCAATGAGAATAGCAAATAAAACAAGGTATTTTAAATCCATACTGTGTTGCATAACAGTTCTCCTAATTACATAACGTTAAGCTACTGCTTAACAGAAAATCATGCGCATTTTAACTGTTCAACTTGCTGGATCCATTCGCCGGAATCCATCAGCCTTGGTGCGATTTTATTGAATCGCCATTCCAGATAATCATGGAACACGCGTCTGGCTTTTATCCGGTCAGGGTAGGTGCGTGTATCACGATCATTATTTTTAATTTCTTCTTCAAAAATAATAATTTCATCAAATAATTCAAATAATTCATCCATAATTATCACCGTCTTTTATTAATTCTAGCTATATTGCTAGTTGTTGCATTAATGGCAAGTCCAGCCAACTCCCTTCCTTTGAGCATGATTCTTTTAAAGAATCACTTCATTAGCCGTTATGATATAAGACACTACTGGAGATGAGAAGGCGCTGTAACTGATTCTAATGTAGGAATATTCGACTACTTGCTACAGAAAAATCCTACAAATTCGCCAGGAATGTAAGCTTTTTGGACATCTAGAGGACAAGTTCTAATGGCTGCACGGTATCGCCTTGAATTTTAAAGCCTTTTAGTTCTAAAACGCCGGTTGTATTTAAAGACACAATTAAATAGAGCGCATCAGGGTAACCGGCTTTTTCAATATCAATTGCAGACGGAAAAGCGGCTGTTGTGGGGTGGGAGTGATAGATAGCAAAAAGCTCGGCATCTTCATTTCTGATGCTTTTCATCGCGTGAATCATTTCAGCGGCATCCATTTCAAAAAACCGAGAAGCGTCTGTCGATATGTTGGTGACAGGAAATATTTTCATCTCGTTCAGCTTGTTTTGACTGATTAAACCACAGATTTCCTGCTGTTCTCTTGTCTGTGCATGCGCCAGAATTTTGTTAACAATTTGACGGGGTAATTGAATGGTTTGCATTTTTATAGAGTTCGAATGTGAATCAGGATTGAGTGCCGCAGACCGGGCAAGCCGGGTCTTTTCGCAGTTTCATTTTTCGCCAGTCCATGCTGAGGGCATCAAAAATTAAAAGATAGCCCTGTAAGCTATCACCGACCCTGGTGAGTGTTTTTATCGCCTCAACAGCCTGCAGGCAGCCAATGGTGCCAACAACCGGCCCCACTATACCATTTTCACTGCAGGTTTCGGCTTCGCTTTCGACTTCATGGTAAAGGCAGCGGTAACACGGGCTGTCATCATTTCTGAAATCGTAAACGCTGAGCTGGCCTTCCATACGAATGGCTGCACCCGAAATGAGCGGTGTCTTGAATTTAAAGCAGCTTTCATTAATTTCAAAACGGCTGTCAAAGTTATCGGTGGCATCAATCACGAGATCGGCAGCCTGAACCAGCTTATCCAGTTGCTCGCCATGTAACTGATGGGCAATGCAATCATAAGTCGTTTCAGGGTTAAGGTTGTTAAGGGATTCAGCGGCAGACAGGGTTTTATTCTGGCCGATATTTTTCGTCTGATGGGCAATCTGCCGCTGTAAATTCGTCAGATCCAGTTCATCATCATCAACCAGCGTTAATTTGCCAATACCGGCGGCGGCAAGGTACAAGGCCGCCGGCGAACCGAGCCCGCCCAGGCCGATAATCACGATATGTGAGTCGAGTAATTGTTGCTGACCTTCAATCCCAATCTGAGGTACCAGAATCTGGCGAGCGTAACGTAAGAGCTGATCATCATTCATTTTTTAATGATAACAGAATTGACTTGTTGAGATGTAGCTTCGCAGGCGGAGAGTGCTGTTAAAAAACCAAATCAGCATGTCATGGCTTAAAAAACACTGTCTAGAGCGCGCAGTGTCTGACGTTGTGATCAAACGTGTTGCTGATGACAATAAGTGACAACAGTAACGCCTCAGCTCGGTGCCATGCTGTGTTGTACTGGTTGCGCTCAAAACAGTAAAACACCCGCAATCAAAAACCTGGAAAAAGGCTAAGAACTAGTAGAAGCTGCGCCAACAAGGCAGTTGTACGGCTGAAGGGATGTTTAAAAAGGTGTGAAAGCCCAGGCTAGCGCTTACAGGTACTCGCGCCAGTGTTCGGGCCTGTCGTCGCGGCAACCGTGCTGATGGTGGCTGTATTCATTGATGAAGATGCGTTTAGTGAAGTCTTTGCAGTTTTGGGTATAACCGAGGTTGGCCTGCTGCGTTTCTTCGCAGTAATAATAAAGTGCCCGCTTGAGTTTATGCACCAGACTGTTATCGATATGAAAGCCGACAGCCGTCAGGGCTTCTTCCAAAAGCTTGAGATTAAGAAACTGAATGTCATATTCGATGCTCAAACAAAGTGAATTGATGTGATGCAGTTTGATGATGCCTTTGACGTCACTGAGCAGTAACATGCTGCTGGCCGCCTGGTCGGGGTCAGGGTGCATATCGGAGAAATGAATCAACCGATGTTTATAAATTTCATCTTGAGTCGACATAACTCTACGATATGCCTGTTTAAGAGTGATGGCAAGTAGCCGCATTCAAAATTAGCCGTTTTTTGAGCTTAAGCCCGACAGGCGGCAGACAGGCGGGCGTTACCTGCATAGTCATTTTTCTGTGTGATATTGTGAAAACCGGCTTCACTAAAAAGCTGGAAAATAGCTGCCTTCTGGTCATAGCCGTGTTCCAGTATCAGCCAGCCCTGTGGCTGTAAATGCGCAGCGGCATGGCTGATCAAGTGGCGAATAGCCTCCAGTCCATCATTTCCCGAGGCTAAAGCCGAGATCGGCTCAAAACGCACATCGCCCTGTTGCAGGTGGCTGTCATCGTCAGGGATATAAGGCGGGTTACTGACAATCATGTCATAAGCGGCTGTCTCAAGTGCCTGATACCAGCTGCCGTGACTAAAATGCACGTTTTTGAGCTGTAGCTGTTGTGCATTTCTTTGGGCCACTGCCAGTGCCTTTTGGCTTTGATCGGTTGCGCTGATATGCCAGTTTGGTTTTTCGCTGGCCAGTGCCAGCGCAATGGCGCCACTGCCAGTGCCTAAATCGGCCACTCTGAGCCTGTCCTGAGGAAACGATTGAATAATAAATTCGATCAGAAGTTCAGTCTCCGGCCGCGGGATCAGGGTATCCTGACTGACTTCTAAATCCAGTGACCAGAATTCGCGCTGACCCAGAATATGGGCGATGGGGTGGCCTTGCAGCCTTTTATTTAATAGCGCCTGAAACTGATCGAGCTGTGCATTGCTCGGTATTTTTTCAGCAAAGGCACGAAAGTAACTGCGGTTTTTACCGAGCACTTTTGCCAGCAGTACTTCAGCATCGAGCCGGGCTGACTCTGAAACAGCCGCGAGCTGTTGCGCTGCCTGGTCTAGAATCTGTTGAATGCATTCAGACATGCTGCCGCTTCGGTTACTGAGACTCAGACAGACTGGCTAATTGCTCGGCCTGATATTCGTTAATCAACGGCTCAAGAACCTGCTGCATATGACCTTGCATGACCTCATCGAGTTTATACACGGTTAAATTGATGCGGTGATCCGTGACCCGGCCCTGCGGGTAATTATAAGTGCGGATGCGGTCAGAACGGTCACCGGTGCCGACGAGTGATTTACGGGTTTGTGCCTGTTCTTTTTGTTGTTTTTCGATTTCAATGTTATTGATTTTGGCTTTTAATACCGACATCGCGCGGGCGCGGTTTTTATGCTGGGAGCGTTCGTCCTGGCATTCAACCACCAGACCGGTTGGAATATGCGTTAAACGAATAGCGGAATCCGTTTTATTAACGTGCTGACCACCGGCGCCGGATGCGCGGAAAGTATCAACCCGTAATTCCGACGGATTAATCTCTTCTACCTGATCCACTTCATCGGGTTCGGGCATCACCACCACGGTGGCAGCGGAGGTATGAACGCGGCCCTGTGATTCGGTTTCCGGTACCCGTTGAACACGGTGCGCACCGGATTCAAATTTCAGTTTCGAATAAGCGCCGGTGCCGATCACCTTGGCAATGATTTCTTTATAGCCGCCATGTTCGCCTTCATTTTCATTGAGGATTTCAACCTGCCAGCGATTAATTTCAGCATAACGCGAATACATGCGGAATAAATTGCCGGCAAAAATTGCGGCCTCATCGCCACCGGTTCCGGCGCGTATTTCTAAAAAGATATTGCTGTTATCGTGAGGGTCTTTGGGCAGCAGCAGTTTTTGTAATTGCAGAGAGAGTGTCTCGATGCGTTGTTCGGCGTCTTTCATTTCTTCAACGGCCATCTCGCGCATATCAGGGTCGCTGTCCTTCATCATCTCTTTGGCGCTGCTGAGGTCATGGATGGCCGTCTGATAACTCTTAAAACTGGCAACCACCGGCTCCAGCTGTGCATACTCCACCGACAGTGAACGAAACTGGTTCTGGTCGCCGATAATCTCAGGCTGAGTCATCAATACACCCACTTCTTCGTGGCGCTCGATCAGGGTTTCCAGTTTTCTTAATATCGAATCTTTTAACACAGTGGTTTCTCAAATAGCGTTATAGGGGGTGAATAAATAATTATTTCTTGGCAGCTAAAAACAGTTTTCTGGCAACCTGAATTGTGTCTTTATCACCACGCTTGCCGGCTTCGCGTAACTGGGTGGTCGGCTGGTGCAAAAATTTATTGGTCAGCGTGCGTGCCAGATACTGTACCGCCTCTTCAGCGCTCTGACCCTGCTGAATTTGTTTTAAGGTTTTATCCAGTACCTGGCGCGACAAAGCTTCGGTTTGCTGCCTGATATCGCGAATACTATCAACAGCGTGCAGGGTTTTTTGCCAGTCTAAAAACTCGGTGACCTGCGCATCAATGATTTCTTCTGCCTGCTCCGCGGCATCCTGACGTGATTTCAGGTTCTCGTTGATGATTTCCTGTAAATGATCGACCGTATAAAGATACACATCATCGAGATCGTCTACTTCCGGTTCAATATCGCGGGGTACGGCAATATCGACCATAAAAATAGGTTTGCGCTTGCGTTTTTTCAGCGCCCGTTCAACCGCCCCTTTGCCCAAGATTGGCAATGAGCTCGCGGTCGAAGAAATCACAATATCAGCCCGCTCAAGGTGATCCGGCATATCACGCAGGGTAATGGCCTCGGCATCAAACTGCTGCGCCAGTGTTTCGGCTTTTTCAAGAGTTCGGTTCGCGACAATAATGTGGCCGATGCCGCTACTGTGCAAATGGCGCGCCGCGAGCTCAATGGTTTCACCGGCACCAATCATTAAAGCGGTATACGGTTTTAAATCACCAAAAATCTTTTTCGCCAGCGAGACCGATGCAAAAGCCACAGAAACCGCACTCGAGCCAATCGCTGTATCGGTGCGCACCTGTTTGGCCACAGAAAAAGAATGCTGGAATAAACGACCGAGTAATAAAGCCAGGGAACCGTGCTGGCTGGCATCGGCATAAGACTGTTTCATCTGGCCTAGAATTTGCGGCTCACCGAGCACCATCGAATCCAGGCCACAGGCAACCCGAAAAGCGTGCCGAATCGTATCCGAGTGATCGTGCTCATAAAGATAATGGCTCAGCGTTTCTAACGGGATATGGTGAAACTGACTGAACCAGTCGAGAATTTGCTGGTCTTTAATAATGAGACTATCATCTAGATAACAGTAGATTTCGGTGCGGTTACAAGTCGATAAAATAGCCGCTTCAATAACGCCCGGTAATGACTGTAATTGCTTTAAAGCATCCGGCAGCCGTTCAGGAGTAAAGGCCACCTGTTCGCGAATTTCAACCGGCGCTGTTTTATGATTGATACCCAGAGTAATTAATGGCATTTAACAGACACGCTACAAGCATCGGCATTTGCCGGCGAAAATGTAAAGGCAAAAAATGCCGCCATATAAATTAAAAGAGTTGAAAACATCGTGGGCAAAATAGGGTATATTCCAAATTATGGTCAAACGAATGAATAATCACATTAAACACTATAACAACCGATTATTATACACCGTGAGCAGGGTCGCTGTCCTGCTTATGCTGTTAACGAGTTGTGCTGGCGTTAAACAAAAACCGCATGAGCTGGCTGAGCTACCGAGTGAAGAGGCAGAAAATCAAATCGAAGCGGCTGAATTTGATCCGCAAACACTCTATGCGTTACTGGCCGGGGAAATCGCCGGGCAGCAAGGCGATATGGTCACCGCATTAAAATATTATCTGCCCGCCGCTGAAAATAACGACGACTCGCGCATTGCTGCCCGCGCTGCCCGCATTGCGATTTACGCCAAACAAAACGAACTGGCGTTACGTGCGGCGAAACGCTGGCTGGCACTCACGCCAGATGACCAGCAGGCAATGAAAATCAGCATTATCGCACTGCTCAGAAACAACCAGGCCGAGGCCGCCAGTTTGCAAATACTGGATCTGATAAAAAACATCAGGCGCGATGACAGTGTGACCGACAAGCAAGCCTTTGCCGCGGTGGCCAAGCTGCTGCAAAACGAAGCGGAAACCAGCGACGCAGTACTGGTTTTTAAATCCTTGTCACAATATTACAAAGACAATGCGCAGGTTTTTCTCTGGCTATCGCGTTATGCCATGCAGGCCAATCAATACGAACTGGCCCTGCAGGCCATCACACGGGTGATCGAGCTGGAGCCGGAAAATGCCAAGGCATATGTCTTAAAGGGTCGCTTGCTGGCGCTCAGTGGGCAGCAGGCTGAGGCGCTGGATGCGATGCTGATCGCTGTTAACAAACAGCCGGATGACTTTGTTTTACGCAAACAATATGCCGGCATGCTGATCCGCCAGAGCAAATTGCAGCAGGCCAGTGAGCAGTTTGAGATACTCTTTGCCGCCCGTCCCGACGACCGCGAAACCATCATTAGTTTAGGCATATTATTGCTCGAAAAAAATAAAACCGAGCGTGCCATAACACTCTTTGAGCGACTGCAAAATAACCCGCAAACGGCTAACGAAGCGCTTTATTATCTGGGCCGGGTGGATGAAGTAAAAAAGAACTACACCGAGGCGCTGGCGCGTTACCAGCAAGTTGAACGGGGCCGGCTGTATTTTGATGCGCAATTGCGCATCGCCAACCTTTATGCGCACCTGAGCAAAATAGACGCTGCGGTTGAAAGCCTGCAGGCGCTGGCACTGGTTGAAGATAATCCGGAGAAAAAAGCCAGGGTCTACCTGTTACATGGCCGCATCTTACAAAATGCCGGTGACAATAAGGCCGCCATAGCGGTATACAGTAGCGCGCTGGATGAATTACCGACCAATATAGACTTGCTCTATGCACATGCCCTGGCGGCTGAATCGCTGGACATGATCGACAGTGCCGTGGCCGGCTTTAAAAAATTATTAAAACAGGAACCGGAAAACATACAGGCCCTGAATGCGCTGGGTTATACACTGGCCGACAGGACGGACCGTTTTCAGGAAGCGCTGGAATACATATTAAAAGCCTTTAAATTAAAGCCAAATGATTCAGCCATTCTGGACAGCCTGGGCTGGGTTAAATTCCGTCTGGGCAAACTCGATGAAGCGCTAAAATGGCTGCAGCAGGCATTTGATATCAACGTCGATGCTGAAATTGCCGCGCACCTGGGCGAAGTCCTGTGGAAAATGGGGCGCACCGATGAAGCCAACAAAGTATGGCAAAACCTGCCCGCAGAAATGCAACAGGACCGGCATTTACAAGAGACCATCAAACGGCTTAAAAAGTGAAAAAACCTATTCGCCTGAGCACGCTGGCGCTGACACTGCTGCTACTGGCTGGCTGTTCAGGCACGTCTTATATAAAAAAAGCCAAAAACATAGCCTCGTGGAAGCAGACCATCAGCCAGCTGCAAGCACTGCAGCAATGGCAGCTGAGTGGAAAAATATCCATTCGTTCAGCCGATGATATCTACACGGCCGATTTATTCTGGCAGCAAAAGGCAGGTGATCTCACGCTGCGACTGATAGCGCCGTTTTCACAAGGTGCCACCCAGTTTAGCGGTAACGAAGAAAAGGGCTACCAGGTGCTCACCGATCAGGGTGAGTTATACGCTGTTGACTCACCCGAGTCGGCGACAGAAAATGCTTTTGGCGTGAGCCTGCCCTTTAGTGAATTAAGATCATGGATTAAAGGCCTGCCAGTGCCTGATCTGCCGGTCTGGCGAGCCCGCTTCAATGATGACAATCGGCTGCAAAGCTTTGAACAAAGCGGCTGGCAAGTTAAAATACTCAACTACACAAAAGTGGCGGATCAGGTCTTACCGGCAAAACTGTTTTTATCGCGCCTGAACCAGGAACTGACCGACAATAAAGTAGAAATACGATTAATATTAAGGCGCTGGGTACTCTGATTTAACCATGACTGATAGCGCTATTTACTGGCCAGCACCGGCCAAACTCAATCTTTTTTTACATATCACTGGCCAGCGAGCGGATGGCTATCATTTATTGCAGTCTGTTTTTCAGTTTCTGCACTGGGGCGACGAGCTGGCCTTTGAGATCACCGATGACGGCCTGATCACACGCCAGACAGCAATCGCCGGCGTGGCTGAGGCGGACGATTTAATCATCCGTGCGGCAAGGCTATTGCAGCAAAGCAGCGGTACAAAATCCGGCGTTAATATCAAAATCAAAAAAATCTTACCCATGGGTGGAGGGCTAGGCGGCGGCAGCTCAGATGCTGCGACCACGCTGGTGGTGTTAAATCAGCTATGGAAAACGGCTTATACACGCCAACAGCTCGCCACTTTAGGCCTGACATTAGGTGCCGATGTGCCGGTATTTGTCCACGGTATTGCGGCCTTTGTGGAAGGCGTGGGTGAACAAATATCGGCCATTGAACCGCCCGAAAAGTGGTTTTTGGTGGTGCATCCACAAATAAATGTGTCAACAGCTAAAATTTTTAACGATAGTGGATTGACAAGAGACTGCGCTGCCATCAGAATATGCGACCTTTCTGGGGCAGTACTCAGTAATGTATGCGAACCAATAGCTTGCAAACATTATCCGGAAATAGCAGAAGCCATTCAGTGGTTATCAGGCTATAATCGGCACGCCAGAATGACCGGTACAGGCGCCTGTGTTTTTGCAGAGTTTGACTCGCAACACGAAGCCGAAGAATTGTTACAAAGGTTGCCTGAAAAATGGCAGGGTTTTGTAGCTAAAGGTGTAAACCTGTCGCCGTTGTATCAACAACTGGCTGCAAACGGTTTTGTAATACCTTAGTCCGAGCTCAGGACTTAAAATAAAGAGTTTGTTGGGCCGTCGCCAAGCGGTAAGGCAACAGGTTTTGATCCTGTCATGCGGAGGTTCGAATCCTCCCGGCCCAGCCATATTAAAAAGCATTAGTCTTTAAAGTCAGGCGTACTTTTTAAAAGACTGATGCTGCTGATACCCGGGAGGGTTCGAACCGAAAGAGGTTTGATAAAATCGTCTGCAACGATTTTAACCAGCGCGAAGTTTGCGCTGCCCCGCAGGGGTGAGGGCAGGCAAGCCCGAAGCAATGCTCCCGGTCTGGCAAGTATTTTAAGAGTCTCTCAGGGATAAGGGTCTCAATGACTGAGGTTTTTCCTCAATCAAACCATCTTTTAAAGCATAGTGACATACTGGTAACTATAGTGACCCATTCAGACTCAAGCATGATGGTGTTTTCCGGCAATGCAAACCCTGCGTTTGCCGACAAGATTTGTAGTCACCTTAATATCAACCGGGGCAATGCCTTTGTTGGTCAGTTCAGCGATGGTGAAGTAGGCGTAGAAATCCATGAGAACGTGCGTGGTAAAGACGTTTTCATCGTGCAGCCTACCAGCGCGCCCTGTAATGATAACTTAATGGAATTGATCGTTATGATCGATGCCATGCGCCGCGCATCCGCTTCCCGCATAACCGCTGTGATACCTTATTTTGGCTATTCGCGTCAGGATCGCCGTACCCGCTCAATGCGTGTGCCGATTACCGCCAAGGTGATCGCCAATATGCTGACCAGTGCCGGTGTAGACCGTGTGCTCACGGTTGATCTGCATGCCGACCAGATACAGGGTTTTTTTGATATCCCGGTGGATAATGTCTATGCTTCACCGATGTTATTAGGTGATGTCTGGCGCAAAAAGCACCCTAATTTAATTGTCGTCTCACCGGATGTCGGTGGTGTGGTACGCGCCCGCGCCCTGGCAAAGCGTTTAGATGATGCCGATTTGGCCATTATCGATAAACGCCGGCCTAAAGCCAATGTCTCACAGGTGATGAACATCATCGGTGAAGTCGAAGGCAAAGACTGTATTTTGATCGATGATCTGGTGGATACCGCCGGTACCTTATGCAAAGCAGCAGACGCGCTAAAAGAACACGGCGCCACCAGCGTCAACGCCTACTGCACACACCCGGTATTATCGGGCAACGCGCTGGAAAACCTGACCAACTCAGCCCTTGATGAGCTGGTGGTCACGGATACCATCCCGTTGCGCGAAGAAATTGCCAACTGTGGCAAAGTGCGGCAGTTATCGATTGCAGGCATGCTGGCTGAAACCATTCGCCGCATCCACAATGAGGAATCTGTCAGTTCGCTTTATATGGACTGATAATCAAAGAATTTAACAGCAACCTATACACCTGTTGTTAAAGTCGCGTTAATCGCGACACAAATGCCTTCCCTGGTCGCGAGGGAGGTTATGTCCGCTGAGTAGCGTGCTACTGAGCGGCTTTTTATTAACTGGAGTTAAAGAAAATGGCTATTGAATTAAACGTAGAAGTTCGTGAAGACCTGGGGAAAGGTGCGAGCCGCCGCCTGCGTCATGCGAACATGGTACCTGCCATCATTTATGGTGCAGAAAAAGAAGCGAGCAACATCATGTTGCCTCACAACGTTGTGACAAAACAGCTAGAAAACGAACTGTTCTACACACAGGTTATGACGCTGAAAGTCGGCAAAACTGCCGAGAAAGTGGTATTGCGTGATATCCAGCATCACCCAATCAAGCAGCAAGTACTGCACATGGATTTCCTGCGCATTAATCCTAAGCAAAAGATGCACGTACACATTCCATTGCACTTCATCAACGAAGAGACGGCTCCTGGTGTTAAAGCTGGCGGCAAGATCAATCACGTGCAGATTGAGATGGAAGTTATCTGTTTGCCAAAAGATATCCCAGAGTTCATCGAAGTGGATATGGGCGCACTGGAAATGGATCAGTCGGTTCACCTGTCAGACATCAAACTGCCTAAAGGCGTTGAATGTGTAGCACTGAGCCATGGTGAAGACCATGATTCAGCCATCGCGGCAATCCACGCGGTACGCGGAGCCTCTGAAGAAGTTGAAACAGGCGCACCGGTAGCACCATCCAATGAGCCAGAAGCTGAATAAGCGTAACTGATTATTCGGATCAAGGGGGAGCCAGGTGGCTGCATTATCAGTCGAGATTAATCTCATCGCAGGACTCGGCAACCCCGGTGCTCAGTACGAACAGACCCGGCACAACGCCGGGTTCTGGTTCGTTGATGAAATTGCCCGCCAATACAGCGGGCATTTTCGTGTTGAAAGCAAATTCAATGCAGAAATCTGCAAGCTCACTGTCGAAGGCAAAACCATCTGGTTAGTGAAACCGCAAACCTTCATGAACCGCAGCGGTCAGCCCGTGCGCGCACTGGCAAACTTTTACAAAATACCATTTGATCAGATCCTGATCGCCCACGACGAGCTGGACTTAGACCCCGGCACCGCCAAACTAAAAACCGGTGGCGGCCATGGCGGCCACAACGGCCTGCGCGATATAATCGCCCAGCTGGGTAACAAAGGTTTTCATCGCCTGCGCATTGGCATTGGTCACCCCGGTCACAAAGACCAGGTAGCAGACTTTGTATTACACCGTGCCAGCAAAGACGAACAAATCGATATCGAACGCAGTATCGATGATGCGGTTCGGGTACTGCCTGAACTGATGGCTGGCGACTGGGAAAAAGCCATGCATAAGCTGCATAGCAAATAGACAGGCAAAATCAAAATACAGCCGGCTAAACAGACCCGGTCAATCGCTCAGGCTAAATAGTAAACAGAGAAGAGAAAATTATGGGATTCAAATGCGGCATCGTAGGCTTACCCAATGTTGGCAAATCAACCTTGTTTAACGCCCTCACCAACGCCGAAATTCAGGCAGAAAACTACCCGTTTTGTACCATCGAACCCAATGTCGGCATCGTGCCCATGCCCGACCCGCGGCTGGACGCGCTGGCAGAAATCGTCAAGCCGGAAAAAATCATACCCACCACCATGGAATTTGTCGATATCGCCGGTTTAGTCGAAGGCGCCTCAAAAGGTGAAGGCCTGGGTAACAAATTCCTCGCCAACATCCGCGAGACCGATGCCATCGCCCAGGTTGTGCGCTGTTTTGATAACGACGACATCATCCACGTCGCCAACAAAATCGACCCGGCCAATGACATCGAAGTCATCAACACCGAGCTGGCACTGGCCGATATGGAAGCGGTAGATAAAGCCCTGCATAAATCGCAAAAACTAGCCAAGACAGGCGATAAAGGTGCCAAAGCCAGGGTCGAGTTATTACAAAAAGTAAGCCACAACCTCAACGAGGGCAAACTAGTGCGCGCCATGGGCCTGTCTGATGACGAGCTGGCATCATTAAAAGAACTGTTCCTGCTGACCATCAAGCCCACCATGTACGTTGCCAACGTCAACGAAGACGGCTTCGAAAACAACCCGTATTTAGACCAGGTAAAAGCCATCGCCGAAGCCGAAGGCGCTGTCGTGGTCGCCGTCTGTGGTGCCATCGAGGCAGACCTGATCGCGCTGGACGAAGAAGAACGCAAAGAATTCCTGGACGAAATGGGCCTGACCGAGCCGGGCTTAAACCGTGTTATCCGCACCGGTTACGCCTTATTAGGCCTGCAAACCTACTTCACCGCCGGTGTTAAAGAAGTGCGCGCATGGACCGTCGCCATCGGTGCCACCGCACCACAGGCTGCCGGTGTTATCCACACCGATTTTGAAAAAGGCTTCATCAAAGCCGAAGTCACCGCCTATGATGATTTCATTGCTTATAAAGGTGAGGCTGGGGCGAAAGAAGCGGGCAAACTGCGAGTCGAGGGTAAGGATTATATTGTTAAGGACGGGGACGTCATGCACTTTAGATTTAATGTTTAGCGAATACAGAAGTTTCGCTAAACATAGAACAAATAAGCCTAAAGTCATCTTGACATAAAGCCCGAAACCGTCCAAAATGCGCGGCTTCCTTACGGAAGTCCTATTTGGCAACATAGCTCAGTTGGTTAGAGCACATCACTCATAATGATGGGGTCCCAGGTTCGAATCCCGGTGTTGCCACCATATTCTTTGCAAAAAAGCCGCTATTTATAGCGGCTTTTTTGTGTCTTTA
>Ga0224506_10000554_pt1 | contig 30856 bp, 31 predicted proteins | sample SF_Jan12_sed_USG_2_FD_169108 | JGI IMG/M metagenome (GOLD analysis project Ga0224506, IMG submission 169108) | Sediment microbial communities from San Francisco Bay, California, United States - SF_Jan12_sed_USGS_8_1 | ecosystem: Environmental > Aquatic > Marine > Sediment | place: USA... | reverse complement strand
GCCTACACCAACTTTTATTTCGTAGTCGCCTGGCGTTGCTGGTGTGTTCCAGGTGATAGTAATTTGTCCGGGCATACTTGAGCTTTGCGAACACGTACCGCCACTGACCCAGCATTTCACGTCTTGGTTTTCAATCGACTCATACGGCCACTGTACTTCATAAACCAACGAAACAGTTTTCACATCAACAGCAGAAAACACGCTTCGCTAATTTCAATATTGAGTGAAATTTTTCGTCGAGCCACGACAGTTTTAGCCCATATTCCCACGAATCAATTCCCGCTGCCGGGCCATGATATAGCGTGCTAAGTATTTACGATCATGCTCATTCAGAAAGGGAAACTCGACACCACAGCGATAAACTTTTTGCCCATCTTCTCGGTGGTGCTCTCGACTATTGGTCACCTTGCCATAGGTTTCCATGCCGTACCGAAAACCGACAATAATTAAACGGCAAAACAAAAAACTATACGGTTCAATATGATCTTTGGTATCGAAACTAAAACCACCTTCACTAATATCAAACGTGTTAGCTGACTTAAAAGCCGTGTTGATTTGTTGACTGTTAAAATGTTCGAAAAAAATCATGCCCGATAAAATATCGATTTTTTGATTCAGGCCTTCCAAGTACTGAGCGACGACAGGCAATTCGTCACGTATGCCTTTAAGCAGCGGCGAAATTTGACGATTAATCGAGTCCAATTGCAAATGCACTTCGTCTTTTTCTTCATTACCGGAATTTTCTCGATTCTGCACTTCAGTTTCAGTGGCATGTCGGTATTCCACATGCACGCCGTCTTTAAGTCGGTAATAATTTCGCCTATCGGTTTCTCGCGCTGCTCGCATATCCAGTCCTCACTACATTGTTCACGTCCCCGTGGCAATAGGACGCTCAGGCTTGCTTGCCCAATCACTCCATGAACCAACATATAGCTTTGCACAATTTAAACCGGCATGCGCCATGGCAAGAATATTGTGGCAAGCACTCACTCCAGAACCGCACATATGGATAACTTTTGAGTGGGACTGCCCAGCCAAGAATTCATCAAATCGAGTTTTTAAATCTGCAGATTGTTGCAAGGTTCCATTCGGCGACAAGTTCCCCATAAAAGGTAAGTTTACAGCACCTGGAATATGCCCTGCGGCTTTATCCAAGGGCTCAAATTCACCTGAATAACGCTCAGGGGCACGTGCATCAATTAACATATAATCCTGATCCAAAGCCTGAGATACTTGCTCAGCAGTTAGCACCAGTTCTGAGTTAACATGTGCTTGAAAATTACCACTTTTGGCCAATGGAACTTCCTGGCTAAGTGGTGCGGACGCCTGTTGCCAAGCATTAAAACCTCCATCCAAAACTGCAACATTCTCATGCCCTAACCAGTTCAGCATCCACCACAAGCGTGAAGCCATAACGCCACCTCCACCATCGTAAAGCACCACTTGGCTCAACTGATTAAGCCCACATTGTGTAAGAAATTGGGTGATTGCTTGAACTTCAGGTAAAGGGTGGCGCCCGCTTTGTCCCGTGATCTCGCCGCTTAAATCTCGCTCTAAATGAGCATAATAAGCCCCTGGAATATGGTTTTCAGCGTAGGCTTGCTCACCTAAATCAATATTTGACAAGTCAAAACGGCAATCAAATATCAGCCAGTTTTCATCTGAAATATGCGCCAATAAATCACTCACACTTATTAAAGTTCGATAGCTCATTTTTATCCCTTTGATTGTCCTATGATTACGATTCTATAGGGTAAAGCGAATTGGACTTAATCCCGATATAGACATTAATGAAAGCGCTAAAACATGACAAGTTATTTACTGCCTCAACTTATACAAGGTTTGACAGCATCAATGGCCTCCATCCACTAAAAAAAGCAGTGCCTGAAGGTTTTGTCGACTATGCCGCACGCATTCGTCCCAATGGCCAAGTATTTTATTTTAATTTTGACTTGGCGCGTGACATGGGTCTTATCCCCGCCGAGCACCCCAATGAATTGAGCAATGAATTAAAAAAAGCCATTCTACGCACCTTCAGTCTACAAATTATAAACGAGTGGGATATTGAACACGGAATAACGTACCCAAGCAAAGATATGAAACCACATGCTTATATGGCCACTCGCTATTTACAAATTCAGCATCCCAATAAACAAGGCAAAACCTCAGGTGATGGCCGCTCCATATGGAATGGTTATTTTAAAGGTCGTAATGCTTGGTGGGATGTGAGTAGCTGCGGCACGGGTGCGACCTGTTTAAGCCCCGCAACTGCTATCGAAGGTCGATTCTTTAAAACTGGGGCCAAAGATGTTTCTTATGGAACCGGACTGGCGGATTTAGATGGTGGCATTAGTTCAGCACTCATGAGCGATATTTTTCATCGCAATGGCATTGCCACCGAACGCAATCTTTGTGTAATCGCCTATCCTGACCGAAGTGCTGTCATCGTTCGTGCAGGAAAAAATCTTCTGCGTCCAGCGCATTTATTTTTATGGCTTAAACAAAACCGTCACCATGAACTCAAAGCGGCCGTGGATTATTACATTGAGCGCCAAGTTAAAAACAAAGAATTTCCAAATTTCGAACATGCGCATCAAGCGTATGACCACCTCACTCAATTTATCTGTGAAAAGTTCGCCAAAGCAGCAGCATTCTTTGAAATGGAATATATATTTTGTTGGATGGACTGGGATGGCGATAATATTCTTAGTGATGCAGGCATTATCGACTACGGTTCGGTACGCCAATTCGGCTTATTTCATAGTGAGTATCGCTATGATGACGTCGACAAATATTCCACTTCGATTAACGAGCAACGCAAGCATGCACGTTATACCGTGCAAACCTATTTGCAGATTGTCGAGTTTATTAAAACTGGGCATAAATCAAATATCAAACTATTCAACCATCACGAAACCTTAGTTAAATTCGATCAGATTTTTGAGCAACATAAGGATTATATGTTGCTCTACAAAATGGGTTTTGAGCCTAAATTGATTGAATATTTTCTTGCTGATGATATTCGTGTCGAGTGGGCACGCGAGTTTCGTCAAGTTTATCGGTATTTTGAGAAAGCCAAAGCCAAACGTGGAAAATATCGAATCAATGATGGCATTACTTGGGATGCAATTTTTTGCCTGCGCGATATGTTACGCGAACTGCCCAAGCGCTACTTAAATGGCGAACACATGTTAAGTCATAAGGATTTTATTGAAATACTTTTGTCTGACTACGCGTCTAATCGCGACATTGCCCATTATCGCAAGCGCAAAGAAAAAACCCGTCAGTTCCAAACCCTGTATTGGCAAATTGTCAGCATCGCCGCTGACTTGCTTAATAAAGAGGAGAAAGCCGTGTTGATTGCCATGAGTAAACGCAGCGAACTGATTAATCGTCATGACCGCATTACGGGTGATGGACTAATTCATGCCACCGAACGTCTTATGCGCAGCCAGAAAAATCTAAGTAATAAAGAACTACACAACTTATTCTTAGACTTTGTTGAACAACAAGTTTTAGTGCCGGAATATTTCAAAAAGGTTGATCCACACCAACACGTTCGTAGCACAGCTGCAAAAAAAGTGCTTCAAGGCATGTTAAAAGTGGTTAAAAGTCACCGTGAAGGTATTTAATTCCTAAACCCTAATATAGGCTTACCCACATTCCCTGGATTTTTTGTGAAGGCGATCACATTTGGTTTGCGAGTGGATTCACAAATACCACACACGTACGCTATTTATCCTTGCAAACAGTTTCTTATTAGTTTGTCATCAGCACTCAGAGATGAGGCAAACTTTATACCCAGTTTTTTTTGTTATCTAAAGGATAGTCTTATGAAATATTTATCAATTTTATTCATCGCCATGTTCTTAAGCTCTGCTCCTGTTCTTGCAAGTGATTTCCAGGCCACACTAACCGCGCAAAATATTGAAATTGATGGTAACTGGGTGACTGCAGATGGCGACTGCTAAATCGCATCATGTTTAAAAGAAAAACGGGCTTCTAAAGCCCGTTTTTTTATTTATGCATATTTTTTTTCAATCCGCGCTTTTTTGCTAGCGCTTTTTTTACTAACAGTTTCTGCCTCACCCAGTCTCAACAAACTTGGAAGTAGAATCAATGTAAATACCGTGCTCACTGCCATACCGCCCACTATCACACCAGCCAAGCCTCGATAAAGTTCCGAGCCAGCGCCCGGCCAAACCAGCAAAGGTAACATCCCAAAAATACTGGTCAACGTACTCATAAGAATGGGACGCAAACGCAAACGCACCGCTTGCTCGACTGAATCACGCCGCGACAAGCCCTGATTCTCAGCATTACGCGCTTGGTAAACCAAAAGTATGGCGTTATTAACAACAAGCCCAAGTAAAATGATAAACCCGATCATGGTCAATAAATCCAAGTGTTGACCACCCAGACTTAATAAACTCAACATGATCACTCCACCAACAGTGGCCAATGGAATCGTTGCCATCACTAATAGACTGTCTTTAAACGACCGGAATAACGCGCTTATTAATAAATACAAAATCACGATAGCCAATAAAAAAGATCCCATCATAGAGTCACGCGCCACGGTGAGTTTTTCTGCTGCACCTGAATACCGAATATCACCATCTTCTGGTAAATGTTCCCAAATAGCTGGCTCGACTTTTTCTTTTAATACTTTTATCGTTGTCTCTAAATCCATGCCTTCGGGAGGCTTTACTTGCAAGGTAATTGTGCGGCGACGATCCACGCGACGAATTTCATCAGGACCCGCAGTGCGAGTGACCGATAATAAATCACCAAGTGAAACCACACCCGCTTGCGGAGTGCTCACAGGCAAGGCCGCCAAATCTTCAGGTGTCGCCCACTCTTGCGCACGCATGATCACATCCAAGCGCTGCTCACCATCAAAATAATCACCCACATATAAACCATCACCCAAGGCGCGCACTACGCCTCCTAGATCACTGCGATTCCAACCGACTTCGGCAATGCGTCGTTCATTGGGTGCAAGCGCTAATTCAGGATTGGATAAATCCAAACTAGGAAAGGGACGTGGACGCACTTTTAATACTTTTTGTGTCTCAGTAAAACCCGCCTGCGCGGCAGCAAGAATGCTTTCTAAGTTACTGCCTTGTATATCAATCTCGACATTATTACCTCCACCTAGACCACCAAACAAGGATGACTGCCGTGCAAAAGCAAAGGTATCAGGAAACTGGCCAAAAATGCGATTCATAATGGGCACTAATTCTTTAGTCCGCGTTGGATCAAGTGTGCGTGCACCCATAAATGCACCACTACCCCGCACCACGAAAAAATAATTCATCACTTGCGGTTGTTTTTCACCATCAATATAAGGCTGCATATCAGCAGCAACCTTGAGTCCGATTTCTTTACGCACGGTTTCTATATTGGAACCTGGTGGTGGTAAAATAAAAGCAAACACTAAATTACGATTACCTTCAGGTAAATAATCAGCCTTCGGCATTAATAGACCGGCTAATAATAAACATGAAATCATTAAACCTGCAATCCATGACCAGCGTTTTTTAGACGAATCAGTTAAGTGCATAACGCCACGGGTTATACGATCCCACCACAGCGTATGCGGATCATGCATTTTCCGGTGGGCTAACCATTGTTGCGCTGCCGTTGGCAAAATCGTTACGGCTGCAATCAATGAAAAACAAATTGCTGCGGCAATTGCCAAAGCCAAATCCGCAAACAACTGCCCAGCCTCTTCTTTCATAAAAACGACCGGTAAAAAAATTGCGACAGTAGTAATCGTCGAAGCAAATAAAGCACCCCATACTTGCAAGGTGCCTAGGCGTGAAGCTTCTTCCGGCGTTTCACCGTTTTCACGCAGACGCACAATATTTTCCAATACAACAATTGCAGCATCGAGCACCATACCAACGGCGAATGCTAATCCTGCAAGCGAAATCACATTAATACTGCGACCGGTACCATCCAAAATAATAAACGTGGTGATAATTGATGCGGGAATAGCAACTGCGACTAATAGCGTTGCGCGAAACTGACGTAAGAACCACCACAACACACCAATGGCCAATAACATACCAATGATTAAATTATTTCCCACAAGAGCTATTGAACGATCTATATAAATCGTCTCATCATACACTTGCTCCATGGACAAACCGGCACGTTGCAATGCGCCTTCGCGCAATTCATCCGTTGCCTCACGTAGCCCTTGCATCACTTGCAAAACATTCACACCCACTTCGCGGTGCGCATTTACCGCCATAGAGGCTTCACCATTTTGAATAACAAAACCAGCCAGGTCTTCACGCTGAACTTCCACTGTCGCTAAATCCGCTAATCGCACAGGATGACCATCCCGCCATTCCAGCACCATGTTTTTCAAATCATCAATATGATATTTGCCAGTGAAACGCACACTGTAACGACGCTTGCCTACATCAGACTCACCGGCGGATACATCTTTACCACTACCAGCCAAATGCATAATTTTGGGCAACTCAATTCCAAGACTGGCGGCACGATAAGGATCAAAAGTTATGCGCACTTCTTTGTTGCGACCACCGCGCACTTCGGATAAAGACACACCCGGCACACGTTCGAAACGCGACTGCACCACTTCTTCAAGAAATTCCTGATAACTGGCAATTTCCCGTGTATTGCCCTCGACTGGTTTGAAAATAAACCAAGCAATCGCACGTGAACCTCCTCCGACGCTGCTAATAATCGGCTCTTCTGCATCCTCTGGATAAAAGGGCACACGGTTAAGCCGATTTAATACTTCAAGCAACGCACGTTGCATGTCCATGCCTATCGTGAACTCAATCGAAACTGTGCCTTGGCCGCGTTTGGCGCTGGAGGTGATCTTGGTCATACCGGGTAAACCGCGTAATACTTTTTCTTGCGGCTCAACAATTTCTGATTCCACTTCGGCTGGAGCGGCTGCGCGCCAATTCGTACTAATACTGATTTCTGGTTTTTCAACTTCAGGTGTAAGTTGCACCGGCAAACGATTCAGGCTTAAAAAACCAAATAACAATGCGAGCAAGGTAGCAACAAATACTGCAACCGGATTTTTCAACGAAGCCGTAGTAAGTGTCATTGAATACCTCGTTGAGTATTCACGATCCTTACTTTTTGACCCGGACGCAAACGTTCGCTACCACGAATCACGACTGACTCACCTGGATTTAAATCACCGTTGACCTCAATTAAATCGCCTGCGGCAATACCGGTCGTCACCTCTACTCGCTGTGCCGTATCCTGATCGACAATACGGAATACACTGGTGCTGGTTCGGCGTAAAACTAATGCATCGCGTGGAACGGCCTTCACCATTCGCGGCGCACCAGTAGGCACTAACACTCGCACTGCTTGACCAGCACGCCATTGCGAACCTTTGATGGCTAAGCGTAAGTCATATAGTAATGAGCGCTGATCACCCACTGGGACTATGGCACGCACATCAGCTTGGTGGTTTTCTTCACCAATTTTCACATTAATTTTGTCGCCTTGACGAATATGGTTAACCGAATTTTCTGAAACCTGAGCTTCGATTTCTAAATCACCAGGGTTGGAAAACAATACGACTGATTCACCGTTTGCTACCCATTCGCCGCGACGTTTTAAATGATTGGCGACTACGCCATTAAACGGTGCACGCAATTGCAAACGATCCAAGCGTTCTTGTGCTAACCGTGCTTTGGCTTTCACCACCGCATATTCACTTTTTCCAATTTCTAAATCTGATTGCAGTTTATCTTGGTGACTTTGCGCCGCGAAATTTTCTTTGCTCAATTCTTTAATTCGGATCATTTCCTGTTCGAGAAATTTAACTTTCGCTGCTTCCCGCTTGAGCGAAGCCTGCAACTCCAATACTTCCAGTTGATATAAACCATCATCCAAGCGAGCAATCACCTGTCCCTGTTGAATTTTACTGCCAACATCGGCAACCCAAGTCACGCGTCCAGCTAACTCTGCCGGAATTTGCGCTCGTTGACGCGCAGTAACCGTTCCGGAAATCAATACACTGGGTGCTAACAGTGTTTGTGCAACTTCAGCCACCACCACAGGTGCCGCAGGAGGACCTTTTTTCTTTTTATCCTCGGCGTATGATAGGGTGAGTGGTAATACACAACAAACGCACAAAATAAACTTGATACTATTTTTCATAAGCCCAATTAAACACTTGAATCTTAAAATGAAATGATTCGAAAGCGGCATAACACTTCGAATCCACGAAGAACAGTCGATATAATAGCACTATGACCGAACAAAATGATGAGGAAAATATAGGTAAGTCCATGGGCAAAATCATGATTTTTGTGACTTGGGCTATTTTATTAGGCTTTTTAACCCTGTTTTTCAGCCAAATATTGCATCAACAGCGCAATCCCAATCAAGATGTGCAAAGCATGCAATTGAGTAGCGGAATTAAACAAGTGGTATTACAACGCAATCGACAAGGCCATTATGTCGCCACCGGTCAAATCAACGGCCAGGCAATGGAGTTTTTACTCGATACAGGCGCAAGTGATATAGCCATTCCAAAACATTTAGCCGAGCAACTAGGCCTGCAAGCCTTAGGGCCAATTCAGTACCAAACCGCTAATGGCGTTGTCACGGGTTATCGTACAAAATTGAAATCTGTACGCTTAGGTAATATTGAACTCACACAAGTTAATGGCGGCATAAACCCGGGGATGAGAAATAATCAAATCCTACTCGGCATGAGCTTCCTCAAACACTTAGAGTTCACCCAACGTGGCGATACTCTAACCCTTCGACAATATTGAGTGCAACAATGGATTTACAATGGACACCACACGTTACCGTCGCTGCTGTCATTGAGCATGATCAGCGTTTCTTATTGGTCGAAGAAGATGTGGAAGGATTGATTTGTTATAACCAGCCTGCAGGTCACTGGGAGTATGGAGAAACTTTAATCGAAGCCGTCATTCGCGAAACATTAGAAGAAAGCGCCTTTCATTTTCAGCCAGAAAATCTGCTTGGCATTTATCAGTGGAATCACCCTCAAAAAACACAACTCAGTTATTTGCGTTTTGCATTCACCGGACAAATTATTGGTAAAGATAAAGACCGTGTTTTGGATCAAGGGATCTTACGCACAGTTTGGTTGGATGAAAACGACGTGCGAAACAAACAAGCTCATTTTCGTAGCCCGCAAGTGATGCAATGCATTCAAGACTATTTGAAAGGTCTGCGCTATCCCTTGGATTTAATTTCTGCATTAAAATGAAAATGGGAAATTGATTACGCCGATGCCAGCATATCCATTAAGCGTTCATGACGAAACTGGCGTTTTAAAAACTCCATTTGATCCGCCAAAATACGCCGGTTCTTGAGCGCTAAATATTCCGCAGGATTCGGCACAAAAGGCACAGCTAGCAAGGGCATTTTTGCTTCTTCCGGTGTGCGACCGCCTTTAGCGGTATTACAACGTTTACACGCGGCCACCACATTGGTCCAATTATCACTCCCCCCTTGGGAGCGTGGCACAATATGATCACGCGTTAATTCCCCATCAGGGTATTGATGCCCACAGTACATGCATAAACTAGCATCACGACGAAATAATTCACGATTGGTTAAATGGGGAACAATACTACGATAGTGTTTTTGGGCAACATCGCCATGCACGGCGATTATGGAATTAATGGTTAGCGTTGAACGTAACCCTGTGATGCGCGAGACCCCTCCCCATATGCGAAACTCAGTTTCACCAATTTCCCAAGCAACTTGTTGCTTAACATAAAGACATGCCGCATCTTGCCATGCGATCCATGAAACGGGTTGGCCTGCTACATCAAGGCGTAGAATGGTTGGCGCAGAACTTCCTAACATACGAACTCCCTCTTGCTACTATTTCTGCCTATACTCACAAGCAAATCCTTGTGTGACTATATTTACTATATCGGCCTGAACAACTAGATTTTTATATTTATTATAAAAAGACACTATATATGAAAACTGAAAATCAACCAATTAGACCGATTATTTAGATTTAATTCAAAAAAAAGGCCGCTTTCGCGGCCTTTTTAAAAATGATAATAATCAGCTTATGATTTATGTTTTTTAGCTCGTAGAAAAACGTGACCACCAATTTCTCGGGTAATTTCTTTATAATCCGCCCAATAAGGATCGGCATGTTTTGGCGCATAATAATGCAATGCACCTTTTGTAATATCGATAGCACCAGCACTCATGGATTTGAGTGATGTATATTTGTTGTAGACAAAATTAGCGATTTTACGTGCTTGTTCCCATGACTTCTTATCATTGGGACGATCAGAGCGACCATCATGCGTCCAGCTGAACTGACGTCGTTGCCATACAACTTTACACACCGTATTAGGGTAATTCTTTGCAGCTACACGGTTCATCGTGACTAATGCCACAGCCACCTGTCCTTCAACAGGCTCGCCACGCGCTTCATGATACACATTCATCGCCAAGCATTGCAGCTCTTCTTTTGCCGTAGATGCGTATGCGCCTATGCTACCAAACACCAGCAGAAAAAATACCACCGTCCTCATGAGTAAACCCTTTCTCCAATAAATCATTATTTTTTTTACGCCTAAATAAAATAGTATTATGCGTTGATCAAATTAACACCAGCTTAGAGCATTTATTTGGACTAATTACATATAATTAAATCCTGGTTATACTATGCGTCTGCAGTACTTATGCCAATACCTCTTTAGTATTAAAAACCAAGTATTTAAGTCACCAACCTCACAGAGTTACTTGGGTTACAACAAAAAGCTGTAAAATTTACCGACAAAAATAATATATATTTTTCGTCGCAAACTCCGGACAAGCGGACGCTGTGGCTCAGATAAACATAAGGTATTGATTTTTTGAGCAGCTTCCGAAAACACCCCAGTAAAACTGTATATTTTATGATCAAGACTTATTTTAAGTGTCATCTATAACCAACACAAGACATCAGAAATAGTATTTATGAAAACAACTGTAAACTTTACCGACAACATGCACAAAATAGATGCAATTCCCGACATATTTAGAGCTATTCATCACAAGTACTAAATTAAATCTAATAAATTAAACCCAGTAGGACGGATTAATTGTTACTTCGGATTAATCAACAAAAGCACATTGATGACAATCCTGTGCTTTACTATTCCCTATTCCAGTTTCATTTGAATGCCCACTAAACCGGGCTAACGACAAGATTCATCAACTTTTCAGGGATAACTGTCAATTCTATGAATTCGTGCTCATGGTTTTACTGTTTTGTTTTGTGAGCAATCTTCTACGATGAGAGACACTTTTTCTCTGGTTGAATTTTGCACAGATATGAGATCATATCGCCGAAGCAGTCGTAGAGATCAGATTTTAGACAGAAGTTTTCTTTTAAGAAAAGAAAGGCGCTAATGAATGCAACAGCTCTGGCTTTATCTAGGTGTTATTTCCCCATTACCGCGAGAATCATTCCTGCTGCAATTTAATATTCATTTTTCTTTTCCCTAGTTATTTTCCGAGGGGAGCTTATGGAAAAAATTATCTCCGCAAAACGGCCGCGATAACCCAGTTTTGTTAACCCACCCACCGTGAGCGCTTTTCCCATGCATTACTTTCCTGGGCGCCTGTTAACTTAGGTATCTATGTCGACGAATGGTGAGTAATTGAGTTAAAAATTGTCTTTGACAACAGGGCTTATGGCTTCAGCATCGACACCAAGTGAAGAACGTGCGCAGACTTTGCAATAAATTTCATCACGCCCAATATCTTCATTCAAAATCTTACAGGGTACGACAAACGTACGACTATTCTTTTGGCGATTGCGGGCGCTTAGCGTATGCGTATCATACATTAACTCACCTAGCATCTGGTCAAGCAATACATCTTGCCCCCAGAGTTGACACCAAACGCTAAAACCGATTTCAGACTGGACTTCTTGTGGATCACAAACAAGCGTGTATGAATAATGAATGGAACAGATCGAACCATCAGGATATGAACTACGATCAATAGACAACATCACATCTGTTAAAACTGCCACGCTACTACCTCTTGGTGGAAAAAATATCATCTTGTTATACGAAGGACTTACAGTCAAGAGTTTAATACATAATTGTATTACTATAGGAGACGTTCGTTTATAAATATCGAACTAACTGGGATCTAAATCATCACCCAAATCAAAATCGATAACATGAGGGTTTATATCGGAAGCTTTTATATTATCCTCTATTGAAACAGACTCCTTTGACGTTTCTGTTTCAGAGTTATTATGTGTTTCGGGTAATTCAAGATTCGCAGGCAAACTCACACTGAAAACCGTACCCTTACCAGGAACACTTTCTACTTCTATTTCGCCACCTAGAATATGGCAAAAGTGACGACAAATGGTTAAACCTAAACCTGTTCCCCCATATTGTTGATTGAAGCCGGAGTTGACTTGTGAGAACGGTTTGAATAAATGAGCGATTTGTTCATGGCTCATACCGATCCCGGTGTCGCGAACAATTAATGAAATGACATCGTCGCTTCCACTTCCGCGACGAGCCACTTCTAGAGACACTTGTCCATCCTGAGTAAATTTGGCAGCATTGCTCAAGAGGTTCAATACAATTTGTTTTAATTTCATAGCATCTGTAACAAACAAACCAGGGTCATTTTCATAAAGAATATGCAATAGATTATTGTTGCTTTGCATTAAGGGCTCAGCTGTGTATTCCACTTCCTTAATTAAATCCTTAAGTACCCAGGAACCCAATACCGCTTCCATTTTTCCAGCTTCGATTTTCGAAAGGTCTAGCACATCATTAACCAAACTTAATAAATGTCGCGCTGACGATTCTACCCGACGCAAATCAGCGATTACTTGAGGGTAGCCTGCTTCTCGTAATTCTTCGCGCACCATTTCCACATAGCCGATTACCGCGTTCAGTGGCGTGCGCAATTCATGACTCATACTAGAGAGAAAATGACTTTTTTCACTGCTTGCTTGTTCCGCTTTTTTTGCAACTTTTTGCAAACGTCTATTTGATGCTTGCACTTCTGCAGTGGCTTCTGCAATCCGTTGTTTCAAATTCAGATTCAAGTCATGGTATTCATCACGAGAGTTTTGTAGGCCAGAAACTAAATCGATTATCGCAAAACTTAGTTCAGTAATTTCACGCGGCGCATTGCTATGAATGATTGGCAACTCCCCGGTATACTCATTTCCAATTAAATTCTTTGCCGATTCTGCTAACTCATTAATAGGTGAAGTAATACGCTTAACCATAACCAGAGCAGCCAGAATCGCAAAGGCCAAACCGATGCCACCCCAGCCAAGTTGGTATAACAAAATCGACATTACCTGTTCTTCGACTTCAGACTTAGGCTGAGGCACCATTATACCCCAACCATAATTTTCAACACTGGTGTATCCAGCCACCATGTTTTCTTTGACAAAAGGCGAATAAAATTCGGTAACCCCGGTTTCACCTGCCATCATTTTTTTCACAATATCTAAGCCCGATAAATCACGGATTTCTTGCACCCAATTAGGGTTCGGATGAGCAATGGCTTTTCCTGTTTGATCGACAATTGCTGAATGTCCATTTTTACCAAAATGAATGTTTCTCCGCCAAGCTTCAATAGCATTTAAACTCAGCTCACCCAAGATCACTCCTATCATTCTGTCATTAAAAAATATTGGCATGCCGATAAGCACCGTGGGTCGATCACTCACCCGACTGCGCCTAACACCTGAAAGAATCGCCTTTTGATGCTTATTGACCTCAAGAAATACATCACTATCAGCAAATAACAGACTTACGTCTGATGGGAGTTTGTCTTCTCGATAGGAGCTGATTAAAGCGCGGGTATGACCGTTATGGTCAACCACTGTCACAACATCAAACTCATTGAGCTGTGTTTTTGCATTGCGCAGTACACCAGCAATTTGCCGATTTGAAAATCCATGCTCAGCAATATCAGCCAGGTTATTAGAAACCAGGCCCAACATGCGCTGTTTGTCTGATAATAGATTCTGCACCGGCCCTGCAAGATTCATCGCTAACAGTCGGTGTTTCTCATTGATCTCACGCCACGCATTTTGCCAAGCAGCCTCATACAACACCGATGCAAGCACTAATAGTGGAATAAAGCTAACAACCACCATACTGAGTACTAGTAAACGGCTTATTGGTAAGGAAAAAATCTTGGAAAACATTTGCCCGCCTGGCGACTAAAAATAAATCAATCCTAGAACTGTTTCGACAGAAAAAATATTAACTTAACGCTATAGCGCAAGTCATAAAGTATAACTTGTGGGAGGGATTTACAAGTACGTATCAGAATTGAAGTATCAACGGTTGTTGTTAACTTAAGTAATTACCAATCTTTTCCATTAAACGGGTAAACTCAATCGGTTTGGTATCATAGTCATCACAACCCGCTTCCAATGCCTTTTCTCGGTCACCGGCCATAGCGTGTGCAGTTAAAGCAATCACTGGGGTTTGTTTAACATTTTCATCAGCTTTAATCTGGCGGGTCGCTTCCCAACCATCAATACCTGGCAAACTCATATCCATTAGAATCAAGTCAAATTCACCTGATTTAGCTTTTTCCAAGCCTTCAATTCCATCGACAGCGATAACAACATCAAAACCTTTACGTTGCAATCGACGTGACAACATATCACGGTTCATTTCATTGTCTTCGACGAGTAATATTTTGGCCACTTTTAAACTCCTTTACCCCTATGCGCCCCGCTCTCAAATCTTTTTCGGTTTACGCAAAAAATAATTTAGTTGTAAAAAACGAGCATTTAACCCGTTTTCAATTGTCCATCAATATGTGTCCCGGATTCATCGGGATCATGAAATTCTTTTCGAATGCGAATAAACTCATCCTGTGCCGCAAGAAATGCATCGACCACATCAGGATCGAATTGTGTGCCTTTACCTTCCGCAATAATCTCTGCGCTTTTCTCATGCGTGAAGGCATCTTTGTAACAACGCTTTGAAGTTAAGGCATCATAGACATCTCCAAGAGCCAAAATGCGCGCCGCCAATGGAATATCCTCGCCCGAAAGTCCATGCGGATAACCTTTTCCATCCCAGCGTTCGTGATGACATTCAGCGATCTCAATCCCCATTACAATTAGTGCATTGCCCGGATGTTTTTTATCAACCGTGCGCAAAGTTTCGGCGCCAATACTCGGATGCATTTTCATAATAACCCACTCATCATCACTCAATTTCCCAGGCTTTAGCAGGATCGGGTCTGGAATACCTACTTTACCAATATCGTGCAATGGGCTAGCCGCATGGATGGTCTCAATATATTTTTTATCAATAATATCTTTGAATTTATCAAGCTTACCTAAAACTTGTGAAATTACTTTGCAGTATTCCCGCATTCGATCCAAATGTTCACCGGTATCAGGGTCTTTGGATTCGGCCAGTTTTGACATGGCAAGAATTGATGCATGTTGTGCAGAAACAATTTCACCAACTTGTTCTTTAACGCGCATTTCCAATTCTTGGTTGTATTGTTCAACCAGTGCACGATGCTCTTCTTCGCGGTCATGCAAACGTTTACGATCCAGGCTGGCGCCCACACGCGCACGTAACAACGTTTTGTTAAACGGTTTTGTTAAATAATCATCCGCACCTAATTCGATACAGCGCACCACGCTGTCCATATCATCAAGCGCAGAAACAATAATTACGGGAATATGACGGAATTTTTCGTCGCTTTTCATTTGCTCAAGTACACCAAAGCCATCAAGGTTAGGCATCTGAATATCGAGCAACACTAAATCAATCGCGTGTTCTTTTAGACGGTCCAGTGCAATTAAGCCGTCTTCGGCGATAATAATTTCAAAACCCTCACCTTTTAAGCGCCGACTGAGCACTTCTCGATTGGCTTCAATATCATCTACAACAAGAATATTTGTCATTTTTTTTAAGACTCAATAATCCATTAAATAAAAAGCATTTAAAAAAAGTTCTACAACAATAGACTTATCGGCCTATGACGACAAATTCTGAAAATTGCTTCTAATAAGATTACTAAATAGCACTCGACACTTGGAATCTGTCTAGATTTTGCTTTTGTTTGTTTGATGAATGCTCAAATGTGTGATGCAAGTGACTTAAGCAATTAAACTCAAGGTCGATTCATTGTATTATCACTCAGTTGCGCAAACACATGTACTCAATCAAACGAATTTTACTTATTTCCAGCAGTCTTTTTCTTCTTGGTGGTTGCTCTTTACTCCCCAACATTGCTCCATGGGATCGCGATTTGCTCGCTCAGGACAAAATGCTTGTGGATAAATATCGCATGGAAATGCTCGGGGACGATAAAGCCTATTTTAGTCGTGAAGCTGCTCGCGGTGGCCAAAATTTTGGTGGCGGAGGCTGCGGATGCAATTAAATTCTAAAAAGCCACTTATTAAAAATGCATTGCGCTTTGCCACACAATCTTTACTGGGCACTAGTTTAATAACACCAGCAATCGCAGCCGTGCCTAAGTGGGAAATGAATGCATCCGCGTTTTATTACCATGAACTTGAACGTATTCGTGTGTTTGAAGAAACCTTGTATATAAAAAAAGATTTAGGCAATAACGAGTTTGTAAGCTTAAAACAAACTAGCGATATTATGACGGGCGCGTCACCCTCAGGCGAAATTGCTCAGGCAGGTACGACGACAACCACGACCCCCTCAGGCACAACCTTAGTATCTGGTGACAATCAAACTCCCATGGGGCATTTTCAGGATATTCGGTTTGCGTTAGCGGCTAATTGGGTTAGTCCGTTAAGCCGGCTATGGACCTTGAGCTCAGGAGTTAACTATTCCTATGAATACGATTACCGTTCACATGGGGCAAGCCTAGTCGTTTCAAAAGATGCCAATCGCCGCTCCACCACCTTTACTGCAGGCATCTCAGGAAATTTCGATGTAATTGAACCGGTGAATGGCGTACCCGAAGCGACGCAGGCATCGACAAGTACCGTTCGTGCTGACAATGATATTAAGTCAATTATCGACGTGACTTTTGGCATTAGCCAAGTGCTAGACCGCTACCGTGTCGTAGAAATAGCTTATTTCCACGGATACATGAAAGGCTACCTAAACGATCCTTACAAATTTGCCAGTCAAGTTGGCGGCGACAGTTTCAATGAGTCAAGACCCGGTTTGCGGCAACAAAATAGTTTGTCGATACGCTTATTGCAGTACAAACAAAAAAAGCAAAAAGGCGACGTAATTGACTTAAAATACAGATACTATAGTGATGACTGGGCTGTTCAAGCACATAGCTTGGATGTTAATTACCGACGACAACTTGACAAAACCACCTATTTCCGGCCCCATATACGCATGCACTATCAAACTGCTGCGAGGTTTTATCTTTACTCACTTGACAATTTTGTACCCAATTTTTTTAGCGCTGATTACCGTTTGGCAGAACTCTACACGCTCACGGTTGGAGGATTATACGGAATAAAAATTAATAAATTGGTTGAAGCTCGTTTTCGTACCGAGTATCTGCATCAAGGTTACTTAAATAGAAAACTTGATAAGTTACAGTCCCTAATTTTCCAAGCTGTTCTAGAAATCAAATATTAAAGCAAGGTTTCACCTGGTTGAGTTTCATCAATAGGTGCTTCCCCTGTAATGGCTTCCGGGTTATCGACACCGTAAGCTGCGAACATGGATGAGGCCAAAGCAAAAGGTTCAAATTCGTAGCTTCCATCGTCAGGCGAGGTGAATTGTCGATTCACACCACTATCGCCAATGCGTTTGGTACGACCAACTATTTTTCCCAAGGCTCTTAATCCCTTTCCACCGACCGTATATAGATTTTGATTATTGCCGTGATCCCAGCCACGCGAATCATTCATATTCACATTGCGTCCAAAATCACCAAATACGTTTATTATGATTTTATCTGCATGCACGATCCCGGCAAGCGATGCTGAGTTTAAATGATTGGCTGCTGCTTGTAAGGCCACCATTAATTCTTGCATACGATTAGTGTAGTTAACGATCGCATCCGAATGATCGTCCCAGCCACCCAGACCACCACTACCCAAACTAACGAAAACGGTTTCCTGATTTGCCAACATCAAACTAATTGCTGCACTCATGCGACGTCCAAAATTTCCGTCACCATAACCATAAGTGGTAACCGCGTTAGCAATATCAGCAGCGGCAAAAAGTGCATCTACACGGTCTGCATATAGGGCACGTTGAATAAAACCATCACCTAGCATTTGCAAACCGACTGCTTCATTCGTTTGCAATGCAAGCGCTTCTAACGCAAGGTCTCTTGCCCCGCCATTAGCCAAACCCGCACGTGTTTGATTACTCCGTTGATAAGGATTGAAAACATTCGCACTTAAATTTGGATTCAAGGCCAAGGGTTTCAATGCGACTGGCACTTCGTGTCCCACCCGCTTAAATGCACGCGATTCACCTTCGAAAGTAATAAATGGAAATAACAATTCGTCAACAGCCTTGCCAAATGGATTATTATTCTCAATAATCCAGGCTAGCGTAGTCGCGATTCCCGGCGTATCAACATCCAAGTTGCCCACCAGATTTTGAATCACGCTAATACCATGGGCGCGATTATTATCTTTTCGCCGATTCATGGTGCGATAAATACTTAAATCACCTGAGGCCAGCATTTGTTCCATAATAGTACCACCGGCAGTGCTCCATAAATTATTAGCAGTAACCAAGGTATTGGCATCATTTGGGTTCAGATTATTGGGATATGGATTTTGCGAATTCGCATTAATATCTTCAATATTACTTAAATTACCCGCCAACTCCGACGGACCACCATAGAGGAACACGTTTATATAACGTGGCAGATTTGCAGCAGCGACATTACGAAATTGCAATTGAGGAAAATGATCTGCAAAAGCTTTTTTTGGCATTAAGGGTAACACTGGTGAAATCAAACCCGCCGCACCAAAACTTCCGATATTTTTCAAAAACGATCGACGTTTCATTGCGCACCCTCTTCAAGAAATGAGGACATAAAATAAGTTTCCGACAAGCGAGATGCATAGTCGAAAACAATATAGGCTTTATTAATTCGATTGCTTTCTGTTGCAATTTCATTGCTTAAAACCAATGTTTCGTTTCCGGTAGGTAAACGCCCAACACTGGCAAGAAAAATATACTGAAAATATTCTTCATCAGATAAATTGGTGACGAGGTCTTTGGTCACGAGACGTTCTCGCCAACCACCATCACCCGTGGCGTCCAACATATCCGTTGGTGATCCAATGCGACGGTCTAGATAAAGCGAATCTCTAATGGAATTATGATAATAAGCAAGACTTAGTGAATCGAAAAAATGAAAGGTTTTCCATGGACGGCCCAGCTTGTGACTCATACTGTGCTGATTCATGTTGGCAAGATCCGGTGGACCGCTACTTGTATTGTCATCATTCAATGAATGAAAAAAACGACCGTGTGCGTACCAATCCATGCGGCCTCCGTTACCCAGCATGGTTTCTTCATAGGTTTTTTCACGTGACATTTTTGTCAGGTATTCATAAGAAAATACGACGACATCAAAAATATCATCAAAATGCACAGGATCAATTTGCATGAGTTGATTAATAAACTGTGCTTTTTTAAGACTATCATATCCATAGAAAATATGATCAACAATACGATGCGTCATGGCAAATATAAGCATAGGATGCTCCGCCACGGCGCGGTAGAAATCTTCACAGCTGACGATACCATTGCGTCCCAATACTGAAACCGGCTCAGTGTTTGGATTTTCCGAATCAATAACTAAGTCATTTGCACGTGATAACGACCAGTTCTGACAAGCTTTGGCCGCTAAGGGCACTTCTGCATCATTAAAGTACACTAAAAATATTTCCATCATTTCACGTGTATTGTCCTCTGGCGAGCGAAAACGACGCCAGTTTTCTTGGCTAATTAAATGCTCATAGACAATTTGGCGAATACTTTTACGAGCTTTCATTCCCTGAAATAGTCGATGATAAACAGCTTCAACATCGGCAGCACCGACAGTATCTAACTCATAGGCGGGTGAAAATAGAATACTATTCGCCAAGCGGTATGCCATCCAGTGATAATAAAATTCTTTGGAAAGTGGCAACTCATGAATCATTGCCAAAGGTTTTGCGCGACCTAAACTACGAGTGGAAAATGTATATTTCTGGTCAATCATTGATTCCACCGCTGCATAGTTAACACTATCGCGATGTATGGCCTGCCAGATATTTTCAATATGATCAATCGGCTTTTTTTTCAGTGGCATAAGCCCCTTGTTTAACTCAAAAAAAGAATCGACTGGCAAGCCTTTATACAAGGTATTTAATAATTTATTCAACACTTGATATTGTTGTTCCAAAGGCATGTATTTCAAATCACCATCGGAAATGGGTCGAGCAACACCGGTTGCACGACTGCCACTATCAGGCTGCCTAGAGCCAACACATGCACTCAGCAAACTACTGACCACAAGAAGTAGGAAAATTATTTTAGACTTAGAACAGGAATACATCTAACACTCACAAGGCGGTGAAACCAACGAGAGCTTTGTCGTCCAGAGGGATAAATTCAGCTGCGGGCTACTTCACACTAAAAAGATTTAATTTCAATTAGCTATATTATTTTCTGATATTGCACTAGAAATATTAAATTTCTATTTCCTTAATAGCTTTTTGATGTCTGCTTCGGCTTTTTCTTTAACTTCTTCTCTAAAACCGTGGTGCACGGCACGAATCCGACCGCGGCGATCGATGAGATACGAACTAGGCATAGCAACCACATTATATTTTTCGGCAACCTTGCCTTTGCTATCGTATAGAATTTCAAAATTAGACTTATTCTCTTTTAAAAACTGGGCCGCTAGTTTTTTATCTTTATCCAGGTTTACCGCGATCACTCGCAACCCTTTCTTCTTATATTGAGACTGCATTTTGCGCATCCAAGGAAATGATTCCCGACAAGGTACACACCACGATGCCCAAAAATCTAAGTAGACAACTTTTCCTCGATAATTTTTCAGACTAATCTTACTGCCTTTTGCATTCTTAAGTACAAAACTATGGGCTTGCTTGCCACTGGCCGCATGAGTAGTTTCTATTACCCCTGCGCCTGTATACAAAACAAATATCATAATCGTTGTACTAATGAATAAAGACGTTAAACGCAACATGATTTCTCCGAGCTTGAATCAATTCTCTAGTGTATAGCGGGAAACAGCACTTCAAGTTTAACCAGTAATATCAACTGAATGATTGAAATAGTAGCGACAACACCTATTTCTATTAAGAAATAGCCACTTATCTATAGTCCACGACTCAAGAATAGCGGTATTTTTACCGTTATTAACGAATACCGGAGAAAATAACCATCTTAGCGATTAGGCATGGCTTTAAAAAAAATAAAACTTAGATTCAAGATGGGCGAATTATCACTCGCTCAGCGTTTTTTACTTGCTATTGCAAACGTTTTAATACTTTGTTTGTTTACTGTCTTAATGATCCTTGGAGCCGCTCAAACTCATTTAGAGGACCAGTTATTAACTAAATTACTATCAAGCTTCGACCGCAATCAATTATCCCTCATATCGAGCAAAATTCCGGACATAAAACAAAGTTTCGATGATTCATTTCAATCAACAATTTCCACTATTGGTTATTCACTAGCTGGAATTTTTATTTTTATAATTGGGGTAATCTATTTTCTTTTTGTTATTTTAATACGCAATCGCCTGCATAAACTCAATGATAGTTTGAGTGATATGGTTGAAGGTGAAGGCGACTTAACCAAACGCTTGGAAGTCAAACAAAATGACAGTATTGGTCGCATCGCATTCCTCTACAATAATTTAATTGAAAAACTTCAGCAAATCATGGCTAATGTTTCGGCACAAGCCGATCAAATGTCGGGTGCCACACAAAACGTATCCGACCTTTCCATTAATACCACTCGAATCGTTTTAGAACAAAAAATGGATACCAATCAAATTGCCTCAGCAATGAAAGAAGTGACCGCAAGCGTAGACAATATTGCTTCCAACGCGGTATTGGCGGCAGAAGCAGCAGATAAAACCGATAATGAATCAAAAAATGGTCGCCAAGTCGTTGATCAAACCATTCATGCAATCTCAAAACTCGCCACCGATGTCAATAACGCCAATGAAGTCATACAAAACTTAAAACAGCAAAGCGTCGATATCGGGGGAGTAATCGATGTTATTCAAAGTATTGCTGAACAAACCAATCTACTGGCATTAAACGCAGCAATCGAAGCCGCACGTGCCGGTGAACAAGGTCGCGGCTTCGCTGTGGTGGCGGATGAAGTACGCACCTTAGCGAGCCGCACCAAAGAATCAACTACGGAAATTCAGTCCATGATCGAACGATTACAATCGGGTGCAAATTCCGCAGTGGATACTATGGGCAAAGGCCATGAATCAGCTCAAGCGTGCGTCGAACAAGCCTCAACCGCAGGTGATGCATTAAGTGCAATCACCCAAGCCGCTGCCAATATAAAAACCATCGTGCATGATATCGCCTCTGCCACCGAAGAACAAAGTTCCACGGTGAAACATGTTGAAGAAAATATTTTGAATGTAAGCAATGCCGCCAGTGAAACCTCGACAGCGTTTATGAAGATTTCGACCGAAACAGAAGACTTAGCGAAGTTTGTTGCAGAATTACAAGAATTAATGGAGAACTTTAAATTCTGAGCCAGAATAATTGAACAAATAAAAAAGCCAGCAATCCCGCTGGCTTTTTCACTTGATCAAATCAGATGTCTAGCTTGCTTTACGCACGCGTACGACAACATCAACACCATCCGGGATGGTTCCCATTGGTAGGTTGGGTAGTCTAGCGACGTCCACTTCTTCTTTATTGATGTCAACCAGCTCGCCGGTATCAACATTATAGAAATGATGATGGTGACGGGTATTGGAGTCATAATAAACTTTCGTGGGGTCGATGATCAGCTCTTGCACCAATCCCTTTCTGGCAAAAAGACCTAGTGTATTGTAAACCGTTGCTTTGGATACTTTAGGCCGATCCTGATTCACAATCTCCAAAACTTGCTCAGCGCACAAGTGCTGTGGCTTGCTCATAAGGATTTGAGCAATCTCAACACGTTGTTGCGTCGGCGAGATTTGGTGTTGTCTCAGAATGCCGATCACTTCTGACTTGGGCATTAGTTCTTCATTTGTATATGACATGGCGTTCACTATCTATTTGTTTATCAAGGATTACACAAAAAAACCCAGTAATTAGAAGCAGGTCTATGTCTAAATTAGTCATAGACTCGATGTTAATATTCGGCAATACGGAGCAAGAATTTAGCTTTACTAAGGCTTTTTTTTAACTTTTTTTTAATTCTGCTTCTTAAGCCTAGGTGCGAACGCTGTGGGGTCTAATATCGTCGGTTGTTTAGCAATAATGTTTAGAATCAATCTCGCACTAGCGGGTGCCATCACCACTCCATTACGAAAATGTCCCGCATTAATATACAAACCGTGAATACTTGGATGGGGACCTATCACAGGCAAGTGGTCATCTGTGGCTGGACGTAAACCTGCCCAGTGGGTTTCCAGTTGATTCTCTAAAACCGGAAAGTGCGAGCAGGCAAATTCATTTAAAGCTTTAAATGCTTGCTGTGTGATTTGTTTATCAAAACCACGCGGCTCCATGGTGGAACCGACTAATACTCGTCCATCGGCACGAGGAATAATATATCGGCCTTGATCCAAAATCACATGGCGCAAGGTATTGGCTGCTATGCGATATAACAACATTTGTCCCTGCACAGGATAAATGGTTTTCGCTTGCTCAAATAAACCCGACTGACCTGACCAGGCGCCTGCACAAATCAAAACATGAGGTGCGAGAATCTCGCCTTGGTTCGTCTTTACGCCACGGACTTCATTGTGTCGAACTAAAACCTGCTCGACTGATGAACGACTTAATAGCTTCACGTTTTTATTTTTTAAAACTTGAATAACCGCTTTGAGCAAACGTGGATTTCGCACTTGCGCACGGTTTTCAAACAATAGCGCATGCGGCAATGCTGTTTTTAGTCCCGGCTCAGCTGCGTGCAGCGCAGCCCCGTCCAGCAGTTGATAACGCAATTGAGCTTGGGTTTGCGCCCAGCGGTAACCCGGTCCGTCTTCATCTTGATCGAGAAATAACATTCCACTTTCGCGGTATTCAGGATCAATATCTGTCGCCTCATAGAGTCTCTTTACCAGGGTAGGATAATAGTGCTGACTCAATGCGGCGAGTTGATTGATTGCCTCAGGATATTCCCATGGGTACAAAGGCGAAATAATACCACCGCCCGCCCAGGAGGATTCGCGCCCAAAGTCGGATTGATCTAGTATGCTGACCTCATAGCCGGCTTCACTTAACTCCAATGCGCTAAGAAGTCCACTAATTCCAGCACCGACCACAATTATTTTATCCATGTTCATCCCCATATAAGGAAAGTCGCCTTATTATACCGGTTATAGCCAAAGAATACCGTTGTTAAGTGGGCGCTCACCTTCCCGGAGAAACCCATGTTGTTAAGACAACGCTAAGCTAAATAACCGAAAATAGAAAAAAAATATTCCTTGAGGACTATGAGGAGAATGAGGGTGCAGGGACAATCAACGGGCTCACGAATAAATAAAATTCGTTTATTTTTCCACCAGAATCATACCCGGCAACGGGGTTTCAGCTTGTTGGAACTGTTGGTGGTCATGACGGTTATTGGCATACTTAGCGCCATGACGATTCCGGTTTATGTTAGCCATCTACAAAAGACTCAACTCACCGATGCGACAGCGCAGTTAGCCTTGCTTGCAAACCGTATGGAACAAGTGTATCTCGACCAGCGTAATTATGGCCAAAACCAGCAATGCTCGGTCAGCATGAGTAACACTGAATTTTTGTTTTCCTACGAATGCCAAACCGATGGTCAAAGTTATGTTTGGCGTGCAAGTAGCCAGGATAATGAATTTGCATACAGTATTGATCATCTTGGGAATAAAAAAACCTTACGTTTCGACGGACAGGATAATCCTCATGCGCCGAATTGTTGGTTGTTAGAGGCTGGGTTATGTCTTTAACTAAGCAACAAGGCACTTTGCTCATTGAATTACTCGTAGTGGTAGTGATCGTAGCCATGCTTGCCAGTTTTGCCATGCCTGGAATGCAAACCAGCGTTATCAATAATGACTTAAGTAATGGGCAAAAGATTTTGACTCAAACGTTACGAAAAGCGCGTTTGATCGCGCGTGCCGAAGGACGCTTTATGCTTGTGCGTTTGCATCAAGGCAGTAATCAGATTTTCTTGCAGCGATTGAATGGAGACGTAGTGGAAACCGTTCAATTACCGCCAAGAACTTTTTCGCAAGAACAAGTTGAATTCACTTTCAGCCCCAACGGAACCATTGGACGGATCGAGGATGAAATCGTAGTCAATTTAGCTGAGCAGCGCATTGAGCTGGTTTCAACCAGCTCAACGAGCAATCAAAAAACCACTACACAAATTAATCGGTTTGGGAATATTGCGAGCTTATAAGTACCATGAACATCTATCGGCGCAACGGATTTACGCTTATCGAGGTACTGGTTAGTGTCTTGGTATTTTCACTCGGGGTTATTGGCATCAGCCTACATCTCAGCCATAGCGTGAAAAGTCAAATTGTATCCGATGTACACCGCAACGCCATGCAAATAGCTTCACAAGTTGTCGAACCGTTGCATATTGAACTACGTCAGGGTGAATCAGCGCTAAGACATCGGCTACAACGACTGCAGTATCGCACAAACCCCGCAATACTGACGCCCAACGCCAGCAGCGGTTTGTTTTCTTTTCGCATAGCAAAAGCATTTGACGCTAATGGCAACACCTTGCTCAGCACCGACCTGGACACATGGAAGCCACCGTATACGATCTTACTAAACGTAATTTACAATAATCCCCGCGGGGAGAATATCCAATTTTCAACGACACATGTACTGGTACCATGACGATAAAAATAATTTCATTCAGCCATGGCTATACCTTAAGCGAATTAATGATCGCCCTCGCATTGGCGAGTTTAATGTCGGTGGGGGTTTTAAATTTTTTTATTGGTGAAAGCACACGCATTAAAACTGAAACCGATCGGGATTTTTCTGCGCAGGAAGTTTACACTAGCTTTAGTGTAATCGACCGACTATTGCGCCAGGCCAAGTTAGGCAGCCTGCAAATCACTTATCAGTCTCCCTTGGGCAATGGTCAACTTAATCCAGTGAATAATAGCAGCGTAGAAATCGATAATGACGCTCTGCAAATTGATTTTCTAGTACCCAACCATTACGCAATTTGGCCCAATGATGTGCCACCCTATATTAACAATGCAATCCGCATTGTCTGGCATAACAATTCCACAATGGAAGGCGCCTATAGCATTCGAATTGCACGCGCAGAAAGTTTAGCCGCCTTAGACAGTGCCTTGTTACTTACGCTGGCCGGTGGCGAGAATGATGAGTTCACTCGAATTACCAATCTTGATATCTGGCCACTCAATGTCGACTTAGAAACTCATGCCAGCGCAAACGCGCAAGCCGATAGTGGCTATTTGGTGCAAATGAACGGACGAACCGCCCGTCCCGATATGGCGTACTTAGACCCAAATCTCAATGCTGATGACGAAATGGTGCATTATCGCAGTTATGGTTTTTCAAATATTGTTGTACCTAGGAATTAAATACCATGAAATCCGTACCTAAACAACAACATGGTTATATTTTTATTTTGGTCATTATTTTTCTCGGCATTCTAATGTTGTCATCATTAAAGTTTATTGAAAATTCAACTCAAAGTTTGCGTATGTCCAGCATGTCACGTACTGCTGATGAATCGTTATTTTTAGCTGAAGCCGCTATGAACAATGTTTTTGGACTATTCTCTTATGACGGTGATTTAGATCAAGACGGTGTTGCAGACAATGAATACACAATTAACATTCAGGAAAACAATATCGACATTCCCTGGCCTTATGTGTTTTATCGCAGTGATAATCAAAGTATCGAACAAACCCATGCAAGTTTGCTACAAATTGTTGCGAATAATGAAGCGCGTGCACAGGGACAAACTTACCAAGGTAAACACGCAATACCACTAAACGCCCGTGTCAACGTTGCCAGCTTATATTCCGATGAAACTCGACCCTTGGTTTTTACCAGTAGTGATAATGGACTAGTTGCAAGCAATACCGAGTGGACACAAATTAATAACACGCAAAAAGCGGCGGTATGGGTTGAGGTAGTAAAAGACGAACAGAATGACCAAGCTTATAAACTTTATGTGCAAGCCGTTGCCCAAAGCCAGCACTCAAAAAGTTATGTGCAACGATATCTCGGCACATTTAGCCTAACCTTGGGTAGCCTGGCTGCTTTATCCGAAGCCAGCCTTGTAGCGAGCCAAACCCCATGAAGATATTCCTACGATTTCATTTGATACTTGGCATATTTTTAACACTGGCGCTTAGCCAAAACATCAATGCAAGCGGCAATAACAATGGCAGTATTATTATTGACAACAGTGGCGTGACAAACGCAAACGGGATAATGACGAATCTACGCACTGGTTCCGCCAGCGATCCCCTTAGTCGTTGTTCCAAAAATGATGCACTCGACATTAATCGCTGCAATAGTTTCAACACCAACAAAATAATGGTACTGCAGAATAATTCTAGCGGTGGCATACAAGCGCATATTGGAACGCAAAACAATCAAGCGATCGCTGATGAGAAAAAAGGCACTAGTGAGCAACTCAATTTTTTCACCCAAGATGAACATTTATTCGACCTGGATCACTTTAGAGAAGCTGCACAATGGCTCAGCCAACGAGATGAAAATAGCCAATACTTAGGACGAACCGGCGACCTTAGTTGGCAACAATTCATCAACCAAGTGGCGACTGGTGAAACACTTTATGGAATCGTACGCGTACGGGTACCACTGGTTAAAAGCAGCGAGCTAGATCACGACGACGATGATGACCGCGACGAAAAAGAAGATAAAGACGACCATGATCGCGACCACTCAGACAATAATGAAAAACATGATTCAGACAAATCACAACACTCGTCAAAGCTGTCAAAAAAATCCATGAGTCGCTCTTTGAATCATGAGCAGTCTTCAAAAAAGAACAAAAAGGAACATTATGAACTTGAAGACGATGATGACGCTGATGACGAGTCACATCAACAACGCACAGATTTGTGCGGTTGTCGACCAAGCAAGAATACCAATCTCGAACCTGGCGAAACCATTTGCGGAAAAAAATTAAGCCAACAAGCAAAAATAAGTGTGAAGGGAAGTTTATTAATTGATTTTGTAAAATGTGATCAGCACGGCGATAGCATTCCACTAAGCCAACTCAATCAAGATTCACATAAACTTTATTTCAAAGTTAATATCCCTATATTGATTAATCCCGCAGTGAGTGATAATCAAGGCGCTTTGAGCCAATTAACACAAATTAAGAACCTTATGCCTGCAGTTTCGGATTGTAGCTCCCTGTCCAACTGTGTATTACCTGTAAATCAGACCATCCCCTATCAACTCGTTGACGCCGAACGTAAAGCCGATTTTTTATATCGTACTGGGCAAAACCTAAGCGCCAGTATATTTAGTCAACTTAGCCAAGCCAGCCAATTTCAATTGACTTTACCTTCGGGTTACACCAGCGCCTGGCAGGAAGCGCTAAGTAAATTAAATATTAGTATTGCTCAGTGGAAATATTTTTGGCGTGACTATTATCCAAGTAAAACCAATATCGAAACCGGCGATCACCGACCCTTCACCCAGGATGATATTCGCAGCAATCGTTTTATCGATTTACCAGCATATATGTATTCAGGTGGCCTAGTGGATATGCATAGTCATGTTAATATTTCAGGATTGGTTTATGTGCCTCAGGCACTTGAATTGGAACAGGTAGGTTATGTAACTCTAGTCAATAAACCTGTTGAAAACAATAAACCCGACGACGATGATGCTAAAGATAAAAATTACTCCGATGATGATGATCATAAAGAAAAGAAACAATCAAGCCACAAAAGTCTTAGTAAACGTTCATCAGAGAGCCACGCCAATAAAGAAAAAAATGATGACGACAAATCCGATGACGATGATAATAAAGATCAATGCGGCAAAAAAGAAGGCGATGACGATGACCATTCAGATGACGACGACAGCAAATCCAAGCAGGACCACAAACGCAAGTCATCTTCATTAAAACGCTCATCAGAGAAAAACACTGATGACAAAAAACACGATTCTGAAAAATCTGATGATGACGACCACAAAGACAGCGATCAATCCAAACCATGTGTGAAAAAAATATTGAGTCCCGCGATGCAATATATTCGTGGTGCGATTATTGTGCGGGATGCTTTTTATATTGAAGCAAATAAGGGAATCACATTGCTTAGTAACGATCCCGATAGCTATAGCGACATTCCTTTGTCAGACCGTCTCGGCATGGCCGGACGCTTTAAACCGTTTCGCTATCAATCCAGCAATAACAATAATGGCGACTCTAACTCGCCCGGTGGAACGAATAATCCCAATACACCGGGTGGTGGCGCAGCCTCACAAAACGGTTCAGAATGGATAGAGATTCGTGCGCAATAAAACTATTGCTTACCCCAACAGGTTCGTTTTTGTGCCGTATCAATGACCGGCCCATCTTGGTTTAGCTCGATAGTCGCGCAACTGGCATCATTTGCTTGTGAACCTATGGCAGTAGCTGTAATAGTGTAGTTGGTTACATAACTATCCGTGCTACTCATACTGACTTGATAATGGCGTTCATTAGAGAGAAAACCATTGGCATCACTACTTAAACCAGAGCCCGCCAACGTATCCCAATAAGTCGCACTGACAGCTCTTTGGCGTTCTTGCGCCAATTGCAATGTTAACAAAGTGGTTCTGGCGTCGGCTCTTCGGCTATTTTTTACTGAATCATTATAGGTGGGATAAGCAACTGCCGCCAAAATCGCAACAATAGCCACCACAATTAATAATTCAACTAAGGTAAAGCCAAACTTTTTATCTGTTTTTATCATGAAGCCACCTCATTCACAGTTTCCCACTAAGCAAAACGTATTGAACTCACGCAGATTTTATACCAGCCTTCATACCAAAAAGCTCAATGCTTATTTAGACGACTCAATTTAGAAAAACTTTAAAAAATTACTTCTGCTTCCGATACATTAACGTCTATTGATCAACGGATTTCTGAATCGTGAAAAATTTTGATAAGGCTGGATTTACACTCATTGAACTACTAATCATAATGACTGTGGTCATAATCATGTTAGGTATTGGTGTGCCATCCATGACAGATATGTTTGAACGTCGTAAATTGAAAAACACATTGGAGGTACTTAATAGTGAAATCATGTTAATCCGTAGCGAAGCTGTATTACGCAATGCTAACGTTTATATGTCGGTGAGCACCAGCGTGCCCTGGTGTATTGGATTCACTTTAAATGCAGCTGGATGTGATTGTAAAACCGCGAATGCCTGTCAAATCGACTCACGTGATCGCATTATTATAGCGGACGATAATCCGGGCATTAGCATCCAAAGTACTATCGCCACTGCTACATTCAGTCCCACCGGCCCGGTTGATAATACAGGCACAATAACTGTCAACACTAATCGTGACAATTTAACTGCAAATATCCAAATCAATCCCGTGGGTCGATTGAGAATTTGTACCGATGATGTTCCCGGCTACTTAGCTGATGGCAATTGTTAAAATCAATAGCTGCTTGAAATAAAAGC
>Ga0224506_10000553_pt1 | contig 30915 bp, 28 predicted proteins | sample SF_Jan12_sed_USG_2_FD_169108 | JGI IMG/M metagenome (GOLD analysis project Ga0224506, IMG submission 169108) | Sediment microbial communities from San Francisco Bay, California, United States - SF_Jan12_sed_USGS_8_1 | ecosystem: Environmental > Aquatic > Marine > Sediment | place: USA... | reverse complement strand
ATGTGCACCTCATTACCGCTGGCCATAACACTAATCCAGCGACAGGTGTTTTCAAGCTGTCGCACATTACCAGGCCACTCTAGTGCACTTAGATAGGCCAGTGTTTCGTCTTTTAGAACTTTAGGTACAATACTTTGCTCTTGCGCTGCTCGCTTGAGGAAAAAGTTTAATAATTCAGGAATATCTTCACGGCGCTCCGCCAGTGATGGAAGCTGGATTCTGATTACATTGAGGCGATGGAATAAATCTTCACGAAATTTACCGGCTTTCACCAGTGAGAGCAGATTCTGATGTGTTGCTGCGATTATTCGGACATCAACCCGGGTTGCTGTGTGTGCTCCAACAGCGTGGAATTCGCCATCAGCAAGTACCCGAAGTAGTCGTGTCTGGGTGTCCATAGGCATATCGCCAATTTCGTCCAGAAAAAGCGTTCCCAGATTAGCTTGTTCGAATCGACCCTTTCGATTCTGTGCTGCACCGGTAAATGCGCCTTTCTCATGGCCGAATAATTCCGACTCAATCAGGTCACTAGGTATTGCCGCCATATTTAACGCAATAAATGGATTGTCTCGCCTCGGGCTGTGCAGGTGTAATGCTTTGGCCACCAGTTCCTTACCGGTACCTGACTCTCCGTTAATCAGTACCGTGATATTTGACTGGCTAAGACGACCAATTGCTCTGAATACCCCCTGCATTGCAGGGGCGGCACCTATAATTTCGGGGTGATCCTGTTGTTCAGACTTTTTAGTCTGCACCCGTTGTTCATTCGAATGGTCAATAGCCCGGTTAACCAGGGCTATGGCATCATCAATATCAAAGGGTTTAGGCAAATAATCAAAGGCACCACCTTGAAATGCTGATACGGCGCTGTCTAAATCCGAATGAGCAGTCATAATAATAATTGGAATTTCCGGGTGCTTTTTGTGTACCCTGTTCATGAGTTCCATGCCATCAATCCCTTCCATGCGCACGTCACTAACAATAACTTCAGGTGCTTCAGTTTCCAATCGTTCCAGCAGGCTTTCACCTGATTCAAAACTGCGAGTTACCACATTATTTTGGCATAATGATTTTTCCAATACCCATCGTATCGAGCGATCATCATCAACGATCCAAACGCTGTGTGAAGTGCTCATATTGGCTTCTCCATTGGCAATATTATTGAAAATACCGTGTCGCCCGGGTGGCTATCGAACTCGATAATTCCCTTATGCTGACTGATATATTGTTGAGCTATCGAAAGCCCCAGGCCGGAACCGTTTGCCCGGCCACTGACCATGGGGTAAAAGATATTTTTTTGTAATTCTTCTGGCACTCCCGGGCCGTTATCGATGATCTTGACCTGACAAACCAATCTGTGGAGTTGACCTCCTAATGTCACCTGATGTGCAACACGTGTTTTGATAGTGATTTTTGCATTGTCTGTTTTTGATTCCATCAGGCTTTGTCTGGCATTGCCGACGATATTAAGCAGTACTTGATGTATTTGTTCCGCATCACAATAAAGGTCTGGCAGGCTGGGATCATAGTCACGAAAAAGTTGCAGCTGGTCCTGACTTTCAGCATGAACGAGCGTAATTATTTGTTCGAGTATTTTATGTATGTTGACCTGTGATTGAACCGAAGGTTTTACCGGGCCAAGCATTCTGTCTACCAAGGCACGAAGCCGATCTACTTCTTCAATAATTACCTGAGTATATTCTTTTTGTTCATCATTAGACTGACGTTCAAGCAATTGTGCTGCGCCGCGAATACCTCCAAGAGGATTTTTGATTTCATGAGCCAATCCTCGAACGACATTACGGGACGTCTGATATTTAGAAAAAAAATCCTTGTCGCGGTTAATTCGATTAAAGCGGTCTCTGGAATGTATTTCTAATAAGCAATGCTGTTCTTTATCAATTTGTACAAAGTTGACCATATAATCCAGGGCAACTTCATTGTCATTATGTAGCGGATACCACTCCACTTCACGTTGAGTGAAGGCTGTACCCAGTTTTATATTTTCTTCAAAATCGGTGGGTAGCTGGTGCTCAATGAAAAGTTCCGCGAAAGGATGCCTTTCTGCACGTGAACTTGATTTACCAAAAAGTAACTCGGCAGCATTGTTTAAATAACAGACGTTCAGGTTGGTATCCAGCAAAATTACCGCAGTAGACAGGTTGTCAGTTAAAATTTGGGCTTGCACTAGGTTGGCGCTCACAACATTCCCTGAAAGGTAAATAGTTAATAAAATTGCAAAAGTTGAGCCATGTCGTCTAAAACGTATTGACCTGCCATTTTTGTTGACCCTTAAGACCCTTTAGTGACCATAGACTACAACTCGGCTTCGTTTGTTTCTGTGCTTATGCATCACTATGGTGCATTGTAAATCAAGATGCCTTGTTTTGGTGCAATTTTATGTAGCTGAATTTACCATTATTTCGATAATATTTTCCGATTTGTGGTTATTGATACTTTTTACGAATTGATCCGTATGGTCGGGCGGGTATAATCAAACTTACTATTAATCGAACGGAAGTTGGAGAATGACTCGATCCGCATCAGTCGTCAGAGATACAAATGAAACTCAAATCCAGGTTGCCCTGAATTTGGACGGTACAGGTCGTTGCGATCTGGATACAGGTATGCCGTTTCTGGAACACATGCTTGAGCAGATTGCTCGTCATGGTCTTATAGATCTTGAAGTGACATGCAGGGGAGATCATGAAATTGATGATCACCATAGTGCTGAAGATACCGGTATCTCATTGGGGATGGCTTTTAAGCAAGCCGTTGGTGATAAAAAAGGAATCATGCGCTATGGGCATGCCTATGTGCCTCTTGACGAGGCCCTGTCTCGCGTTGTCCTGGATTTATCTGGCCGTCCGGGGTTGGAGTACAATATTAACTTCACTCGTGCAACGGTAGGTAGCTTCGATACCGAGTTGTTTTATGAATTCTTTCAGGGATTCGTGAACCATGCAGGTGTTACCCTGCATATAGATAACCTCAAGGGCCGTAATGCACATCATCAGATAGAAACCGTGTTTAAGGCATTTGGTCGCGCATTAAGAATGGCCATTACGCCGGATCCACGTGCACTGGATCAAATTCCGTCTACTAAAGGCAGTCTGTAACCCAGGTTGCATCATTACTGGCTGTCAGGTACTGCTGGTAGACTAATCACTGTTACATTTTGGAACACGTCATGACGAGCAAAAAAATTGCGGTTGTAGATTATGGTATGGGCAACCTTCATTCTGTTGCCAAAGCATTACAGCATGCTAAGCCTGAATATAAAATTCACATTAGTTCTGATGCAGAGGTTATCCGTAAGGCCGATTCTGTCGTTGTACCAGGGGTTGGAGCCATTCGGGATTGTATGGCTGGCATGAGAGACGCCGGGGTGGATCTTGTAATCAAAGAGATTGCATATGAAAAACCCATGTTAGGTATTTGTATTGGTATGCAGACACTCATGCAGCGTTCTGAAGAAAATGGCGGTGTTGACTGTTTAAATCTGATACCTGGTGATGTTAGAGCATTCGGATATATGATCGATGAACAGGGTCAGCGGTTAAAGGTTCCTCATATGGGCTGGAATAATGTTTATCAGCGTGAAGCCCATGCAATTTGGAATCAGATTGAAGACGGTAGCCGCTTCTATTTTGTGCATAGTTATTATGTACATTGTGATATTGAATCCCATGTTTTGGGTTCCGCTACCTATGGCACACCTTTTGATGCTGTAATCCACAAAGACAACATCATTGCGACGCAGTTCCACCCTGAAAAGTCATCGACTGCAGGGATTCAACTTCTAAAGAATTTCCTGGAATGGGATGGTTCAAATTAATAAAAGGCACAGTTACGATCATGATTATAATTCCTGCAATTGATTTAAAAGATGGCAACTGCGTTCGTTTGAAACAAGGGCGAATGGACGATTCAACGATATTTGGTGAAGATCCTGTTGCTATGGCTGGCCATTGGCGTGATCAGGGCTGTCAACGTTTGCATCTGGTAGATTTAAATGGTGCCTTTGAGGGCAAACCGGTACACGCAGACGTGGTACGTGCGATACGAAAGGCTTATCCAGATCTGCCACTGCAAATTGGTGGCGGAATACGAAATCTGGACACCATAGCATCTTATATTAATGCTGGTGTGCAATATTGCATTATTGGAACTCAGGCCGTTAAAGATCCCGAGTTCGTTGAGCAGGCTTGTCAGAAATTTCCTGGTCACATTATTGTTGGTTTGGATGCCCGTGATGGTCTGGTGGCGACTGAAGGTTGGGATGACACCTCCAGTGTGAAAGCAACAGATTTAGCCATTCGATTTGCCTCAAGCGGAGTTAGCGCCATTGTTTACACCGACATTGCCCGTGATGGAATGATGCAGGGTGTTAATGTGGAAGCAACCGTTCAGGTTGCTCAGGCAGGTGGAATACCGGTCATAGCTTCTGGTGGCGTGAGCAATTTAGACGATATCAAATCATTGCTTCCCTATGTCGATCAGGGCATAGCTGGAGCTATTACCGGGCGTGCTATTTATGAAGGCGCGCTTGATTTGGCGGAAGCTCAGGATCTATGTAACCGAGGTGAAATCTAATGGGATTAGCCAGTAGAATTATACCCTGCCTGGATGTTGATCAGGGGCGAGTAGTTAAGGGTGTCAACTTTGTCGATATAAAAGACGCTGGTGATCCGGTTGAAGTGGCTCGGCGTTACAACGCAGAGGGAGCCGATGAGCTGTGTATGTTAGATATTACAGCAACTCACGAAGACCGTAATACCATGATAGACACAGTACATGCTATTGCTGGCGAGGTGTTTATACCCCTAACTGTTGGTGGTGGTATTCGAACTCTGGATAACATCAAAACCATGTTGCATGCCGGAGCAGATAAAGTAGCTATAAACTCGGCAGCGGTAAAAAACCCTGAATTTGTCAGGCAGGCTGCAGAACGATTTGGCTCACAATGTATTGTGGTGGCTATTGATGCAAAGCAGACTGCTGAGGGGCATTGGGAAATATTTACCCACGGTGGGCGTCAGGAAACGGGTATTGATGCTATTGAGTGGGCCGTTCAAATGGAACAATTTGGAGCCGGAGAGTTGCTGGTCACCAGTATGGATCGCGACGGAACCAAAAACGGATTTGACCTGGAATTGATGAAAGCATTGTCTGAGCAGATTCAAATACCGGTGATTGCATCGGGTGGAGTTGGTAACCTGCAGCACTTGGTTGATGGCGTTATTGAAGGCAAAGCAGATGCTGTTTTAGCGGCGAGTATTTTCCATTTTGCCGAGTACAGTATTTCCGAAGCAAAACACTTTATGCAAGATGCCGGCATTGAGATGCGGATATAAATTAATTGTAAAACGATGCCTAAAAACACAATGTATAAGCATCGTTTCTGTTATAAGTTTAAGGAGTAACATCTATGTTAGACGGAATTCAGCCAGTTGAATCATTGGGCATTGAATTAAAAGAAAACCATCTGGATCGAGTCGTTCTGAGGGTTCCAATGCAGGGTAACCTGAATGACAAGATGACGATGTTTGCAGGTAGTCAGTATTCCGGTTTGGTTCTGGCTGGGTGGAGACTTGCGTCGAACTGGGCTGCCGATATGGGCGAGAACTTACCGGTAGTTATTAAGTCATCTAATATCGACTTTTATAAACCTGTCACAGAGGCGTTGGAATGTGTTGCCTCTTTGGAAAGAAAGCCAAAACAGGGTAACTCTGGCAACTGGAAATTGAAAGTCCGAGTTGAAGCAAAAGACTCAAAGGGTGATATGTTAGCCGTATTAACAGGAAATTACCGCGTTTTAGGACGTGGTAAACGCGACTAAAGGATTTGATTAGTCGCATCCGTTGCTCCCTTTAAGGCCGAAGCCTAAAGTCGGCTTTTTTGTAGCAGATACAGAGTCGGTTATCAACTCTGTATCTGCCGATAGGTGAGGCTGATTCTGCCGGCGACTGCTTTTTTGGTTTTCACAACTTCATGTTGCCAGTTTTTTTGTATCTCTCCCTGCATAATTAACAAACTACCGTCTTCGGGTTCAATATTTAACGTTTCGTTGGTGATTTTTGAACGAAAACGCAAGCGCCGCGTTTCACCCAGGCTGACCGCTGCTATTACCGGATTATTCCCTAGTTCCGGTTCGTCATCAGAGTGCATTCCAATAGAATGTCCCCCATGTTGATACCAGTTTGCCAAGACAGAATTAAAGGTATGCCCCGTTGTTTTGCATACCTTGTTGAGAATGATTTCAAGTTCACGTGTCCAGGGATTAGGAGTCATTTTTATACCTGAATATTGATAAATCGTGCCCTCATCACCGTACCAGGCCTGTAATCTCGGGATCGGAATCTTTTTACCTTTAATCATTATTAGTGGCTGATCCCAGATTAATGACTCTGATAACAGGCGATAATATTCGCGGCTTTCAGATTCAGATAAAAAATTCTTGAAATACAGAATTTCTCCGCCGTGCATTTCGATTAATTCCGGGGCGGCAGTTGAAAATAACGTCATTAATCTCACCTTTATTGAATGCTAGCTTTAAGGATAATAGGCAGTGGTTGCAATAACAAAACAACGAGAGACATAGCGGTGTTCTTGTTTTTTTTTATTAATAAGATGTTAGATTAAGAAGATCATCTACAGTTGCTATGAAAGGTTGCAGTATAACACTTGAATAATGTCTAGTGTTCAATGCATTTTGGAGTAAAAACAATCCACTGCCCGGATTGTAAACTTTCATTAAGAAAAATAGCCCCAATCTGGCTCCGGTGCAAGCTAATAACCTGATTTCGAAACCTGCCAAACATGCGCTTAATTTGATGATACTTGCCTTCGGTTAGAATCACTTCTGCTGAGTAGTCAGTTAGTATGCGAAGTACAGCTGGCCGTGTCGTTATATTTTCATATTCGAAATACATGCCCCTGGCAAAAGCGTCCACATAGTCGCTGGTTAATTTATTCTTAACCGTCACCTGATAACGCTTTGTGGTTTCGGATTGGGGCGATGTTATATATCGAGACCAGCGCCCATCATTGGTCAGTAGCACTAATCCGGAAGTGTTTAGATCCAGTCGACCGACAATATGTAGGCTGTTTTTCAAAGGGTGGTCAATCAGGTCTATAACCGTTTTATGTTGGCTGTCTTGTGTGGCACTGACCACACCGACAGGTTTATGCAACATGATATAGAGTGGTTCTAGCGCTTGTAATATTTCGCCTTTTAATTCGATGCGGGAGAACGCATCAATTAACAGTTCGGAATCGCTTACCGTTATGCCGTCAACCTTTATGTTTCCCTGAGCCAGCAATAACCTCACCTGCTTAATCGGAATATTTTTGGTCTTTGATATGAAACGGTCAATTCGGGATCTTTTTGATTTCATTGTTTTTTTGCAATATTTGTCAGGTTTAGAGTAAAGATGCAAATAAGTACTAAATTGTCCAGTTAGTGTTCTAAATTTATCACTTCAGGTTGAGTAGCCTGTCTGTCAGTGTTGCGTCTTTTCGGGGTATGTAGATTAGAACTAAGTTAATAGGAATAGATATAAAGAAAAAATATAAAGGACATATATGGCGAGCCTACTCAAACCGCCCAAATTCGAAGCTTAGTTTTACACCCAGACCAGATAGTGCTTTGCCAGTTAGATCCCTTACCTGTGGATTTGAGATAATGCGCCAGCTTGAGCTGATACCCATTTGCAGGTGATTGGTCAGGTTGATATCCGCCCCTGCTGAAAGCTCTAATACCAGAATGTTACCCTTTGCAACTTCAAATGATGTGCTGTTATCGGTGATCCATACCTGGCCAGCTCCCAAGAAGGCGTCGGTTTTCCAGTGCATGAGATTGCCAGGGTTTCGAGAGAAACCGAGCGTCATGCCGCCATAACCAAGTTGAAAGCTTTCGTTGGAGGTTTTTAGCTCTAGTCTTCCAGGGGTTGCATAACCTGCAACACCTATTGACAATCCGTACAGATCATTCCCCCATAATCCGGCACCTTGACCACCTACAATCATGGCGTCTTGTCCATTGAGTTCGGTAATGAGAATCTCTGGGCCACCATAACCTGCCAGCTCATATCCGCTCTGAAATAACGTTTCACGCGCAAGAAGACCTGTTGAACTTAGTATCAAACTAAATGACAACAAGAACTGTTGATAGAAAGCTGGCATCTGCTAATTCCTTAAAGTCATAAATTTTTTACTCGCTAGACTTTTTTTCCATCTCTGAAACTATAGCTTCTAAACGATCTATTTTCTCACGAGTTTTTAATAAAACTGCTTGCTGAGCATCAAACTCTTCCCGTGTTACCAGGTCGAGTTTACTGAACATGCTCTGTAGTAAAGACTGTACATTTTTTTTGATATCTTCGCCTGGTCCTTTCGGTAACTGGCTCAATTTTTGGCTGATATCCTGAATCAGGTCTTCAGGTAATTTCATGTTGGTATTCCCGTGTCTATTTGGTGCCTTGTTATACTTTGGTTGCACTGAAATGGTGCAAGCCCTGTATTTTAAATATTAGGTTTGCCATGCCAGGTTCTAGTAACTTATTGAAAATAAGGGACTTTTTAACTTGGCATGGCCTGTGCACTAGCTAGATTAACCATAATATGACTATGGGTGCTGACCAAGTGCACAGATTTATCAATATTTGAGGGTGCTGATAAATCCAGTTCATTGTAACAAGGTTAGCAAGTGAATCCTGTTTTTTTTTAATGGTATTTGATGGATTGAAAAAACAGGGAAAAATGGTGAAAGACTAATCGGGTTTTAGGAGACACAGATGGAAAACTCAATATTTGAACTTCAATATGCACTGGATACCTTTTATTTTCTGGTCTGTGGTGCGTTAGTAATGTGGATGGCCGCGGGTTTTTCAATGCTGGAAGCCGGATTGGTTCGGGCGAAAAACACGACAGAAATTCTAACCAAAAATATCGCGCTTTATGCTATTGCCTGTGTGATGTATCTCGCGGTCGGCTACGACATTATGTACGGTGGCGGAATATTCCTTGAGGGTATTATGGACGACGGTGTTGAAGGCGGCGCTTATTATGCTCCTAGCTCAGACTTCTTCTTCCAGGTCGTATTTGTAGCGACAGCCATGTCTATTGTTTCTGGGGCAGTAGCCGAACGCATGAAGCTATGGGCATTCTTAATCTTTACCGTCGTAATGACTGGCGTGATCTATCCAATGGAAGGTTCATGGACCTGGGGCAGTAACGATGTCTTTGGTTTGTTTAATCTGGGTTCTCTTGGATTCGTTGACTTTGCAGGTTCGGGCATTGTTCACATGGCGGGTGCAAGTGCCGCATTAGCCGGAGTACTGGTTCTGGGTGCTCGTAAGGGTAAATATGGACCAAATGGTGAGGTATTGGCTATTCCTGGTGCAAATCTACCTCTAGCAACTCTGGGTACTTTCATCCTTTGGCTAGGCTGGTTTGGATTTAATGGTGGCTCGGTATTAAAAGTTGCCGATGTCGGTTCTGCAAATGCCGTTGCTATTGTGTTCCTGAACACGAATGCTTCCGCAGCTGCAGGCGCTCTGGGAGCCATGATTATCGCCAAGTTACTATTTAACAAGGCCGATCTAACCATGATTCTTAACGGTGCGCTGGCTGGTCTGGTGGCGATAACAGCGGGTCCTGATACTCCAACACCGCTGCAGGCCAGCCTTATTGGTTTGGCTGCTGGCGTAATTGTGGTATTCAGCATTATCAATCTGGATAAAATGAAAATTGATGATCCGGTTGGTGCTATCTCGGTACACGGTGTCGTAGGTCTGTTCGGCCTGTTGGTTGTACCCATGACAAATTCGGCGGTATATGAAAATGGTGAGTTAGTCGGAGGGGCAACCTTTGTTGGTCAGTTAGCTGGCGCTGCAACGATATTTGCCTGGGTGTTTGCTGCTTCAATCGTTGTTTGGTTCGTTATCCACAAAATAATGGGTGTCCGAGTAAGCGATGAAGATGAATATACAGGAGTTGATGTTGCTGAATGCGGTATGGAGGCATACCCTGAATTTAACATGAGCAAGTAATAACTCCTGGAAGATGGCACTCATGGCAACTGTATAATAAGAGTGAAATCGAAGGAGATGAGTAAGTAATCTCTGAAATGAATCAATAACAATGGGTTGAGCTAAGAAGAGGGTAAACTGGTTTGAAACGGATCATCTCAATGAACAAAGACGATTTATTTCAAACCGGATTACCCGACACCGGAACAAGCTGTATGCGAACAAAGGTGACTCAGTTAGAATCGTTCTTGCACAGTTTGTAAAAAGACCGGAATAAAAACTTACCATCCATGAATGCTTTTTTTCAGGTATTACAGAATTTAGTTGGGACGTGGTAAAAGGTACGATTCTGTTTTTTATCAGGAACTGTTATCTTAAGCCATACAAGAATTTCATAACGATTGGAGCTGAACCATGAAGCTGGTAACTGCGATAATAAAACCATTTAAGCTAGACGATGCGCGAGAAGCATTATCTGAGGTCGGTGTACAGGGGATTACCGTCACTGAAGTCAAAGGGTTTGGACGACAAAAAGGACACACGGAACTCTACCGTGGAGCTGAATATGTTGTTGATTTTTTACCAAAGGTGAAGCTTGAGATTGCTGTTAGTGACGACCAGGTAGATGGCGTTATCGAAGCAATAACCAAGGCGGCCAATACCGGAAAAATCGGTGATGGCAAAATCTTTGTATCTGCTCTTGAGCAAATCATTCGAATTCGTACCGGTGAAACAGGCGAAGAAGCCGTATAACAAATTATTCGGTCGATGTTATTAGTGGCTTAATTTTGAGCTGTTGAAAATGAAAACAGCCAGTGCTAATTGCAGCTGGCTGTTTTTTTGCTTTAAATAAAAGCGCTGTATTAGAACTCCAGAGTGTCCGGTACCAAAATGTCGGCCAATTTTTCTGCCTGAATCAGGTCTATCGCTGCCTGAATGTCTGGTGCAAAATAACGGTCTTTGTCATAAAAGGGTACATCTGCACGCAACAGTGAACGAGCATCTTCCAATAAGGCACTGGTCTTTAGTGGCTTTCTGAAGTCAACGCCCTGTGTCGCTGACAACCATTCAACAGCCAGAATTCCGGCAACATTGTCATAGATATCTTTTAAACGACGACCTGCAAAGGTCGCCATGGATACATGGTCTTCCTGGTTTGCAGACGTGGGCAATGAATCAATTGACGCTGGGTGTGCCAGCGTTTTGTTCTCGCTGGCTAATGCCGCAGCCGTGACCTGTGCAATCATGAAACCAGAGTTCACGCCACCGTTGTCAACCAAAAATGGTGGTAGACCACTTAGGTTTGAATCGATTAACAAGGCCATGCGTCGTTCCGATAGTGCCCCGATTTCAGAGAGTACAATCGCTAACATATCGGCAGCAATGGCAATGGGTTCTGCATGAAAGTTACCACCAGAAAGAATGGCGTTCTCTTCAACAAACACTAACGGGTTATCAGAAACACCATTGGATTCAGTTAGCAGGGTTTCAGCCGCATAACGGATATTCTGTAAACAAGCACCCATTACCTGAGGCTGACAGCGCAATGAATAGGGGTCTTGAACCTTCTCGCAATCTTCATGTGATGCTTCAATTTCTGAAGAATCAAGCAGGGTGCGATAAACCCTAGCCATATCCGACTGAGCCTTGTGGCCTCGAACTGCATGAATACGAGCATCGAAAGGTACACGAGAACCCTGAGCAGCTTCAACAGAGGTGGAGCCAATAATGGCGGCTGATTTCAAGCTGATTTCAGCCGCAAATAGGCCCTGTAATGCAAAGGCTGTACTCGCTTGAGTACCGTTTAATAGGGCCAGTCCTTCTTTAGGTGCCAGAACCATCGGCTCAAGACCCGCAATTTCCAATGCTTCCTTTGCTGAAATCTTTTTGCCGTTATAGAGTGCGAAACCTTCGCCCAGTAACACTGTAGACATGTGGGCCAGGGGAGCTAAATCACCAGACGCCCCTACCGAACCCTTTTGTGGAATAGCGGGGTAAACTTCTTTGTTTAATAACGTGATGAGACTCTCTATCACAACACGACGAATACCAGAATATCCGCGTGCCAGTGAATTCACTTTAAGCACCATTAGCAGTCGTACCGTCGATGGACGCATCCACTCACCGATACCGGCAGCGTGTGACAATACGATACTGCGCTGTAGATCTTCCAGCGCTTCTGGCTTGATCTTGGTATTGGCTAATAGACCAAAACCGGTGTTGATACCATAAACGGTGCGACCTTCAGAAATGACTTTAGCCACGGTTTCTGCTGCCGCTTCAACGCCAGGCCAGGCACTTTCGTCGATGCTGATTTTCATTGGAGCCCGGTTAATCTGGCGAAGATCTTCCAGTGTCATTTTACCTGGGATAATTTTTAATTGTTTCATTTTGCCTCCGGGATCTGTCCCGTAAAATCGTGGTGTTGCGACAAATCAAGGTCCGACAACATAGCTAGTATGTCGGACAAAATACGCATTAGAATTCTTTAGGTTAGTCGATCATAGGAAGATCAAGACCGTTGTCTTTCGCGCAGTTTTTAGCAATGTCGTAACCCGCATCGGCATGACGCATAACACCGGTTGCCGGATCGTTTCTAAGTACACGGCCTACGCGTATGGCTGCTTCATCTGTGCCATCACAAACAATAACTACACCGGAATGTTGTGAGAAGCCCATGCCGACACCACCACCATGGTGCAAACTCACCCAGGTAGCACCGCCAGCGGTGTTCAGTAGCGCATTTAATAGCGGCCAGTCAGAAACAGCGTCTGAACCGTCCATCATGCCTTCGGTTTCCCGGTTTGGCGAGGCAACAGAACCCGAATCTAAATGATCACGACCAATAACAACAGGTGCTTTCAATTCGCCATTTCTAACCATTTCGTTAAAAGCCAGTCCTAAACGAGCACGGTCTTTCAAACCAACCCAACAAATACGAGCTGGTAGCCCCTGGAACTGAATGCGATCACGAGCCATATCCAGCCAGTTGTGCAGGTGTGGGTTATCAGGAATTAATTCTTTAACCTTTCGATCGGTCTTGTAGATATCTTCCGGGTCGCCACTGAGCGCAACCCAACGGAATGGCCCAATGCCTTCACAGAACAACGGACGAATATAGGCGGGTACAAATCCAGGAAAGTCGAACGCATTTTTAACGCCTTCTTCCAGTGCCATTTGACGAATGTTATTGCCATAATCCAGCGTTGCTGAACCCGCCGTTTGTAAATCAAGCATCGCCTGAACCTGAATGGCCATTGATGCCTTGGCAGCTTTAACAACAGCGGCTTCATCTTTCAAACGCATTTCAGCAGCTTGTTCCATGGTCCAGCCCTTAGGTAGGTATCCGTTAAGCGGATCATGAGCACTGGTCTGGTCCGTGGTAACATCGGGAACAATGCCGCGTTCCACCATTTCAGGGAATATGTCGGCGGCATTGCCTAGCAAACCGACAGAAATAGCCCGACCTGACAGTTTGGCGTCTTCAATTATGGCTATTGCATCATCAAGAGACGTTGCTTTTTTGTCGATATAACCGGTATTGATACGGAAGTCGATACGGCTCTCATCACATTCAACGGCAATCATTGAGAATCCGGCCATGGTTGCAGCCAGAGGCTGAGCACCACCCATACCACCTAAACCACCGGTGAGAATCCAGCGGCCTTTAGCTTCACCATTAAAGTGTTGTGTTGCTACGCTGACAAAGGTCTCGTAAGTACCCTGCACAATGCCCTGTGAACCGATATAGATCCATGATCCGGCCGTCATCTGGCCGTACATCATTAGGCCTTTTTTATCCAATTCATTGAAGTGTTCCCAATTAGCCCAGTGTGGAACAATATTAGAGTTGGCAATTAATACCCGAGGTGCATTTTCATGAGTCTCAAAAACACCCACAGGCTTACCGCTCTGTATCATCAGTGTTTGATTGTTTTCCAGTCGTTTTAGCACTTCGACGATTTTGTCGAAAGATTCCCAATCTCGAGCCGCACGACCGATACCACCATACACCACCAGATTCTGAGGGTGTTCGGCAACCTGGGGATCAAGATTGTTCATTAACATTCTTAATGGAGCTTCAGTTAACCAGCTTTTCGCATCAAGTTCGGTACCGGTCTTTGCCTTGATGATTCGGCTTGGGTCATGTCTTGTCATTATTTTTCTCCTGATAATCACAGCCGGCCATTATTTGGATTGCCAGCATCGTTCAATAGGTTAGGTTATTTGCCAACGCTAATTTTCGATCCCAGTCGATATCGACTTCCGGGGTGAATTAATTCGGCCAAACTTACAATTCCCTGTTGGCTGAAAGTTCTTCTGGTCACTTTCAGACAGGGGCATTGGTTTGATATTTCCAGAGCTATGCCAACTTTCTTTTCTGGTTGGACCGCCTCAATACTGAGCTCTGCCTCAGTTAGCGGCGCTACCTGCGATAAATATTCGTTCGGTGTCAGCTTATTAAAATCTTGCTGATCGTACTCAGGAACCAAAACGGGATTAACCAGCCGATGTTCAAACTGAATCGGTGTTCCGTTTTCATGATGAACCATGGTGGACTCTATGAGTGCGTCACCTTCGGCAACCCCCATTGATGTTGCCTGTAACGAGTCGGCTTTAATTCGGCGTACCGAAATAATATTGTTGCTGTAACTATGACCCCGTTCCCGTACTTCTTCAGCTATGCTTTTAACCACGAGTACTGAAGAGAGAGGGCGGCTGTCGGCGACAAAGGTACCCAGCCCCTGGGATTTTTTGAGAAACCCTTGATCCGATAATTCATTAAGAGCACGACGAGCCGTCATACGGCTGACAGAAAACTGTTCTACCAATTGGTTTTCAGATGGAACCTGAGCACCCGGTAGCCAGGTTCCTTTTTGGATCTGGTCCAAAATGAAATTTTTTATCTGTTGGTATGCTGGTATCGACATGAGTCACTCCGACTAATAATGGGAGGCAGTGTACTTGTATATACTTGTATATACAAGTACACTCAACAAAAAATTACAGTGAAGGATTTAACTTCTATTTTTCATATTGGGGGAAACACAGAAAAATAGTTCAGGGTGCATGGAATGCAATTTCGGCCTTAATAGGTTTACCATCATTTAAAAGATCGACATAGATTAGGATTATCAATATGAAGTGTGACTGGCTGATAACCAACGTTAATTTAGCGACCATGGCTGACAATGACCAGCCCTATGGTCGTGTCGAACAAGGGGCTATCGCCACTCTGGGTGACAATATTATATATGCGGGCCCGGCTTCAGGATTACCCGATGGCATTGATGCGAATCAACAGGTTGATGGTCAGGGGGGATGGTTAGTCCCGGGTTTTGTAGATTGTCATACTCATGCTATTTATGGTGGAGACCGAGCGCAAGAATTTGAATGGCGTTTGCAGGGTCAAAGCTATTTGGACATCGCGCAAAAAGGCGGGGGTATTGTCAGCACGGTTCGCGCTACCCGAGAGGCTACAGATGTCGAACTTTTTGACCGAGCAGCAGCACGGGTGAACAGATTACTATCTGAAGGTGTGACTACCATAGAAATTAAGTCAGGTTACGGCCTAACGCAGGCAGACGAAATTCGTATGTTGCAGGTTGCACGAAAAATAGGAAGCCAGTTACCGGTAGACGTTAAAACCACCTTTTTAGGCGCTCATGCGGTACCCATTGAATATAAAGATAACGAAGACGCTTATATTGACCTGGTTTGCCAGCAGATGATCCCAGCAGTGGCCGAGTTAGGTCTGGCCGATGCTGTTGACGTGTTTTGTGAGTCAGTTGGTTTTAGTCTGGAACAAACGCGAAAAGTCTTTGTTGCCGCCAAAAAAGCAGGCATTCCCGTCAAGGGACATGTCGAGCAGCTTAGCTATCTGGGCGGTGCAAAATTAGCGGCTGATTACCATGCCCTGTCGGTGGATCACATTGAATATCTGCCTGAAGATGATTTAGTGGCCTTAAGGCACAGTGGTACCGTGGCAGTTTTATTGCCCGCTGCTTATTACTATTTAAATGAAACGAAAAAACCGCCAGTACAGGCATTACGTGATCAGGGTATTCCAATGGCAGTCGCCACTGACCTAAACCCGGGAACGGCCCCTATGGCATCCATATTGTTAGCCATGAATCAGGTTTGTGTCTTGTTTGGTTTGACACCGGAAGAAGCATTAAACGGAACGACCAAACATGGTGCCCAGGCTCTGGGTCTGGCTGACCGGGGTGTACTGCAAGCAGGTAAAAAAGCCGATTTTGTTTTGTGGGATATTCAGCATCCGGCAGAACTAGCATATGGCATTAATCTGGTTTCTCCTGGAGCCATCTGGCAGCACGGACAGTGTCATTTTAAATCTACCTTGTTACAGCAACAGGATCATTAACCATGTCAAATACTACAAACTCCCCCTGGACCGGACGCACAGATACTGAAGATGGTCAGCTAGGACTACGTTGGCATCAGGTGGTTCAGAGCTATCCGGCTTCTCCCGATAGCGGTGTGTCCTTGTTGGGACTGGCATCTGATTTGGGTGTTAAGTTTAATAAAGGTCGAATAGGTGCGGCAGCGGGGCCGGTAGCATTGCGCCGGGCTCTTGCCAATATGGCCTGGCATTTGGATACCCCGCTTTATGATGCCGGCGATGTTCAGGTAGATGATGACCTGGCCGCAGGACAGTCAGAGTATGCCAGGCGCGCCCAGCAGTTATTATCAAATAACCAGTTTGTTATCGGATTAGGTGGCGGTCATGAATTAGGTTGGGCGGGTTACCATGGTTTACGTTTATGGCTGGAGGCGAATCATCCGGAAAGACGTTTGGGTATTTTAAATCTGGATGCACACTTTGATGTACGAGAACCGGCTCCCAATACCAGCTCGGGTACCCCTTTCAGACAGGCTGCAGAAGACAGTGCACAACTGGGGCGAGCGTTTAACTATGCTTGTATTGGTGTTGCTCAGCCATCAAATACCAGGTCTCTATTTCAGTTTGCCGATCAACAACAGGCTGTGTATCTCGAAGACATTGATTGCCAGCAAGACATACCGGAGCAATTTTTAACCGATTGGTTGCAGGGCATAGACGTACTGTATTTAACCACTTGCCTGGATGTGCTTCCCGCGGCAACCGCTCCCGGTGTTAGTGCTCCGGCAGCCCTGGGTGTTCCTTTAGCGGTATTATTAAACATGATCCGAAAACTGGAAGGGCTTTGTTTGCAACATAACGTAGATTGGAAAATGGCCGATATCGCCGAACTAAATCCATTACTGGATCAGGATCAGCGGACGGCAAGCAGTGCTGCACGCATGGTGCATGAAATATTGCGGTCGAAATTTGGTGATGCATAAACCAGGTTATTAGTGACATTCCAGTCGAGTGACATTTAAGGTTGATCACTGATATTGATGTGTTTGGGGGGGCAGGGCCAACAACCTTTATGCACACTGCACTCTGTGGAATGCCTACTGTAAGTAAAGCTAACTAGCCACTTTTCGTTATTTGTGCCATCAGTAGACCTGCCAATTCAGGTCATATTTTATCACTAAAAACTTAATTTATTACTGGATCTACGGGCAGAATTTACGTGCTGTGCTAACTTAAATAACAAGATAACGATGGAACATCCCATGATTGGATGTGTACAGGACAGCGACATGACATTGGATCAAATTGCTAAATTCACTCCAATTGCAACCTATGGTATGACGGTTGCGCAGTTTTTTGACTTCTGTGTTGAATACGACATTCCCGGTATGCCATTCGCAGATGAGCATGGAGACATTATTGGTCGTCTGTCACTGCGTCACATTGTTAAGCAAAACTTCATTCCTGAGCATGCCAGTAATGTGGCCCACCTGATGGGAGATGAACGGAAACCAGGATTAATGAAAGATGAACATGTTGATAGATGCCTCTGCCTGCCTGTAGATAAGTTTGTACTGACTGATATTGCCATTGTACGTTCATATTCACCCATTTTTCAGGCGCTTGCTCGCATGGAGAAATATAACTCCAGTTATCTATTTGTTGTCGATGATCGTCAGTATCAAGGCATTATTACTCGATCAGACGTTGTAAAAGAGTTGATGAGCGAAAGTAATGCACGTAAGAAAGCTGCCAATGAGTCAAATAGCATAAAAACGTCATAGAATAAAAACCAACCTTCAGGGAAGGTGATAATTTATAACCAGGTAATAACGCCCATGTTCTTGTTGTTGTCGAGCCTATCTGATTAAAATTAGGGATAAAAAATGGAAGCAACACATAGCCTGATTGATATGCAAATGAATGCAAACATGTGGATTGCCGGTATGACATTAATTGCGGCCTATGTGTTAATTTTTAGTGAAGTAATTCACCGCACTAATGCCGCGATCATTGGTGCTGTATTCATGATCGGAATCGGCACATGGAAAGGCTTCTATTCGCAAGCAGATGCGGTAATGGCACTGGATGCCAATACCATGTTTTTGCTCATGGGCATGATGATGGTCGTGGTTCTTCTGCGTCCGACGGGCGGCTTCGAATACCTGGCCATTAAAATTTCAAAATTTGCAGGCAATAGCCAAATAGTGTTATTGGTTTCGTTAAGCTCGGCTGTCAGCATCATTAGTATGTTTCTAGACAACGTAACTACCGTACTGATTTTTGCACCTCTTACCGTGGTTATCGCCAAAATTCTTTCAATCAACCCGCTTCCCTATTTAATGTCAGAAGCCATGCTGTCAAATATTGGTGGCGCGTCTACTCTGGTCGGTGACCCGCCAAACATCATGATTGGCAGCTCTGCCGGACTCGATTTCATGAGTTTTCTGGTACACATGGGCCCCATAGTTATGGTGATCTGGTTCTGTACCGTGGGCATGGTGTTATACACCTTCAGAAAAGAACTCGCACTTCAACCTACGGGAACCGTGGATTTGGATGAAACAAAGGCTATTACTGATCCCGAAGGATTAGCCAAAGCCATGTTTGCATTAACCGTTGTCATTATCCTGTTTTTTGTTCACCACTATTTTCATCTCTATCCTTCGTATGTCGCCTTTATTGGTGTCGCTATTGCCGTTGCCTTAATGCGGCCCGACCCTGAACCCCTGTTTGGTAAAGTTGAATGGTCTGTTCTGGCTTTTTTTGCCGGCTTATTCATCATTGTTGGCGGTGTCGAACATTCAGGATTACTAGACCTGATCGGACTAAAACTGTCTTCCATGGCCAGCGACCCGGAAAGCCTGTTGATGACCTGCATCCTGTTGATGTGGGTTGCTGCATTTGCCAGTGCTATTGTTGATAACATTCCGTTTACAGTGACCATGATTCCTATTGTTCATGGCCTGGAGACTCAAGGAATCAATGTGTTTCCCCTTTGGTGGGCATTAGCTATTGGTGTTGGTCTGGGAGGAAATGGTTCTCACATTGGAGCTACAGCTAATGTGATTTGTGTTGCCGAATCTGAAAAATCCGGCATTCCAGAGGCAAGAATTACTCCGATACTCTGGATCAAAAAAGGTCTACCCATTATGCTATTTAGCCTAGTCGTCGCTTCTTTGGTTTATGCCATGACATTTGAATATTTTAGAACCCCCTAAGTGTGTGTATTCACTTTATTGATTTTAGCCAAATGAATCCGCCCTATGTCGGCATGGAATAAAGTTTGATAAATATGCAGAGGGATCTGCAATTCTGGAAGACCGAAAATCATGCAAAGGAGCCCGTGTTTTTTTATTCTGGGTTGATGATTTTCGCATGTTAACTAGTGGCCGTGTTTAAATAGAGCCAAACGAAATAAATCCAGGTAAATCAGGCTATTAGTAATAATGGATGCTTTGATATACGGCTAATATTTACTGCAAACCGAGAAGGCACGGTTTGCAGGTATCAAACATAGTGGTAAATGACAGAAAAGACACTTGAATTCAAAGAGTTATTAAGACAATGTGGTCTTTCAGTTTAAAGGGATATGCGGCTGGCCGTATATACAAATGTTAGGCAGTAATAAAGTGAAATTAAATGAATTCAAGCTAAGTATTGATGATGTAATGAAAGCATTACTTGAATCTTGGTCGTTAGAAAGCACAGAGGAACCCGAGAATTGGGAACCTTCAAATCCAAGCCGAGGGCAATGTGGTATTTCTTCCTTGATCATCAATGACTATTTTGGTGGTAAATTAGTGCTTTGGAAAGTTTTCGTGGGTGAAGAGCAAGTCGGTTTTCACTACTCAAATGAGTTATCTGACGGAACCCAGTTTGATGCTACTGGAGACCAATTTTGGGAAAACGAAGAATTAAGAGAACCTTCTTCATTTGAGCGCCCTGACAAACCACCAAAAAACGGAGCTGACCGTTATATCAACTTAGCAAAACTGGTCAGAAGTAAATTGGAAAGTTCACTGGTAGAGGTTACAGCCTCTACCTAACAATCAAAGGCATGGGACGCGAAAAAAACCGCGCCCATGCTTTAGGCGATAGAAGGCACGGATGAAAAAATTTGGTGTCACGATCAGTGTGCTCTCTATTGCTGCATTTTTCGGGTGAATACTTTGCAATAGATATGTGCCTTGATGCAGGACAGGTTTACGACTATGCCACGAGTCAGTGTCGAGATGATGTAGACCACCTCCCATCCATCTCTTATGTAAAGAGATTTAGTTGGTTTATCACAAGCCCACTAATTGCGTTGCTTCTGGGTGTTGCTTGCATAGTATTAGGAAAAAGGAAAAGACCATAAAAAAGTATACAGGAAAAGAAAGGCTAGTACTGACAAAATGCCTTCTAATAAGTACAGTCAAGGCGCTGTTTTCTTCGGCTTCGTTTCAAAACGTCGCTTGCTGTAAGCGTTATGTGCCTTAGTAGATAACCAATTGAACTTAATAAAGGCGTCGGTAACGACAGATAATAATTTAAATTATGGTCTGGGCCCTATTGTTTGATCATAAAACAAGGTGAATTATTTATGACAGATATTATTCTTGAAAGCTTACGGGCAATAATTCTCAGTGTTTTAGTACTGTGGTTATGGCGCCGGGGCAAAGAAAGCTTTAGTCAAACAACAGCTGGTTGGAATTTCATATTATTCGGATTTTCTCTTTTGTTGTTCGGTAGCATACTTGATATTACGGATAATTTTGAAAGCCTAAATTGGTTGGTGGTGGTTGGTGACACTGAAACCGAATCGTTCCTTGAAAAATTTGTAGGTTCTCTGGGTGGTTTTACCATGTTGGCAATTGGCTTGACAATCTGGATTCCGAAGATACAAAACCTTGCAGCTGAAATAGCACATCGTAAAAAAATACAGAGTGAACTTCAGATGTACCAGGAGCATCTGGAAGACCTTGTTGCGGAAAAGACGATTGATTTAAATCAAGCAAAAGATATAGCTGAACATGCCAACGAGGCAAAATCTTTATTTCTAACCAATATGTCGCATGAATTACGCACACCATTAAACGCCATTATCGGTTTTGGCCAGTTACTTAATCTGGATGAAAAAGAACTGAACGAATTACAGAGAGGAAATGTTAACGAAATCCTCGATGCAGGACATCATTTATTGGACCTCATCAATGAAATGCTAGACCTAAGTAAAATAGAAGCTGGCAAGATGGACGTTTTAATAGAGGAAATTCAACTAGATGAGGTGTTACAGGAGTGTCTTTCTTTAATGCAGCCTCAGATAGACCAGAAAAATATAACCCTTACTGACGGCCTCAGTGGTAAGGGGTATAAGGTTAAGGCTGACTTTACACGTCTTAAGCAAGTCATACTGAACATCCTCTCCAATGCGATTAAATATAATAGCGAGCATGGCCGTATAACGATTAATGGAGAAATTTTTGATAACCAACGACTACGTATCAATATCACGGATACAGGACAAGGTTTATCTAAAGAAGATATATCCAAATTATTTACGACTTTCACGCGACTGAACACTAAAAAGAATGTTGAAGGTACTGGTATTGGCCTTGCCCTTTGCAAAAAGTTAGTTGAAATCATGGATGGGCGTGTAGGCGTTGAGAGCAAGGTCGGAAAAGGTAGTACATTTTGGATAGAAATTATTAACGTATAATTATAATAAGTGCCAAAACATATTAGATGAGGCGGTCTAATATTTATACTATTGCACTGGTGGACTAGTATAAAAACACACATAACCAGGCACCTAAGCAGGACGAACAAAAGGCTATCGCCTTTTATTCGTCCCTTAGTTTAGCAGTTAGCTGTAATAAAAAGAGAGATACATGGTGAAGAGACTGATAGCCATATTCCTATTCGCATTATCCTTGCAACTATTCGCAGGTGAGTATGCGCCACAGCAAGGCTATTCTTTTGAGCCACTAAAGGATCCAGTATTTGAGTACGCTCACGTTGTTGTTGATGTTACTGCGTTCAATAACTGGCTAAATGCTAATTATTCGAAATTAAATGCAGAAACCATGAAAGGACCTAGAGAGCATCTGTATTATCTTCTCTGTTCATATATTTCAGCTATCCACCAACGCGACAAAGTCATTCTCCCCAAAAATCATGACTTAATTCTTGAAATACTATTTTCTTGGTCAGAACGGCTAGGGGTATTTGGGGGTTCCCTTGTTTATAACAAAATTAAAAGAGAAGACATTAAGCCTATACCGGAGCTAATGAAAATACCGGATTCATTTAGTCTTTCACTAACAAACGACTTGTACAGCCTAAAAACAAAAACCAATGTCTGGTCAGTAAAATTTCCATATTACTTTATGGTTGGGAATATGAATGATTTTCAGGCCACAAATGGAATGAAGACGCAACTGGTAAGTATTTCTACCGGCGCCTCCAAGGACAATACCGAAGCAGGCCGTTCACAAGGTACTCTAATGCTTATTTATTCCCCATCAAATGAGTTTGAATCATTTTCAAGCTATTGGCTTAGTCAGTTTGAAATCCATCTAGATTCTAAAGCCATTAGCTTGGGTGTAAAAAACTTAACAAGCAGAGCAGTTTTTGACAAAACTTCACTTCTTCATAAAGAAGTAACACTAATGTCGTCAAAAAATGGTTCTTTTGCTATTGCTTTTCTAGGTATGGATGGCACATATCAAGCTAACCGTCAGCACTATTTGGATTTCTTAAATCAGTTGCAGGTCGCTAGTGAAGCAGCGGCTAACCAGGCACTCCAGCCGCCACCAAAAAGCGTCGAGGCTGAGTTTTAACGTGTGTGCCTGTCAGGTTTCCCTCACAATCTTTCAATCATTTATCCAGCATGCAGTGACCGTTTTTGGAGATCGAAAGTCTTTCAAAGGGGTCACCAGGATCATGAAATAAGGATAACCAGAAACAAAAAAGTCTCAAATGTTACTAAAAGTCACCCGACTTCCTGAATAGGAAATATGCCATTATTCATGAAATTCCTCTACGCCTGAAAAACTCGCAGCAACTCAAGATGATCCCGGAAGACTAAAACCAAAGAACCTGAAGGCCTATAAAATTACTCCAGAGTTTTCACCACCCTACAGGGATTACCTACTGCAACACTATTCGACGGTATATCTTTATTCACAACACTCCCGGCACCAATGGTGCAGTTATCACCAATAATCACGCCTGCCAGAATACTCACATTACCGCCAATCCAACAATCATTACCAATCGTAATAGGTGCCCCATATTCTGTTGACCGTCGTTCCACAGGGTCTATTGGATGCGTAGCAGTCGAAATCATAACGTGAGGGCCAATAAACACATGATCACCAATGGATACTTTGCAAACATCGAGAATGGTCAAATGATGGTTGGAATAGAAGTTATGACCCAATGTAATGTTGTATCCGTAATCACAATAGAAATCGGGCTCGATATAAAATTTGCCCTGATGATTCAACAGGTCTGACAACAACTCTTTTCGGCGTCTGGCTTGATTAGGAGGGGTTTGATTAAACTGAAAACAGACCAGTTTGGCTTTCTTGCGCCCTTTGATCAGCTCAGAATCCATTGGGTCATAGGGTAAACCTGCCAGCATTTTTTCTTGTTCAGTCAATTTCTGTCACTCCAAAATTTAGCCATTAATTAAACCGCTTACCTGGTCTCAACACTATTGTCTGGGCAAACCAGTCGAAATTGCAGTGGTCATCAAAATAAACAGGGAAGAAACAACCAAACAAATTTCCAGCCCATATTCCAAATAGAGCCAGCCCGACAAAACTGTTCCCAGCAAACGCCCCAAGGCATTGGCCATATAATAAAAACCTACATCCAGTGACACCGAAGATCGCTCGGCATAACTCACAATTAAATAGCTATGAAGTGATGAATTAACCGCAAACAAGAAGCCAAAAACCATGAGCCCGACAACTAAAGCCCAGGATGCAAACAGGTCAAAATGTAAAAACGCCACTATGATTATAGGAGACACGGCTAACAGGGCAGCCCACTTGATGGCACTTTTTCCATCCGGTATTGAGCTGGCACCTCTACTGGTTATTCGAGGTCCAAAGCCCTGAACTACTCCATAACCCATGACCCATAGCGCGATAAAGCTGCCAACCTTCCAAGGATCCCATTCAAAGACCGAAGCCAGATATACCGGCAGTGCGACCACAAACCAGACATCTCTTGAAGCAAATAAAAACAAGCGTGCTGCTGATAATATATTTACAGATCGGCTTTTGGAAAATATTTCTGTGAATCCGGGTTTAGCCTGAGAGCGACCCAAATCTGCCTTTAGAGACAACAGACTGAAACAAAGAATAATCAGCAACATAACAGCCATGAGAAGGGTAGCGCCTTTGAAACCTAACCAACCAAGCAATGCACCACCCAAAAAGAATCCTGCGCCTTTTAAAGCATTTTTAGACCCTGTAAGCACGGCCACCCAATGATAAAGTTGCCCCTGAGCGTTTGAGGGTACGAGCAATTTGACCGCACTTTTTGCGCTCATTTTATTTAAATCTTTTGCAATGCCAGATAATGCCTGAGCTGCCATCACCCAGATAATCGTAAGCTCAAAGGTTGGAAGGAACAACATGGCCAGAGCGACAATCTGCAAAAATAACCCTGCATTCATCGTCCGGTTTAATCCAAACCTTGCCCCTAGCCAGCCCCCGATCAGATTAGTAACCACCCCGAATATTTCATAAAACAAAAAAAGAAATGCAATTTGCAGCGCGTTATAACCCAGCGAATGAAAGTGCAGTACCACCAGCATTCGCAATGCGCCGTCAGTCAGTGTAAATGCCCAGTAATTACCGGTAACTATTAGATACTGCTTTACGTCCTTAGACATATTGGTCACAACTGACATCTGGTTTTCCTGATGTTCTATTACTGTTGATCCTGAAGACCGACCCAACGCACCAGTTCGGCCGTTCGATTGGCATAGCCCCATTCGTTGTCGTACCAGATATACAGCTTAAGTTGAGTGCCGTTAATTACCATGGTTGATAACGCATCAATAATTCCCGAACGTGGATCTGTTCTATAATCGACAGATACCAGCGGCCGCTCTTCATAGCCTAATATGCCTTGTAACTCGTCTTCTGAGGCTTTTTTAAATAAGGCGTTCACTGCTTCTACTGTAGTTGACCTTTCAAGTTCAAATACACAATCGGTAATGGATGCATTGGCCAGAGGCACACGAATCGCATGTCCGTTGAGCTTACCTTTCAATTCAGGAAATATATGGGTAATAGCCGTGGCTGAGCCGGTCGTTGTGGGTATTAAATTGCTACCGCAAGCACGGGCTCGACGTAAATCTTTATGGGGAGCATCCAATATGGTTTGGGTATTGGTTATGTTATGAATGGTCGTCATGGAGCCATGAAGGATACCGATATTTTCATGGATAACCTTGACCACCGGAGCCAGGCAGTTGGTGGTGCAAGATGCAGCGGTGACGATTGGAAATTGATCGGCCATATATTCATGTTGATTCACCCCCATCACAATATTTAACACACCGTCTTCCTTAACGGGCGCAGTCACTACGACTCGTTTTATTTTTTGATCCAGGTAGGGCTGTAGTCTTTGCTTCGACTTGAAGACACCAGAGGCTTCTATGACAAGGTCACAGCCTGACCAGTCAGTATCTTCAATTTTTTGATTTTGACTACATTCAATTTTGTGTCCGGCGGCCAAGATTATGTTGCCATCGGCATTCGCTTCGTGATGCCAGCGACCATGAACTGAATCAAAATTAACCAGATGAGCTAATGTTGCAGCATCACCTGCCGGGTCATTTATTTTAACAAAGCTGACTTCAGGCCAGTCTGCCGCCGCTCTGAAACTTAATCGGCCCATGCGTCCGAATCCGTTAATACCTACTTTAATGGTCATCATTGAATCCTTTAAAAACCGTCTTGTGAAACCAGGTTATCACTGGTTATATTTTTTAATCCCCAACCAAGAGTTACACCACGCATTGCCATAAACACTAACATGGCGGCCCATAATGCGTGATTACCATACCCCTGAAACACATACCAAATTGGGAAAAATCCACCAAAGGTTGCCACTAACATACTATTGCGCATTTCACGCCCTTTGGTGAGTCCAATGTAAATGCCATCGAGCAAGTAGCACCAGCAAGCGACAACCGGTAGCCAATAAATCCAAACCAGATAATTTTTTGCGTAGTCATTGACATCCTGAATTGATGAAATCAGATCAATAACCTGAAATCCAAGGCCATAAAAAAACAGGCTATAAATAATGGCGAAGCCGCCGGTCCAATAGGCCGACAATCGCACAGATAGCCTTAGCGCTGCCATATCTCTGGCCCCGGCAGCTTTGCCAACCCGAGCCTCTGCCGCAAAGGCAATGCCATCGAGTCCAAATGATATCAACATGAGAAAATTCAACAATATGGCATTGGCGGCAACCACCACATCGCCCATTCTTGCACCCTGAAAAGTAATAAAGGCAAAACATAGTTCCAGACATAGTGTTCGAATTAAAATATCCCGGTTTAGGCTCAGATAACGCGCTAGTTCTGGCCAATACAGAATTCGATGAAAGTAAGACGATATTTTACCACCCAGCTTCCAATAATAATGGAGAGCCGCATACAGGGCTATAATTGATGTTACATAATCTGCAATTAGCGTGGCCCAGGCGACGCCCCTTACTTGCCAGCCGAGCCCCAAAACAAACCAGAGATCCAGTATCAAATTGATCAGGTTGGTCATTATGACCAGCCACATCACCGTTTTTGCCTGATGCAGGCCTAAAAACCATCCCATAAAAACCAAATTGGCTAACGCCGCGGGAAATGCCCAAATTCTAATATTGGCATACTGACGCGCATATTCGGTTACCTCATTAGAACCACCAGCAAGCTGTAAACCAAAATGAATAATGGGTTTCTGAAGTAAAATCAATGTCAGCCCTAAAAGCAGACTAACGCTTAATCCTCTAGCCAGAACTAAAAATATGCGCTCATTTGACTGAGCACCATAAGCCTGGGCTGATAAACCTGACGTTGCCATCCTTAAAAAACCGGCTAGCCAGAGAAAAAGCGTGATGATCATTGAACCGACAGCCACGCCTCCGAGGAAATAAGCCTCTGGCTGATGGGCGATAACGGCGGTGTCAACCAAACCCAGTAGGGGCACCGTGATATTTGACAAGATCATGGGTATGGCAATAGATAAGATGGCGCGGTGTTCGGTAATATTTTTCAGCACGAATAATTTTCCAGGGTGACAGATCCTTTGATCTTTTGCGTTTCAGACGAGATGAAATTCCAGAGAACACAAAGATTTCTTCATACCATCTACTGCCACAGCATAAGACAAGCATCTGATCATGAAAACCTTTACTAGACTCTTTCACCAGGTTTTTGTTGATATGATTCAACCTGTGTGACAAACATGGTAAAAATAGGGAACTAAATTTCATGTTTCAGGTCGACATTAATCTCGAATTGCATAAAAACACTTGAATAACCAACTGGCCAGGAGCAAACCATGCCAACCATTAAAAGATTTTTTATAGGCTTCAGCAGCTTGCTATTAGTCAGTATTTCAACCCTGGCGCTGGATAAAGACACCGAAGCGCGTGTTCAGGAATTGGTTGAAGAACGCTGGCAGGAACTGATGGCGAGTGACGAATTTCAGCAAAAAGTAAACCAGGGTATTCTCAATTTTGTCGAAGAACAGAATAGACAGCAGCAACAGGCAGAAATGGATCGCAAGAACAAAGGCACACAACAACTCTTGCCCGTATCACCTGGACGAGACCATATTCGGGGTAACCCAAATGCCGAATTTACTCTACTCGAATACTCAGATACCGAATGTCCCTTCTGCAAAAGATTTCACGAAACAGCAATGAAGTTTATTGAGCGCCATGAAGATGTTAACTGGGTTTATCGTCACTTCCCACTGAACAACCATAACCCGGGAGCGCAGCAACAGGCCGAAGCCTCTGAATGTGTCGCCAGTTTGGGTGGAAATGACGCATTCTGGACCTTCATTGATCAGGTATATAAACAAACCCGGTCTGGTGGTCGAGGCTTCCCGGCTAACAAGTTGCCATCTACAGCGGTCGCTGCCGGAGTGAATAAACCGGAGTTTGAAGCCTGTTTAAGCAGTGGTAAATTCCGGGAAAGAGTATTGCAAGATCTCGCTAACGGACAGGCCAGCGGCGTTACCGGTACACCAGGAAACTTCCTGATTCATAACCCTAGCGGTAACCTTGTGGTTATTACCGGAGCACAGCCCTTGGAGAACCTGGAACGAACCCTTGACGCATTACGTGCTCAGTTCGGTTCTTGAGAACCTGTTATCGAAGGTCATTAAAGCTTAATCCGCTCATCTATCATCCTTTATGGGTGATTGGATAAGCGGGCTGACTATTTTCGTGCTTATTGCCTAAGGAGCTCAGGGATTTGGCGTTGCGTTGAAGCCAATGAATCAACTAGAGGAGGTAATGGACATCTTAATGCATCGGAAATCACCCGTAATAACTCATATTCCTCAGTCGATAATAGCGCGTCGGTTAATACAATGTCGGTACAGGCTTGAAGTAAGGGTCGCTTGAGCAAGTAACTAAGTTCTTTAAGACGCCAAAGTGACATTGATATTTCGGTATAACCAACCGCCTCGCGACTCATTAACCATTGGTCATTTAGGTTAAAAGAGTTGATTGCATTTTGGTAAGATGTCGTCGCTTGAGCCAGATCAGAATCGGTATATACCAGTGCAGAAAGTAGTATCTGTACTTCTCTATTAACGGCTTTTAATGATCCAATACTGCTGGTGTTTCTCGTTGCTTTATTGGCTAATAAGTGAGTGCGCAGTTGACTGATCAACAGCCATTCTGTGGTATTTATGTTGTTGTCCAGTTTTGCCATTGACTCAGTAACCTTGATAAAACTGAGTCGTTGGTGGTGTTCAAGTTGTTTTAGTGTGGGCATACAAATATCAATACAGGGTAGCCGTAAATTTACGGGCATGTTACGCACCCAGGGTAATAGCTCTTTAATGGGCAGACGGCCATGTCCTTCTGCTATGGACAGGGCTTTTTCCAATATGCTGTTGTCTTTAATTTCTCTTAATATGAGCGCAAAGCAAAATCCCTTTGCCCCTGTTGATTGATGCAGCAGGGTTTTTAATTTGTCTGGAATGTCCTGGTGAAGCTGTTTGGCGAAGACTAAATGGGAATTATGTCGTTGGCCTATACCGCTGATGATAGCCTCGGAAGTGAGTATTGCTCCGGCACTGATACCGGCATTGAAGTTACTCGTTGGCTGGACTCTAATTGAACTGGCATCAGTATTAGCACCCTCGTAACTGCTTGCATAAGGTTCTTTGTTAAATACTTCATCGTGTTTGCGAGCGTGTTTTATTCGGGTCAGAAAAGTGGGTGCAACCCGGTTTATTCTATCTAGCAAGGGTGGATGAGTCGCCAGATTGCCAAATAACGACGACTGTTTTGAGGCGGTTCCGATACACAGGTGGCTCATGTCTTCTGCGTGTCGAGAGTGGAGTACCGATGTGTGTTCCTGGATCTTGTGGAGTGCGCTGGCCAGGGCATCAGGATTTCGGGTAAATTGAACAGCCGAAGCATCAGCCAAAAACTCTCTCTGTCTTGAAACTGCTGATTTGATAAGTCGACCAAAAAATACGCCAATAGATCCGATAAGCCAGACAACCAATCCACCCAGGATGAGTGGTAGCCCGCCAGAGTTTTTATTGGAGCGAAAGGAACGGCTTGAGCGTGATCCGGTTTCCATTAGAAACCGTCCAAACTGGCCTATCATCAATATGCCAGATAGCAAGGAAATGAGTCGCATGTTCAGTCGCATATCACCATTAAAAATGTGACTGAATTCGTGTCCTGATACCGCTTGAATTTCATTTCGGTCGAGGTTGTCGAGTAAGCCCTGAGTCACCACCATGACGGTATCGTCAATTTGATAGCCTGCAACAAATGCATTGATGCCCGGCTCTCGTTCCATGACATAGAGTTGAGGCACGGGGGTTCCTGATGCGATCGACATTTCTTCTACGACATGAATAAACTGGGTTATTTTTTCATTGTTTTTAAAGCTCGAAACCGCCCGTGCGCCCACCATTTTGGCAACAGCGGGACCACCGCCAGATAGGTTGAACCACTGTAATATAGAGCCGAATAGTATGAGAGTGAGTGCGCCAGCGGCAAGCATCCAGCTTGCATCGGTTTGAAACCACTGAATGAAGAGTTGCAACCAGGTGTTATTTTCTACTTGGGAGGTTTTTAATGTAAATAGCCAGGTTGCAAAACCAGCGACATTGACTGCGAGAATAATTATCAGAATCGCAACAAGAAAGTAGCCGACTAAAATACGCGTCTGCTGGCGTGCATTATCCTGATGCTCGAAGAAATTCACGTTGTGATCTCCATCACCAATAAAGGATTGCTAGCAGG